>AR_comb_assmDRAFT_10461312_pt1 | contig 22746 bp, 19 predicted proteins | sample ArasoioldDNA_FD_10543 | JGI IMG/M metagenome (IMG submission 10543) | reverse complement strand
TTTTTATACTTACAAGATACTATACTGGTGCCACAATATTTTTTCGAATTTTATGATGAATAACGATGGTCTTTGATTTGCGTTTGCCTGCGTTTGATAAATACATACATCTGGTCTCATGCATTGAATTGCATTTGACAATTACTATACCGCAGAAACTGTCAGTCTTTTCACATTTCAGTTGTGCCCGTATAGAAAAAATCGTTTTACTTTAAAAAGATCACTCAAAATCAACACCATCAGGAAATTCGAAAAATGTACTTAGACTGAGGTTACACTTTATCCTTTCAAATCAGGAGTTGAATCTTTTTTCTTAAAGTAACAATGTTACCGTATCCGTTAACGGATGCAGCCATTACTTAAGAGTCCTTGCAATTACCAGCCATCCCGAGCAATAGTTTTTGGGTGATGTTAATTTAAGGAAGCGAAGTATTAGCTTCCCCATTGTGTTAAGCTCCCAAATCTCTCCATTCTTTTTTCGTAGGAAAAACCAGTCAGCCCACAAACCTATATGCCTGTTACTTTCACTACTGTCATAATCGTCAATGCATGTTTCAATAATTTCAAATCCTGCTTGTTTGATGTAGTTTTCCAATTCTTGATTTGTAAATCGATACTCCCAGAAATAAATTTTTTTCCCTGTTATTCTATATGCCCAAAAAAACAGGGATCGCAGAGGATGACTAAAGTACTTACGAAGTGGATTAAGATAAGGAGTAGTAATAAATGCAACACCTCCTGGTTTTAGAATTCTTTTAGCTTCAACCAAGGCTTTCTGTGGTCCATTTTCAAAATGCTCAATCACTCCTAATGATATGTAAGCGTCAAAAGAAGCTGAAGGGTAATTCAAATCAAGGATGTTTCCCAATTCTATTGGTATACTCTTATCAAATTCTTTCGCTTTTTGTATAATACGTTCATCGTATTCAATGCCGATTACTTCGTTTTCTATTTCCTCCAACCATTTGCACCATGCACCAAATCCACATCCGCCTTCCATTATTCTATAATTCTTTCCTGAAAGGTATTCCTGGAATTTTTGCGTTAAAGTACGATTCGTGAAGCCTTTTAATTCGCCTTCCAGGTTTCGTTCGTTCCACTGCTTCAGATCGTGCTCTGATCCGTTGTTCTTTGAAAATAATTTATAACTCATGCTGAAAAATTTAATTACAATGTTAAAGATTTTTTCTTTTCTCTCAATTATAATCATAAGAGATTCGAAGAGCCGGAACGTAAGGGAATCCTTGATATAGCACTCTTTTTGACTGAAGCTTTTACTCCAAATTTTTTAAGCAATGATTTCCGTTGATATTGGAACAACTTTGAATTCTAATGGAACTACTCAGAGTTTTCTTTAAGCCGAAAGAAAATTATAGTGGTTAAGTAATTTTTTTCTTCCGACGTTAAAAATCAATCAACTTTTTATAGATATTTGAATAAAAATTTTATACGCCAATGACTCGATCCGCAAATGTTTTTATAATTTCACGCAATCATACCTTTTTTATTTCACCAATCCTCCCCGCATTATGAAAACATCAAAAAAATTTACATCAGCAGTTTTAGTGATTTTAACAAGCGCGCTTTTGTCCTGGAATGATATCTCTGATTCAAAAAAGGAAGTCAACGTTTTTGGATATACATATTTATACAATAACAAAGAATTAAATAACGACGATCTCTACGCATTGATTGAAAATAAAGAGCAGTATTTGCCGGACAAAAACCAGGTACCTGCTGCACAAGATGTAGTAATTCAAAAAATTCCCGGTGACAATAATCATTTATTAATGATGGCTTTTTATTCAAAAGAAAACTACTCAGGGCCATTTTTAACTTTACAAGACGGGTTTGGAATTGTGTTTAGAGACGATGGTAAAGGGTTTGATAAAAAAGCGGGAGACGGTTTTTACACTGCAAGAGTAGCTGCTGACGTAAGAGAGTTTAGAAAACAGGCCGTACTAATGGATCATCAAATGAAGAAAAGTAATTACAAGGCTTTTCGCTATGTTCATCGTGCACTGGTTTATGATCCTGATGTATCTGAAGGTTTTGATGCCTCAAAATTTGATGCAAACGAACCTGTTTCAATATCAGGACTAACAAATGCATTGTCTTCTGATTTATCAGCGTTTGCAACTGCAAAGGCTACAACTCTCGATTCGATCAAACGAAACTCTACAATTATTACTAATCTTGCGGTTGTTGAAGATTCTACACGTACATGGAATAACTGTGCACAAAAAGGTAATGTTAATGGGCCTTGGACATTTGGAACATTAATGAGACAACTTGCCTCTAAAGATCCGTCTAACATTGCTACAGATGCCGAGGTTTCTACTTTCATAAAAAACTGGTTAAATAAATGGAAAGAGATACAAGTAATAAATGGTGATAGTGTCAAAGCCCGTACACTTGTAAATAACGTACTCAATCCTTGGCTTAATCAAAGTAAGAGTGCCGGAGCACCAAGCGGACAATTGGATATGCGCTTCGCTCCCTTTAAGTTAATAGCGATTGTAAACAGGTTCGATTTAAGAGATGGAGCCCTTAATGGAATTCCGGGAAGCCCCTGTGGTGAAGGTAGATTTGTATTCTGTTTGTTAAAGAATGATTGTACAAGAGCTTTACAAATGACAGTGATTTTTGAATATGGCATTAACAAGCCCGCTACTTGCAGTGACCAAAAGGCATGGGCGCAACAGTGGGTAAATTTAAAAAATCTTACACTTGGCAGTAGTGAATATAACCAAGCGCTTCAGGATATAACAGACCAGTTCTCTCTTTGCGGAACAAATCCTAACAAACCAAATCAAAGTTCCCTTGACCAGCTACGAACAAATGATGTAGCGTTATCTCCCTCACCCAAAACATGGGAATTAAGACAGTTTGCATTAGATAGCACAGGAAATCTTGTTGAAGAAGCGGTAGGTCAAACTCCTGCTGATAAGTTTAATGCGCGTACTGTTAATGCTAACTTACAAGACGTACAGGTAATGGTTGATTACGTGAACAAGAACAGAGCAACGATCAATAAAGAAAAAAATGTTGTTCCTCAAACATGGAACGGTGTGCCTTTCCTCGCAGGAAGTTCTCATATACTTGATTCACCTACCGGAGCACTTCCAAAAGTTTATCATTGGGATGGAACTGATTCTTCAAATGTATCTACTTTTATAAAAGACAATAATTCCCGATTTTTCTTTTCATTTAATACTTGTGCAGGTTGCCACGCAGGTGAAACTCAAACCCATTTTACTCATATTGATCCTGTCTTTTTTGGAACAGAAACCACACTTTCGGGAATGATAACAGGAACCGCCGGAACTGGTGGTGCTATTGATTTCGACAACAATCCTGCTAATGATACTATGGCTGTAAAAGATGCAGCGTTAAGGCCTACAACAAATCCGAAAATCAGAAATTTTAATGAAATTAAACGTAGAGCGCAAGACCTCAAAAAAGTTACAAGCACAACATGCAGCAGTATTCTTAGTATAAGTTCTGAATTATTGTTTCAACCTCTTAATTCAGTAGATTAATATTAACGAGCTTCCAAAGTGTAGATGAGTTAAAATAATGTGGGAGAAGAAGTTTCCTTTGAATATCCAAATAACTCAAAGTCTTTGTTATAAAGTGAGATGACTTTTTGTTTTATTTTATCATTGAAGTAATATTCTTCTATCAACATTCTTTTATTTTTTGTTACGTTCAATTTTTTTAAAGGTTCACCGGTTCCGATTTTGTTTCTGATAAATTCATAATCCTTCTCAAGCTCTTCAAAGTGACCTAAATAATTAATTATAATTTTTCCATTTGAATCACAAACAAAATAATGTTGAGGTCTGAAATAACGACTGGCTTTAATTGTGTTTTGATTAAGATATTCCATTACAAAACTTTCGAAACTTTTGTAAGGCTTTATGATTGATACAATTTTTTCATCGTAATGACCGCCACCACCACCTTGTAAAAATTCGTAGGCTGACACTAACCTTGCAAACGGATTACGAACAAAAGCGAACTTGAAATATTGATTGAAAGTGCCTTTACCAAGAAGTACTTTGTAATATAGTGCCGGCATATTTGCAATTCCACTTCCAAGTAGCGATACAGAAACAGATACCCCTGCAGTTTTTGGAATATGTATAAATATACACTTATGTTTATGTAGCTGACTATACCATTCTTTTTCCCGTTTTACTTGCAGGGTCTTTCTTTTAAATATTCTTGCCAGGTAATAAAAGGATTCATCTCTTAAGTTCATAGTGTATAAGCGACAATTAAAATTTCTTGGTAAATAAAATAAATAAAAGCTTTTGATTTTTTTTCGCTTTTAATAATTCAAATATTATCAAAAATAAACTCATTTCCATTGTTCGCATTATTAGGCTTGAGTTTGAACGGAAATTTTTATTCTTAATTATAAACATGCAAAATTTCTAAAAGGAGACTTCTAACAATTCAACATCTTTTTTTATTTCCTTTTCGGATGCAAGTTGTAAGATATAATTGTCAAATAAAGTTATGCTTTTGATAAACCATACAATTCCGCCAAACTTTATTCTATTATTTTTCATAGTGAGTTTTTGAAGGGGAATATTTAATCCTCTACCATCAGCTTTTATTACAGCTTCTTTTGCAGTCCAATAAAAATAAAAACTATAATACTTATTTTCAGAGTTAAGGATGAGTTCCCATTCTTCATTTGAAAATTCATTTTTAAAATCCTCAATTAATATCGGTCTTATTTCTTCTGCATCTATTCCTATCCTATCTTCAATAGAAATTGCACATGCAACAAAATTAGTTGTATGAGAAATATTGAAATCTACATAGTCTTCCAGATATGGGCGACCATATTCCGTATACTTTAAGTTTTGTAAATCAAAATCTTTTCCTAAATCTTCCAGCCCTTTTTTTAATAAAAGTTTTCCAAAAAGACCGGCCTGGCGATCCTCCCATTTTTTAAGTTTCAATATTTTTTCTCTTAATACCGTCGGAAGAAAATTGAGGTATTTAAGAAAGTCATCATTATTCAATTTATTACCGACTCTTGAAAAATATACTTTGATCATTGCCTCTTAAAATTATGAATTAGTATATAATATAAAAACCAACAAATTGTTTAGCAAATCCTTTTACTAAAAAATTCTTGTCACCAATTTTTGCACTATTGAGTTCTTTGTTAATTCAACTTATAACAAACTTTAAAAGTTTGATTATTGAAAAAAGATGGAGTACTTTTAATAAGAAGATCATGTTGTAATCAGATAAATCGAAGTTAATTGTTATCTTTACGACCCTTCAAGCTATTAACAGAATGAGTAAGTGCAGCTCGTAATAAAAACCTTACTCTTGTTCATCAATATTATTTGTATTAATTGCGTTATTAAAACACTTCAAACTATATAAAACTATTTTTGTTAAAAGAAGATGACTTATGAAAGAATTGCTCACCCAAACAAAAATTGAATATGTAGCAGAACCCAATCAATTAACACCTGCTGAAAAACATCAGTTGCTGGTAGAATTCAATAATACAAAAGTTGACTATCCTTTAGATAAAACCGTTATTGATTTATTTGAAAAGCAGGTAGAAGAACATCCAGGGGACATTGCAATAATATTTGATGAAAAACATCTAACTTATCAGGAGCTTAATGAAAAGTCTAATCAATTAGCTCATTACTTAAAAAGCAAAAGTGTTAAAAGGGAAACCTTAGTACCTATTTGTATAGAACGTTCTCCGGAAATGATTATTGGAATATTAGGAATTCTGAAAGCGGGAGGGGCTTACGTACCGATAGATACAGACTACCCACTGGAAAGAATAAAGTACATTTTAGAGGATACAAATGCTGCTATAGCAATTAGCAGCAGAGAGAGTAAATTAAAATTATTATCTGCAAAAAATATTGACGTCATTGAATTAAATGAACCGCACTCTGTTATTAATCAACAATCCATAAGTAATATAAATAATGCTGTTAAAACCTACAATTTGGTTTACGTTATTTATACATCGGGGTCAACCGGAAAGCCAAAAGGTGTAATGATTGAGCACGGCGGATTAACTAATCTTACTTTAAGCCAAATTGAAATCTTTCAATTAAAGCCGCGAATGAAAACGCTGCAATTTGCTGCATTTGGATTTGATGCATCTTGTTCAGAAATTTTTACTGCATTATTAAGTGGCGGATGCCTGGTATTGCCTCAAAAAAAACATCTTTTATCAGCAGAGGAGTTTGAAAAATTAATCAATAAACATGACGTAGAGGTTGTTACGCTTCCGCCATCTTATCAGCATGTTGTTAAAGATTCGTTGGGAACATTAAATACAATTATATCAGCCGGAGAACCATTAAACGAATCTGTAGGAAAATATTTACGATTAAAAGGCATTCGATTGCTTAACGGTTATGGGCCTACAGAAAATACAGTATGCACTTGCATGTCTGATGATCCTATAAAAGATAATCACATTATAGTTATTGGTAAGCCTGTTCCCAATGTTCAGGTATATATACTCAATAAAGAAGGCGATTTATGCCCCATAGGAGTTACAGGTGAAATATGTGTTGCAGGTGTGCAAGTTGCACGAGGTTATTTGAATCGTGAAGATTTAACTGAGCAAAAGTTTGTGGTAAATCCATTTGAAACAGACACAGAAACACGGATGTATAAAACAGGAGATCTCGGTCGATGGTTACCCAATGGAAATATAGAATTTATGGGAAGAATAGATGACCAGGTAAAGATCAGAGGTTATCGAATAGAGTTGGGAGAAGTGGAAGCTGTACTTCATCAATGTGAATTGGTGAAGCAGGCTGTAGTTTTAACAAAAGAAGATAAAGAAGGAAACAATATATTGGTGGCCTACATTGTGGCTGAAAAAATCTTTGACAAAAAGGCTATCACAGCCTTTCTGAAAATTAAGCTTCCTGAGTATATGGTGCCTGCCATATTTATTCAACTTGATAAATTCTCAACAACACCGAATGGAAAGATTGATAAGAAGGCGTTGCCCGATCCATATACAACTGATTTAGTAAATGGTGAATATATTGCGCCCCGAACCAAAGTACAAAAACAGCTTGCAACTATTTGGAGGGAAATTTTTCGAATTGAACAAATCGGGATACAGGATAATTTCTTTGAACTTGGTGGTAACTCTATCAAAGCAGTGCAGGTCGTAAGTTATGCAAAACGTGCGGGATATGATCTGCAACCTTCAGATTTTTTTATACATCAAACGATTGAGGATTTATCAAAAATAATAACCCATCGTTTACATTCAAACAAATCACTGCATTATATAAATGGGGAAGAAAAGTTTATCATTCCTATGCAAACGACCGGAAAAAAAATTCCCTTCTTTTTTATGTCGCCCGGTTTTTCTGTTTATGATAAAGTAATACCTGCTTTAGACACGGAACAACCCTTTTATTTTTTCATTCCTTACTCATATAAAAGTGTTGAAGAAATTGCGGAATGTTATATACGGGAAATGAAAAAAATTCAGCCTAAAGGTCCTTATTGTTTGGGAGGATATTGTGGGTTTGGAGAAGTTGCATTAGAAATGGCGCAACAGCTTACCGCCGAAGGCGAAGAAGTTGCCCTATTAGCTTTATTTGAATTTTATTTTCCGGCAGTGATCAAACCTTTTAAGCTAAAAGAAAGATTCGAATATTACCAGGAACAATTAAGAAATGTAACAACCGGCAGAAAATTTTTATTATTAACTGATTTGGTGTATAGACAATTAAGAAGATTCAAAAGAAAAACTACTAAAGCAATAGACATTAAATTTAGAAATTTGCCTGATAAATCAGGATACTTTATTGGAAAAGGTTTGTATACTGCCAAGCCATATAATGGCAAAATTTTATTATTTAAATCTGCTATTCGCACGCTTCGAATAATTGAAGAGCCGTTAATGGGTTGGTCAAATTATTTTAGCAATGCGGAACTCTTCATAGTTGATGGAAATCATAAAACCATGTTTTATAATCCGGGGAGTATTCAAATCGCTCAAAAACTAAATGAATATGCTGTTCTAAAAGAGAAAGATTAATGATAATTAATTTTTTGAGTAAACAGTTACATCAATACTATGATCTTATTGTGTTATAAATGAAAAGTATTCTTTGAACAGAAAAGCTATTCATTTGTCACACTTGCACTCATTACAGACAAAGCGATGCTATCGGTTCCTTTTGGCAAGCGATATTTTATTTTGAAATTATTGATAGAGTTTGATTTTATTACATCATCAATTACATCCTCGTGCTCTATCATCATTTGTTGTCTTTATAACAAAGCATTTTAATGCGCACATCCTTATAAGAACTAACAGTTGCCTTGTTTGATATTTTTCCACGCACTACAGTTTGCCCGATAATATTTTTTTTATTCTCAGCAGTAACAGTTAAGAATGCAAGAGGATTTTTCTTTTCCTTTTCTGCGAGACTTTCTTTATAATGTTCATAAGATTGAGAGTCGAATTTTTTTTCACTGCTGCCGCATGCGGTAAGAAAAAAGACAATGCAAAAAATTGAAAAACGTTTCATAACTATAAGTCAGGGGTTGTGAAATTAAATTGATAAAAACGTTGGTTGATGATTTGTAGTATTTAAAGAATCTTACAAATAAGCATTTAACATTATACATTCATCATTTATAATTTTCATTTCATGATTCCTGACCTATCCACACAGCACCGCCAATACTATTACGGCTTGCACCTGTTACAGAACTCATCACAGTGTCTTCTTCACGCCATCTCAACACTCCAAGCAATCCCATTATCAAAGCTTCCTTATATTTTATCAAATTTTCGTCCGGAACCACAACTTCAATATCAAAGACTTTTAGTGAATCGCTCAATCGTTCTATCAAAAAATCATTGAATGCTCCTCCGCCTGTTACTAACATTTTTTTATTCACCATTGTCCCTGCCTGGGCAGCAGGGAGGCATTCATCATTCACCAAATTTATTGCATACGCAATTTGCTGAACAATATGTTCCGTGTATGTTCTTAATGCATCTTGTGCTGAAAGATTAGTTGATTCAATCAAAGGAAAAATAACGTTCGTTCCAAAATCATTCGCAAGTGATTTCGGAAAAGATTTTTTGTAGTAATCCAGGTTATTTAATTGTGTAAGCAAAGCCGTATTAACTGAACCTGTTCTTGCAATTAAACCTTTATCATCATATGACTTCTCTTCTTTATTTGCCAGCAAATTCAACACACGATTTGCAGGACAAACATCAAAGGCGATATAAGTTTTTGAAGTAGCTAAGAAATTTGCGGAAATATTTGCAATGCCACCAAGATTTAAAAAATAATCAAACTCATTTAATAATAATTTTTCTCCGACCGGAACTATCGGCGCACCTTGTCCACCCAATGCAACATCCATCATGCGCAGATCGCTTACAACATTAATTCCTGTTAATGCTGCAATGGTTGCACCATCACCTATTTGTGCAGTCATACCTGATTGTGGTGCATGAAATACAGTGTGTCCATGTGATACGATCAATTGAACCTTATGATGAAGATCGTTTTCATCAATAAAATCATTTACTCTTTCAGCAGTAAATTTCCCATAAGCACAGTGCAACAAAAGATAATCGTACGCATTTAAATCCGTTGAAGTTCTTAACTTGTTTATCCATTCATCGCTGTATTCAACACAAGTAGAAGCCTTTATTTCATAACTCCACTTACCGCCTGTCTCTTCAAGTTCTGTGTAAACAATATCTAATCCATCCAAAGATGAACCACTCATTAAACCAATGACTCTGTATTGCATGATTTAGTTTTAAGAGAGCAAATTTATGTTTCATGGTTGTATATAGAAGTTGAATATGTTCAGTGAGTAAATAAGTTTTTGTATTCAATCCATATTATTTGCAATTCGATATTTTGATACTTTTGTTCATCAATCTGATAGCATGAATAAAATTACTGCCGCGATTACAGCGGTTGGCGGATATGTTCCCGAATACAGGCTAACCAACGCGGAGCTTGAAAAGATTGTGGAGACCAACGATGAGTGGATTCGAACACGCACGGGCATTTCCGAAAGACGAATTTTAAAAGAAGAAGGTAAGGCTTGCAGTGATCTTGCCGTGCCTGCTATCCAGGAAATACTTAGCAAAAAAAATCTTGATCCGGCAGAAATTGATTGTATTATTTGCGCGACGGTTACACCCGACATGGTGTTTCCCGCAACGGCAAATATTATTGCCGATAAAGTTGGCGCTACCAATGCATGGAGTTTTGATATTAGTGCGGCATGCAGTGGTTTTCTTTTTGCGCTTGCAACCGGTGCATCAATTGTTCAGGCTGGACAATATAAAAAAGTGATCGTTGTTGGCGCGGATAAAATGAGTGCCATTGTTGATTACACAGATCGTACAACCTGCATTCTTTTTGGTGATGGTGCAGGCGCAGTTCTGCTTGAACCCAACAACGAAGGTTTCGGTGTGCTCGACACCATTTTAAGAAGCGATGGAAAGGGGCGTGAATTTTTACACATGAAGGCAGGCGGTTCTTTAAAACCTGCAAGCATTGAAACAGTTACTGCAAAAGAACATTACATATATCAAGAAGGAAAAGCAGTTTTTAAATTTGCTGTTGTTGGTATGGCAGACGTGAGTGCTGAAATTATGGAACGAAACAATCTTACTGCAAATGATGTTTCATGGCTTGTGCCGCACCAGGCAAATCTTCGCATTATCGATGCTACTGCAAATCGCATGGGCATTTCGAAAGATAAGGTAATGATCAACATCCAGAAATATGGAAACACAACTGCAGCAACAATTCCGTTATGTTTATGGGAATGGGAAAAGCAACTGCAAAAAGGAGAAAATATTATTCTCGCAGCATTCGGCGGAGGTTTTACCTGGGGTTCTATCTGGGTAAAGTGGGCGTATGATACAGTTTGATTAAAATACTAAAACCTGACAGGTTTTTTATTAACCTCAACCTTTGTTATCGTGATAAACCTGTCAGGTTTTATTTACATCAATAAAAATTTTTGAATATGGCAAAAGTGCAAATACGCTACATTGTTAATGATGTTGATAAAGCGATACTATTTTATGTAGATCAACTCGGCTTTCAATTAGTGATGCATCCTGCTCCTCCTTTTGCAATGTTATCCCTCGGAGATCTGCGGCTTGTGTTGAGCGCACCAAATCCTTCTGCCGGCGGAGGTCAATCAATGCCTGATGGCAAACAACAAACACCCGGAGGCTGGAATCGTTTTGCAATAGAAGTTTCTGATATTGCTGATATGGTTGAAAAGTTGCGAAAGGCTGGCGTTCATTTTCGCAACGATATAATAACTGGTGTTGGCGGTAAACAAATTATTATCGAAGATCCTTCAGGAAATCCTGTTGAACTGTTCGAGCCTATCTTGCCTCAAGCACGTCTTGATTCGCATTGATAAAGAAGTTTATTTCTGATTTATAAAATTATATCAACTCTTTCAGCTTCTCAACAACAGCATCAACTTCTTCTTTTGCATTATACTTGCTGAATGAAAATCGAACAGCAACAAGATCTGGATCATCATTGATAGATTGTATCACATGACTACCGGCACTTGCACCGCTCGTACATGCACTGCCGCCGCTTGCGCAAATGTTATTGATATCAAGATTGAAAAGCAGCATTTCACTTTTCTCTGTTTTTGGAAAACTTACATTCAGTACGGTATATAAACTTCTTCCTAATGGGGCACCGTTGAATGAAACACAAGGTATATTTTCTTTCAATTGCTCCATCATGTAAAGCTTTAGCTCATTTATATATGTGCTATCCTTTTCATGATTTTCTGTAGCAAGTTCCAAAGCTTTTGCAAAACCAACTATACCATAAATATTTTCTGTGCCCGCACGCATGTTGCGTTCCTGCGAACCGCCATGCACAAAAGGTTTGATCTTTATATTTTCATTGATGTATAAAATTCCAACTCCCTTCGGTCCATGAAATTTATGCCCTGCTCCCGTTATAAAATGCACATAAGTTTTTCTGAGATCAAATGGAAAATGACCAACTGTTTGAACCGTATCACAATGAAAAAGAGCTTTGTATTTTTTGCACAATTCACCAACTTCGTTTATATCGATCATGTTGCCGATCTCGTTGTTTGCGTGCAATAGTGTGACCAAACATTTCTCTTTACTTTCTTTCAGCAATCTTTCTAAATCATTTATATCAATGTGACCGTTGGGTAAAACTTTTACGTAGCTTAATTCCGCTTCACCATTACAATGTAAATATTCTACAGTATGTAATGTTGCGTGATGTTCGATGGGAGAAGTAATGATTTGCTTACAACCAAGATCTCGTACAGCAGCGGTAATTGCAGTGTTGCTGCTTTCAGTTCCGCCACTTGTAAAAAAAATTTCTGCGGGATGTGCATTCAAAATTTTTGCAACAATTTTTCTTGCATTCTCAACAGCAAGCCGTGTTTCTCTTCCGTAACTGTAAATGGAAGAAGGATTACCAAAATACGTAGTGAGATACGGCATCATGGCATCAAGCACCTGAGGATCCAATGGTGTTGTAGCTGCGTTATCAAAATAAATACGATTCATAAAACCCTCCAAACCTCCTTAAAGGAGGCTTTGGAAACTCCTTCAGAGAAAGTCAAATCTTAAATGCTTAGTTATGCACTTCAGTACAAGTGAGTGACACAACGAAGATGAGTAATGAAATAAAAGTTCGCACAAAAATAAAAACTAATATTCTACTGAATCGAAAGAGTAGTTTATTACTGCTTTTACATACTTTCTCTTATGTCCTGCATAAGACGTTTTGCGATATTCCCCGCGGTGGTTTCAAAGCTGCTCTCTGCATAAATGCGGATGATAGGCTCCGTATTGCTTGTGCGAAGATGCACCCAATCATTGTCGAATTCAATTTTCAAACCATCTTCTGTATTGATCGGATGATTCTTGTATTTCTTTTGAATATGGCCGAATATCTTTTTTACATCGATGCCGTTGCCAAGCTCGATTTTGTTTTTGCTTATAAAGTAATCAGGATATTGCCTGCGCAACTGTGAAGTACTTTTTTTACTTTCTGCCAAATATGTAAGGAATAACGCACTGCCGATCAATGCGTCGCGACCATAATGCAGGTCGGGAATAATAATGCCGCCATTGCCTTCGCCGCCAATCACTGCATTTACTTCTTTCATTTTATGAACAACATTCACTTCGCCAACAGCACTCGGAAAATATTCGCCGCCATTTCTCAGCGTTACATCTTTTAATGCACGTGTTGAAGATAAATTGCTCACTGTATTTCCTTTTCTATGCTGCAACACATAATCAGCAACTGCAACTAAAGTATATTCTTCGCCAAAAAGTGAACCATCTTCGCAAACAAAACATAAACGATCAACATCGGGATCAACAGCAATGCCGAGATGCGCTTGTTGCCTGTTCACTTCTTTACATAATTCTGAGAGATGTTGAGGAAGCGGCTCAGGATTGTGTGCAAATTTTCCGTTCATTTCTTCATTCAACACAATGATATCTTTCAAACCGAGTGCCTTTAATAAATTAGGAACAGCAATTGCACCGGTGCTGTTGATTCCATCAACTACAATTTTAAACTTAGCTTTTTTTATTGCGGCCGCATCAACCAAAGGATAATTTACAACTGCATCGATATGTTTTTCTAAGGCAGTATCATCAACAGTGTAGGTGCCAAGTTTATCAACAGGAGAGAAGTTAAAATTTTCGGCAGCGGCAATATCCAAAATTTGTTTGCCCTCATCGGCACTTAGAAATTCACCGTTGCCATTGAGGAGTTTTAAAGCGTTCCATTCTTTGGGGTTATGGCTTGCAGTGAGAATAATTCCGCCCGCTGCTTTATGAGCAATTACAGCCATTTCAACTGTTGGCGTAGTAGTAAGACCGAGATCAATCACATCAATTGATAAAGCATTTAATGTGCTTACAACAAGGCGTTGAAGCATTTCGCCACTCATGCGGGCATCTCTTCCTACAACCACTTTTTTGTTTTCTTTATTTCCATTGATTAACCAGGTGCCGTAAGCCGCAGTAAACTTCACAACATCTAATGGGCTTAATGTTTCGCCAGGTTTACCACCAATTGTACCCCGAATCCCGGAAATGCTTTTTATTAAAGCCATCGCTCAAACACTTTTTTGGTAACAGCAAACATAGATGAAAAAAATTATTTCCTGAAAGAAGTATTCCACAGTAATAAAACTTTTTTGAAATGCCGATTTTAAAAAAATAATTTTGAAACAAGATTTAATAAAATGGCTTTAAAAGAGTGGTTCAGGGAATGGTTTAGCTCGCCGTATTACGACCTGTTGTATTACAAACGCAACGAACAGGAAGCGGCCGCGTTTGTAAAAACTCTTGTGCAGCATCTTAAGCCTCCGACCACAAGCAAGATGCTGGATGTGGGTTGCGGCAAAGGCCGCCACGCTAAAGTTCTTGCAGAAATGGGGTTTGATGTAACAGGCATTGATCTTTCCGAGCTATTCATTAATGAAGCAAAAAAATCCGAAACTGACAATCTTCACTTTTTTCAGCACGATATGCGGCTGCCTTTTTATATCAATTATTTCGACTACGCTTTTAATTTTTTTACCAGCTTCGGATATTTTCACACACGCCGTGAACATGATGCTGCAATGCGAACCATTGCTCAAAGTCTTACAAAAACCGGAACACTTGTCATTGATTATTTAAACACCCATTATACAGAAGATCATCTTGTGCGAAGTGAAGAAACAACAATATTTGAGGTTCCGTTTCATTTAACGCGGTGGCATGATGATGAACATTTTTACAAACAGATTCAGATACGTGAACCAGACGCATCGTTAAGACACCTTGCAACAGAGAAGGTTACCAAATTTTCTTTGGGTGATTTCACGGACATGCTTGCATACCAGCAAATGCAGGTACAGGAAGTATTTGGCGATTATCAACTGGGAAGTTATGATGTAAGAAAATCTCCGAGAATGATAATTGTTGCAAAGAAAGTTGTGCATTGATTTGGTGAATGGTTAATAGTGAATAGTCAATCAAAAATTAATTACGAAGTAAAAACTAAACTAATTTCTCTTCTCGTCTATGGCAGTTCTTTCCTCCAAAGACAATTTAAAAACAGGCATGTTGCTTACAAAAGTCGAATCGGGTTTTAGAATGTACATGTTGTCCTGCATAGTTTGATAAATATCAAAACCATTTTGATTATTTCCGTCATAAACAAATCCTTTGCGCAGCGAACCGGGAGGAGGTGTTTCATTAGAAAATATTTTTTTTCGCAATTCAGATGAGAGCGAATCATTCCATTTAAATTTTTGTGGTGGAAATTTTCTTCCTGCGATCAAATTATCATAAGGATTTATTGATAATGGTATTTGAGGATTTATTTGTGCATGAATAAAAATTACAATAACGAAACTGATCAAGAGAAGAAAAAACCTTTTCATATAAGGCAATGTTTAAAATGAAAATTAAGAAAAATAAGCATTACAGCAATAAGATGCGGCATCGCTTTTTATTACACAAACTAACATGCTTTTTTCTGAAAACTTTGGACGTGCTCTGCTTCAGGCAGAACAAAGTGATGCCTTTAGTACTGCTGCAGTATCAAAAAAATTATCATTAAAAGAAGTGGCATCCTTTTTATACAGATGTAAAAAATATTGCGGCAAATAAACCTTTATTTCATATTGTTTAGATTTGCAGCAATTATAATTATGATAGAAATATTCATCATATTCTGCCTGATATTGTTGAACGGTGTTTTTGCAATGGCGGAAATCGCATTGGTCTCGTCACGCAAAGCACGTCTCGAAGCGCAGGCAAACAAGGGAGATAAAAAAGCAAAAGAAGCATTCAAACTTGCAACACATCCCGATAAATTTATTTCCACAACACAGATAGGCATTACATTGATCGGTATTTTAAACGGTATTTTTTCCGGGGAAAATATCAGGGGCAATCTTGTAAATTTTTTAGACCAGTACGAATCCATCAGGCAGTACAGCCATGGAATAGCAACAGCAATTGTAGTTATCATTATTACTTATTTTTCTCTTGTTCTCGGCGAACTTGTTCCAAAAAGAATTGGCTTGAGTAACCCCGAAGGCATATCCAAGAATCTTGTAGGCTTAATGAAAGTGACAACCTACATCACCTATCCTTTCATTTGGTTTCTTACAAAGTCAACAAATTTCATCATTAATATTTTCAACATAAGAAGAAAAGATAATCAGGTTACAGAAGATGAAATAAAAGCAATTATAAGTGAAGGAACAGAACAGGGAACCATCGAAGAAGCTGAACAGCAAATTATAGAGCGTGTGTTTCATTTGGGCGACAGAAATATTACATCACTCATGACGCATAGAAGCGATATTGTTTGGATAGATATAAACAGTAAGGTTGAAGATGTAAAAAAATTTACTGACGAAACAATCCATTCGATTTACCCGGTGTGTGATGGAAATATTGACAATATAAAAGGTGTGGTTTCATTGAAAGATATTTTTGTCGTGCCAAAAGAAGCCATGATAAAAGATGTTATGCAAAATGCATTTTATGTTCCTGAAAATAATTCTGCATACCAGTTGCTTGGAAAATTCAAGCAAAGAAAAACACACTACGCTTTTATTGTGGATGAGTATGGAACATTGCAGGGTATTATTACATTGAATGATATTTTAGAAGCAATTGTGGGTGATATCTCTGAAGTTCACGAAGAACCTTATGAAATTATAAAAAGAGATGATGGAAGTTATTTGATAGACGCACAAATTCCTTTCTATGATTTCTTAAGTTACTTCAACAAAACAATCTGGATGGAAGAAGATGAACAGGAAGACTTTGATACGCTTGCCGGGTTTATCCTTCATCACATGGAACGCATTCCTGTTACAGGAGATAAAATGAAATACCGGGGTTTTAGTTTTGAAATCATTGACATGGATGGACATAGGATTGATAAACTCCTTGTATCCTTAGCTAATGGAGTAAAAGAAGAAATGGAAACTGAATAATAACAGTGCTTACTTCTTTTCAATAAAATCTGCAATTGAATCAACAAGCTCCTGAGAAATCGGCAAAGATGGATTTGAATACGTTGCAATATTCTCTTCTCTTCCTCCGTTAACAATTCTGAAAATATGATTCATGTTTTCAATCATCGCAAGTTGTGCATCAGGTTTTGCAGCGGCAAGCAGCTTTGCATCGTTTTCTGTTACCTGTATATCGCTTGTTCCCTGTATGATTAGCACAGGTATTTTTAATTTTTTTATTTCAGTTTGCGGATCGTATTTAAACCAGGATATTAAGTATGGCTGCACACTCGATCTGAATAATACATTCAATGAGGGATCAACATTGCTAACGGTTTTTCCTTGCAGCAGCGTATCCATTATAGCAGAAGTTTGTTGTCGCAATGAATCAGGTTGACTACTTAATTGTTCACGAATAATTTTATCCGCCGGTCTTCCTGCACCTGCAACAGAAATATATTTATCAGCATTTGCTTCAGCCGCGGCGATCATTCCAATCAGCGACCCTTCACTGTGGCCGATAACAATAACTGTCGTGAAACGTTTATCCTGCTTTAGTAAATTGATCCAGTCTTTCGCATCATTCACATAATCGTCAAAACGCAGATCACTTTCCGATTTTGCAGCAGACATACTCAAAGCAACTCCTCTTTTGTCGTAACGAACGGCAGCAATATTGTGCAATGCAAGTTGCTGTGCTAATTTTTTGTAAGCATCACTTTTGAGGAACATGCTATTACCATTCCTGTCTGTTGGTCCCGAGCCGGCAATGATAAGTGCTACAGAAATTTTATTAAATGTCTTTGGTGTTGTAAGCGTTCCGGAAATTTTTCCTGTTGAAGTTTGCAGTTCAATATTTGTTTCTGTAAAAGATGAGTCTGCATTTTGTGCAAAAAGCCCGAACGAAAAGAATAACAGCAATGCGGTTGCAATTATCGTTGCAGGTGCATTTTTATGAAGCATAAAATATTTTTCTTAAAGTACGATTCATTTTTTGTTTATGCTTCTCTTTTGCTGATTAAAGTTCTGAACCATGAAGAGTGCGACGCAACAGGCGATGCCATGAAGGAGAAAGCCGGGTTCATAAAAATATTTCAGATTCACTTGTATTTTTCAATTTTACTGCACACCTGTTGCTCCGTCCCGCACTTTTATTTTCTTTTTGTTGGAATTCTTTTTTTCGTATTCGAGCACTTCTTTTGGTTTTGCTTTGGAGGTAATCGAAGAATCTTTTTTCAATCCTGTGCTGTCTGTTTTTGCAAGAGCGGTTTTTTTCTTTGAGGGATCCTGAAGTTGATCAAGTATATATTCTTCTGACTTAACAAGCGCACCTGTTTGTGGATCGTAGTAATTCCATGTGCCATGTTTTACGGTGAATGCGTCAACTTTTATAACACGTTTATAAACCGCATCAGAATTGAGATCAGGTACATCAATTGTATCATAAGGATTTTTCGGATCGATCGCTTTCCAGCTTTCTTCACGCACTCTTCCAAACAAGTTAAAGTATTCACATTGCCCGTTCTTGTGACCCCATTTATAATTTTCAATCGCGGTCAAATCGCCCTGCAAATTATACGTACGCCATGTGCCCTCTTTTTTTCCGTCTTTATAAACGCCCTCTTCTTCATAGCCAGGTTCACCTCGCAACGCATCAATATGCGAAACCCATCTTCCTTGTTTCAAACCATTTGCATCAACACGGTTCAGTGTATCGCCCTTCACGCCAATCATAAAACTTTTTAATTGTGCGTTTGTTGATATGCTAATCGTTAAACAAACAAAAACTATCCATCGCATAGCAGATCATTTTTATATTTATGAGGTCAGCAATATTGCTACTATTAAACTTTCGTTGTGTCACTCACTTGTACTTTCTGTTCTCTATTCAGCAAGCAAATGCGAAGTTACACCAGATGCAAGCAACATCATTCTCAAAGTGTAAACGAAAAAATAGTTTGATTAATTGCCTGCGAAGAATCGGAAGAAATTAACAATGCAGTATTCGTGAAACGACAAACGGCAGCCGAAAGATTTTTTCACGTCTCACGTTTGTCGTCTCACGATTAAGTAAGCTATAGTATTCCTGAAATCATAAATGGCAACCGTAAGATTTTTCACGTCTCACATTTATCGTCTCACGATTAAATCAGAATATCTCCGCAATAGTAACTTTCAATCCGCTTGAACCTTGTGTTCCAAAACCATAATCAACATCAACATTTGTGTTTGATTTTTTACTCAACTTTATTCTCAAACCCAGTCCATACCCAAGTTGTACAGGATCAAATTTATCCGAAGGCCATTGAGTGAATGATTGTGTGTTGGCAAAAACAACGGCACCAAGCAAACCATTTCTTGTCAGGATCATTCGGTATTCAGTTTCGAAGTATAACATTTTTGTGCTTCTGTACCTGCCCTGGATATAACCGCGACCTGTATTGTTTGTAACATCCCAACCCGTGCTTGGTAAATCAAGATAAGGAGCATGTCCATTGAGCACAAACCAATCCAGATTCCAGAATGCTAAAACGTTTCTTGATCTTGCAGGCAACGGAAAATATTTTCTCATATCAACAATCAATGATTGCCAGTTATCACTGCTGCCAAAAAATTTTGTATTAACACGATATATTGCATTGCCATAAAAACCATGATGTGCATTCAAAGGATTTTCTCTGCTGTCATACAAAAGAGAAACAGAAGGACCGGCAGAATATGTTTTCCTTCTTCCGTCATAAATTTCAAAATCTGTTTTGCCACCATCAATGGTCTCTTTATCTTCGGAAATATTCCAGTGATAATCGATGTTATAGCCTATACCTGCATAAAAATTTTTGCTTACTTCGCGATAAACTGTTTCATAAAATCTCAGGTAATTAAAGTCCATGTGAACCGGACTATCAATTGAAGTATTTCCACCTAATCCATACGTATCCTGGGGATATTGCATCAATCGCCAGTCGCCGACAAAATTGTATTTATTTCCTTTTCCCCAAATGCTTGATTTCAAATAAAGATATGCTTGTTTCTTTTGCGTGTATGCTATAGTTCCGTTGAAATATGACAATCTTGCATTGGGATCGCTTTTATTTTTAAACGTTACATTGCCTGCAATGAGCGCTATAAGATGTGAGTTGAGGGTATAACCAAACGCAGGAACAAAAGCCACGTTAACATTCTTTGCCTGCTTCAACGAATCTTTATGTGGCGACGATTTAATGTTGAAAATGTTTTTTACAACATCGCCTAAGCTTTTTTGCGGAACTGTGTTGTTAGTATCTCCGTGAATCGCGTATAAAGTATCACTTCTTAATTGAGCTCTTGATAAAGAATCCTGCTGAGCTGTTGCAAAAAAAGGTATGCTGCATAAAACAATGAGACAAACTATCGTTGTCTTCCTGTTGATTTTGTTATGTTTTACATCCACAAATATTATTTATTGAATCATTTTGTTTATCACCCATTCTATCCAAATACAACAAAGATGCCGAACATCTGTGTATTTTTTTGCTCAGCTTATAACAGAATGCTGAAGAGTGCGACGCAACAGGTGATGATAGCAGTAAGGCAGCCGGGTACAAAAAAATTATTCTTGAAAGAAAGAAACGGGTTTTTATTTATCAATGAAGAATTTTATGGCAAGTTCATAACCTTTCAATCCGAAGCCCGCAATAGTTCCTTTGCTTTTTGCAGATACATGCGAAATTTTTCTGAACTCTTCTCTTGCATGCACATTGCTGATGTGAACTTCGATAACGGGTGTTTTTATAGCAGCAATCGCATCGCCGAGAGCCACCGATGTATGTGTGTAGCCTCCCGGGTTGAGCACGATACCATCATAGTCAAAGCCCACTCTTTGAATTTCATTAATAAGTTCGCCTTCAACATTACTTTGATAATAATGAAACTCAACTGCAGGAAACAATGATAGTAACTGTTCGAAATAATTTTCAAAAGACATATTGCCATAAATGTCCGTTTCTCTTTTACCCAGCAGATTAAGATTGGGTCCATTGATGATAGCGATCTTCATTCAAAATTTTTTTAAATATCAGTTTATTCTGCAGTTTGTAAAAAATAAAATACTCACACATTGAACTTTAAATATTTCGGGCAGAAAAAATAATTAACTTTCACAACGGGTTTTTTCAACCCTTTGATGGAAAATCTATACTATACATATTATCAAAGTCCTGTTGGATTGCTCAAGATCGGCGGCACAGACCATTATATTTCCGAATTAACTTTTGTTGACAACAAAGAACAGGTAACGCATGGCGAACCGGGCGTCAGCGAAGTAATGCATCAATGCACGGAAGAGTTGATAGAATTTTTCAACGGCAAACGTAAAACGTTTGATATTCCTGTGTACCAGGAGGGCACCGCGTTTCAGCAAAAAGTGTGGAATGAGTTGGTAAATATTCCGTTTGGTAAAACCATCAGTTATCTTGAGCTTGCCCGAACGCTTGGGGATGAAAAAGTAATCCGCGCTGCCGCGCAAACCAATAGCAAAAATAAAATCGCTATCATCGTTCCTTGTCATCGTGTTATCGGAAGTGATAAAAGTTTAGTTGGTTATGCAGGAGGATTGTGGCGAAAAAAATGGCTGCTGCAACACGAGTTTCGAATTGTGCATGGAATTCAAACCTTGTTTTAAGATTTTTTTATTTGGAACTTGTCATTTGATATTTGATTTTTTATTTAATGAATGGAATTGAAACTTCGCATCACAAAAATTATTTCTGAAACAAAGGATACCAAATCTTTTTTTCTTCAGCCAATAAATAAAAACGATATTGATTACAAAGCAGGTCAGTTTATTACTTTAATTATTCGCCTCAATAAACGGGAAGTTAGACGATCTTATTCACTTGGCTCTGCGCCGCTGGTTGATGAACAGCTTTTCATAACAGTAAAGCGAAAAATGAACGGAGAAATATCGCGACATTTACTTGATCATTACAAAGAAGGCGATACACTCACTTGCCTTGCACCATCCGGAAGATTTACCATTCATGAACCATTGACTCAAACTTATTTTTTTATTGCAGCCGGAAGCGGCATCACACCTGTATTTGCGCTCATAAAAGAATTATTGTATCATCACGATTCAACAAAAATTATCTTGATCTATCAATGCCGCGACGAAGAAAATATTATTTATAAAAAACAATTGCTTGCGTTGCAAAAAGAGTTTGAAGAAAGATTTGAGATCATTCAATTTCTCAGCCGGCCAAAAGCAAGTCTTAATATTTCGCAACATTTAACCAATGAATTGCTTGAAGAAATTATAAAACAAAAAATAAATTCTCAATTGTCAATTCTCAATTGTCAATTTTATTTATGCGGTCCTCTTCCTTTCATGCGTATGGCTGAATTTACTTTACGATTACTTGGATTTTCTGGGGATCAAGTTCGTAAAGAGCATTTTGTTATTGAAACACCACAGCATTCACCCTTGCTCACAGATACATCTTCCAAACAGCTAACAGTTCATCATCAGAAAAAAACGTACAACCTGAAAGTTGCGTATCCCACAAGCATTCTTGATGCTGCTTTACAAAATAATATTCAACTTCCTTACAGTTGCAAAGCAGGCAGATGCAGCACATGCTCTGCATATTGCATAAAAGGGAAAGTTGT
>AR_comb_assmDRAFT_10029297_pt1 | contig 22753 bp, 21 predicted proteins | sample ArasoioldDNA_FD_10543 | JGI IMG/M metagenome (IMG submission 10543) | reverse complement strand
AAGAAACTGTTACCCATTCTTTTGCAGATGTAATTTTCCAGTTGCCCTTACTGTAACTGCTGAGGAACGCATTGAAAAATGTTTTTCCATCTTTATCACCGTAAAAGAATTGCTGCACGATAATTTTTCCGGAACTATCGCGAAGATTTTTGTAAGGCATATAATAAACAGGCGGAATGCCTAACTTTTCTGATACGTTGATATGATTGGTTGTATCCATTGAAAGAAAGAGTGTGTCGAGAATGCTGTAGATATCCTGCGCACGGATATTTTTTGCTTGCTTTGCCTGTTCGAGATTCCATTTTACCTGGTCCATGATGAGCTGGCGTACATCAGGTTCGGTTATGCTTGCATAAGAGTTGGCAACATCAACAGCGTCTTCAAGATTTTTCGTTTTGTCAAGATTATTTACAAATGCTTTCATCAGTAATTGAGCATTTGTTTTATCCATCCGTTTTAAAAAATCATCAAGCGTATTATAGTTGGCGGCCATTTTTATCCATTTTTTAAAATGGTCAAACCGCACACTCATCAGCAAAGAATCTGATTTCGGATTTTTCATTTTTTGCCAAACTCTGGGGTAAACTCCTTTCACATAACTCGAAGTATAAATTACTTCTTCTCCTGTTACAGCCATATAATAAAGATCTTCGGGACCAAATGGCTCTAAACTTTTAAAACGTATCTTATCGTCACTCTCATGCAAACCATTAATGTTATTGATAAAAGGATCAATCGCACTTTTCTGCAGCTTGGCATAAAGACTTGTAATTGCCAAAGGCGTATCGCGCAATCGCATTCTGTCTGCATAATCGATTTCAGTTTCAACAAGCAGCTTGTAATATTTTACATCATTGTCCATCACTGCATCGATCTCCTTAAAAGTTATTTTTCCGCGATACAAATTATCAAGAAACGGAAAATATTGCCGCCCTGTTTTTGCTCTTGACATCAAACTGATCGTATGGACCAATGAATCGGGATTGTTGCGAATTTTTGTAGCAAGCGCGGTAGTAGAAGCTGCATAGCTGTAAACAGTTTCAGGATCGCGGCGAGCAATAACGCCCAACAAACTATCAGTAAAAGGCAGGTTAGGATTTTGGCTCAAAACTTTTATTGCATCATCTTTATACTTATCGCAATATTTAAGTGTAACGATATTCTGGCAATTACCAAGTTTAGGATCATCCGCAAAAGCAATGCTGCGAATTAAAATTTTTCCCATCTCATACGGATAAGAATAAATTTTATTTTCAATGGATTGACTGCTCTGAGTGATCTTCATGCACTCTACATAATCATCCAGCAGTTCCGGCAAAACAGAATACTTTAACGACTCGTATCTGCATGAGCTGATGTAACCCTGTAACACTTCATTCAATCCGCGAAGGAATTTTATTTTGTTATTGTTATCCAGCGTTGAATCAGCTTCGATTGCATCTCTTATTCCGTTCACTTTTTTTGTAACGGTGCCGGTAAGTTCTTTGTTTAATGATTCATTTGCCGTAGGCGTAAATAAATCGTCATCTTTGCCGTCGAGTTGTAATATCTTTTTTTGAGTGGCTTCAATGCTTTCATGAAAATATAAACGCGATAGCGGGATTTTATTAGATGGCTGCGCATATCCTGATTGAGAATAGGCAACAAAGGAAATAACCGGTAAAAAGAGCAGAAGTAAGTTTTTCTTCATCATTGTAAGTTCTTCTCAGATTCTGGGACAAATTTAGTCATATCATTTTGCTTAACAATAAGATAATGCTTTAATTGTGCCACTTAGATTTTCTAAAATTATTTTTGTGTAAAGTTTTTGTTAATGGAAGCAAGAGAGAAAAAAATTTTAGTTGCTGATGATGAGAAGGACATTCTCGAGATCATCAGCTACAATCTTATTAATGAAGGTTATGATGTTTTTACTGCGAAAGATGGTAATGAAGCGATAGATGTTGCAAAAAAGATTCACCCCGACCTGATAATTCTTGATATAATGATGCCGTATAAAACCGGGATTGAAGTTTGCCAGATCCTGCGTACAATGGATGAATTCAAACATACGCTCATTATTTTCTTAACAGCACTCAGTGATGAAACCTCGCATATAAAAGGTCTTGAATCCGGTGCCGACGATTATGTGAGCAAGCCGATCAGCCCGAAAGTATTGGTAAGTCGTGTGAACGCATTATTCAGAAGGGTGCACAAAGAAAATGGCAATGCAATTTCTGTCAGCAATCTTACAATTGATCCTTTGAAATTTATAGTAACAGTTGATCATAAAGATGTAACGCTGGCAAAAAAGGAATTTGAATTATTGTATTTGCTTGCATCAAAACCGGGCAGGGTTTTTCTGCGCAATGAAATATTAAGCCAGGTATGGGGCCAGGAAGTGATTGTTGGCGATAGAACAATTGATGTGCACATAAGAAAGATCCGGCAGAAATTAAATCTTGATTGCATCACTACGGTAAAAGGAGTGGGATATAAATTTAATTTGCAATAAAATAAGGCATAAGGTAAAAGGCGTAAGGCTTAAGGCTATCTCCTTACACCTTCAATCTTTGCTTAATATAGTTCAAAACGTATAAGTGAGTGATCCTTCGGCAAGCTCGGTATAAACTGCACAAGCGATGATAGAAGCACAAAAGCCCGCTCAATAAAATCTATAAAAAATTTCTCGTTACTTATTTGTAATAATGCAATAGTAAATTGCATGGATAATTAAAGTAATGTTTACAGCAAAAAATCTTTCTCCGAATAAGCTTTCATTATTAACAGCCCTTTGCCTTTCCGTTCCATTGGGCATTGCTTTTTTTATAGTGAGCGATAATGTGTATATAGGTGCAACGGCTTTGATGATAACACTTGCCTGTAGTTATTTTCTTATTCGCTTTGTACTCGAATCTTTCATCTACAGAAAAATAAAACTTATCTATAAATACATTTATCAAACAAAGGCAAGTAAAAAAGAGGAGATGTATTACAAGTACATTCTTCCGAAAAAAAGTATAGATGAAGTTAGGGAAGATGTGGAAGAATGGGCAGAGCAACGTAAGGCAGAAATAGAAGTTTTGCGTAACAACGAAATTTACCGCAGGGAATTTTTGCAGAACTTATCTCATGAATTTAAAACACCCATATTTACTATACAAGGATATGTGGATACGCTCTTGAATGGCGCTCTTGAAAATCCTAACGTTAACAGAAAATTTCTTGAGAACACCTATAAGAATGTTGAGCGGATGGTGAACCTCATAAACGATCTCGACGAGATCACAAAACTGGAGAGCGGTGAACAGCCTTTGGACAAAGAAAATTTTGTGATACAGGACTTGATAAAAGATGTGTTTGAAACGCTTTCAATAAAAGCAGCCGAACGAAATATAAAATGCAGTATTAAAAAAGGATGTGAGCAACCCATTATCGTTTTTGCTGATAAAGAAAAAATTGTAAGAGTGCTGACCAACCTTGTGGAAAACGGAATAAAATACGGCAAGCAAAACGGGAACATTATTGCAAGCATTTATAAAACGGACGACAAACATGTGCTGATTGAAATAAGTGATGACGGGATTGGAATTGGCGAAGAACATTTACACCGCATATTTGAAAGATTTTACCGTACAGACCAGGGGCGCAGCCGTAATGTTGGAGGCACAGGTCTTGGTCTTGCAATTTGTAAACACATAATTGAAGCGCACGATCAAACCATTCATGTGCGAAGTAAAGCCGATGTTGGAACCACTGTTGGTTTTACGCTTGAGGCAAAAAAAGATTAGTGATTTATCTTTTTAAAATAAAAAATAAAGCCTTCCGCTTTACTTGTACATGTAACGCATACGTTTATCCTTGTCGTGATAATAACGGTATCGCAGCATCAGCAGCATATTTTTTAGACTGTTTATGGCTTTGCCGCCACAGGTTCTTCGCTTGTTGTTTTTGTTTCAGGAGCTACAGTTGTAGTATTCACCGCAGGATTTGCAGTAGCCGCAGGTTTCACCTGATCTTTTTCCTGCATTCCTTCTTCCAATTCTTTTTTTACATTCTCTTTTGCACTATTGAATTCACGAATACCTTTGCCCAACCCTCGCATGAATTCAGGAATTTTTCGTGATCCGAATAACACTAAAATAACTACGGCGATCAGCAAGAGTTCCTGGAAACCTAAATTACCCATTGTAAATGTTTTTATTGGTTAACGATAAAAGACCCTAAATCACTCCAAACGTTTAATAACCCGTGATTCAGACTGCAAAATTTATTCTTTTTTTTATAACATGGCTATTAGGCAATAGAAAATGCCGTTAAAATGAGAGAAATTTTATTATTCCGGCAGCAGTATTTGGTGGCATCGCCGCTTGCGTCGCACTCTTGCACTTTTGAACTTTGCGCAACAAGTTTGAAATTTTATGAGTTATGAAATTTGCAACAACCAACCTGCTGAAATTTTTTCTGCAATGCAACACTTATGAAAGCAATCTTACACGCAAGGCATATGAAGGAAATTCTTTGAACCACATAGAAACATAGTCACATAGAGTATTACATAGTTTTTCTATGTGTTCACCTATGTTTTCTACTGTGTCTATGTGGTTCAACTTTGCTCAGCAGAATTACCTTAGTAAAAGTGTGCGACGCAACAAAAGCATTATTCCTGTACTGCAGCTAACTACATTCAATTCCACAAAAAATTTAGCGGGTGATGTAAATCACAACAGCTTTTATATTTTCGTTGCTTCAATCAAAATATATGGCATCATTTGAAGTTACAGGTGGTAAAAAACTACGTGGCGAAATTGTTCCCCAGGGCGCAAAAAATGAAGCGTTGCAAATTATATCTGCTGTTTTGCTTACACCAGAAAAAGTTACAGTTACCAACATTCCTGATATTCTCGACGTGAATCTTTTGATAGAATTGCTTGAAGAACTAAATGTAAAAGTTGAAAGACCTACACACGACACTTGTATTTTCCAGGCCGACGATGTGAATGTTGATTACCTCGCTTCTGAAACATTCAGAAAAAAAAGCGGAAAATTGCGGGGCTCTGTAATGCTTGCCGGACCTATGTTAGCACGTTTTAAAAAGGCATACATTCCAAAACCGGGCGGCGATAAAATCGGCAGAAGAAGACTTGATACGCACATTATCGGTTTTGAAAAACTCGGTGCTAAGTTTGAATATAACAATGAAAATAATTTTTTTCAGTTAACTGCGCCGGCATTAAAAGGCATATACATGATGCTTGATGAACCTTCTGTTACAGGCACCGCAAATATTGTAATGGCAGCAGTGATGGCGAAAGGAACAACCATCATTTATAATGCAGCATGTGAACCTTATCTGCAGCAGTTGTGTAACATGCTTAACCGCATGGGCGCAAAGATCAGCGGAGTGGGCAGTAATTTATTAACGATTGAAGGAGCAGATTATCTTGGAGGGACAACGCATCGTATGCTACCCGACATGATTGAAGTAGGTAGTTTTATCGGCATGGCTGCAATGACACAAAGCGAGATAACAATTAAAAATGCCGGCATTGAACATCTCGGAGTGATACCCGAAAAATTTCAGCAGCTTGGTATTGAAATGGAATTCAGGGGTGATAATATTTTTATTCCTTCACAAGAAAGTTACATGATAAGCACATATATGGATGGCGGAATATTAACTGTTTACGATCATCCCTGGCCAGGCTTTACACCTGATTTATTAAGTATTGTTTTGGTCGTTGCAACACAGGCAGTGGGCAGTGTACTTATCCACCAAAAAATGTTTGAAAGCCGTTTGTTCTTTGTAGATAAACTGATTGATATGGGTGCACAAATTATTTTGTGCGATCCGCACCGTGCAACCGTGATCGGTCTTGCAAGAAAACAATCTTTGCGGGGTATATCAATGACAAGCCCCGACATTCGTGCGGGGCAGGCATTGTTAATTGCCGCAATGAGTGCGGAAGGAAAAAGTATTATTCAAAATATTGAACAAATAGATCGCGGTTATCAATACATTGATGAGCGTTTAAATAAACTTGGCGCAGAAATCAAACGTGTTTAAACTTCTTTCGAAGTCAAAAAGATATCCGGATGCTTTGCAAAATAAGGAACCGCAAATGATGCAAAGAAACCTGTAATTATAATTACGCCAATGCAAAGCCACTTAAATCCTCCTGCGTATGGTTGAGCGTAATGTTGTGATGATAAGGACACGGCTAAGAGAATTGTGGCTATAATAAATAAAGCAGAATAAATAAGGTCTCCTCTCTTTATATATTTTACGAAAAAGAAGTAAATAAAACCTGCAGCTGTCAATAAAAGCATCGACAAGAAAATTATCGAAGAAACATTTATTACCAGCGAGTAAGAATATTGCGTGATCCCCCTGTAAATAAAATCGTACGTGAGGTTAACCAAAGTCAATAGAAATCCGCTGAATAAGCCGGAGAATAATGCAACTGTTGAAAAAGGAAACTTTTTGAATTCGTAATCCATTGTAATGTATTTTAAAGTTAATAAATACTATTATGAAGGGTTAAAGAGAGCGGTCTTCAAGGATATTGATGTTTCGTAAAATTATGCATAATCAATTCTAAGCAAAAGCAACTATGATATTGTTAATTCTTGCGTAAGTCATTACGCACATCAGCTGAACATTGTTCAATAAATTTATTGGCAACTTCTTCCAACCCTCCCATGTCCATTGGTTTTAGAATGAAAGTAGCATTATGATCCTCTGCAAATTCTTTTTCTGAGTAATGTGATGACGTTGAAAACAAAACAACAGGCGTGTGCTTAAACCGCTCCATTACTCTTATTTCTTTCAGCACTTCTTTCCCATTCAGTCGCGGCATATTTATGTCAAGTATTATCAAACATGGAACGGGATCAAGTGAAGACAAATTATTTAAATAAGATAATGCTTCATTTCCATTTTCAACTGTAATGACTTCAATATGTGTTGAATACTTATCAAATGCATCTTTTATCAACATCAGATCATCCTGATCATCATCTGCATAAAGAATAACATTCTTTGGAGTTTCCAATTTTGTCATTAATTTTTTAGTTTCAAATTAGCCTTACAGGGATTACCAACATTAGCAAGATTGCTTTTCATAAATTTATATTTATAAACGTTTAAGGCTTGTTTAAAAAACAATCAAGATTGTTACCCGACAAGGATTCGAACCTTGACTATCAGAGCCAGAATCTGAGGTACTACCATTATACTATCGGGCAATGCGGGCGCAAATTTATACACAGATTGCTTATTGTCAAAAGTTTTTGATGTTAATTATGATTGTTAGTTTTTGATGTTAATTACGATTATTGGATAACAACTTTTCACCTTTTGTTGAAGACAAATGTTCATTAACAGCATCAAAATAATGTTCGTCAATTGTCCGTCATATTATAATGCTATGAACAGATTGGTTAGCAAAGCAACTATTTTACCTTTAATTTTGCATTACAAACAAATAATATGCTTGATACCATTGAAAGTGCGATTGAAGATATAAAACATGGTAAACTTGTAATTGTTGTTGACGATGAAGATCGGGAGAATGAAGGCGATTTTATAACGGCTGCCCGGAATGCTACGCCCGAAGTGATCAATTTCATGTGCAAACACGGACGAGGCTTGGTATGCGCGCCAATTACCCAACAACGTGCAGATGAATTACAACTGGAATTAATGGTCCGCAACAACACGGCGCTGCATGAAACGCCTTTTACTGTGAGTATAGATTTGCTTGGGCATGGCTCTACAACAGGCATTAGTGCACACGACCGTTCTAAGACCGTAATGGCTTTGATTGATCCCGCTACAAAACCCTCTGATCTTGGAAGACCCGGACACATTTTTCCTTTGCGTGCAAAAGATGGCGGTGTTTTGAGAAGAACCGGCCACACAGAAGCAACGATAGACCTGGCAAGACTTGCAGGCTTTGAGTCAGCGGGAGTGTTGGTTGAAATTATGAATGAAGACGGAACAATGGCACGGCTTCCCCAGTTGAAAGAAATCGCAAATAAATTTGATCTGAAAATTATTTCTATAAAAGATCTTATTGAGTATCGTCTTAAAACTGATTCGTTGATTGAAGAGATTGTTCGCGTTGATATGCCCACCAAATATGGTCATTTCAAATTGGTAGTGTTCAAAGAAAAAACAACAGGCGGCGAACATCTTGCTTTGATAAAAGGTTTTTGGAAAAAAGATGAACCGGTGCTTACACGTGTACACTCAAGTTGTTTTACCGGCGATATTCTCGGAAGCTTTCGCTGCGACTGCGGTGAGCAATTGCACAAGGCAATGCAAATGGTGGAGAAAGAAGGTAAGGGTTTAATTATTTACATGAACCAGGAAGGTCGCGGAATTGGTCTTGTAAATAAATTAAAAGCGTATAAACTTCAGGAAGAAGGACTCGATACTGTTGAAGCAAATCTGCATCTTGGTTTTGGAATGGATGAAAGAGATTATGGTGTTGGTGCGCAAATATTACGATATCTCGGTGTGACGAAACTGCGCCTGATGAGCAACAATCCAAAAAAACGTGCAGGCTTGAAAGGTTATGGTCTTGAAATAGTTGATATCGTTCCTATCGAAATAAAACCGAATCCTCATAATGAAAGATATCTCAAAACAAAAAGAGATAAGCTTGGTCACGAAATTTTATCAGGTGATAAACAACTTTAATTGCAGATTTCGGATTGCGGATTTTTTTTGTTACGGGCAGCAGAGCTTGTGGCATACACGACCATCGTCTGTACAGGTCGCTTGTTGTGTCCTCTTGTTTCATCCCGATTCGTCGGAACACTTCATCGTTCTGAACGTAATTTAACAAGCTGATCGTTTTAAATTAATGATGGAGTTTTAATTTTCAAATATTCAAACGCTCAAACAACTCATCAAAAAGCAATTACTATTCCGTTCTTCAAAGCTTCATCGTATTTTCTTTTGTCAAACCTGTACAAAAATGGTGAACGGTGTGCTCCGATATTTCTTTGCTCATTCAGTTTTTTTATGATGCCAAGCGACAACAACTTCTTCGGAAAGTTGCGCCGGTCAAGTGTTTTATCAAGAATAGTTTCATACAGTGTGTGAATTTCAGGAAGCGTAAATTTCTCCGGCAATAAATTATACCCGATCGGTTGATGATAAAGATGCAATCGCAAAGTTTTCAAGGCGGCAACGATCATTTCATTGTGATCGAAAAGCAGTCGCGGCACTTTATGTATATCGCACCACATATATTCTTCAGAAAACGCGTCGGATGTGGGTGAAACTTTTGAATATTCAACAATTGCATAGTAACCGATAGATACAAAGCGACCCATCATCCAGTTATCTTTTGAAAGTTTGATTCCCGAGATAGCGGAAATTTTTTTCTGATCAAACATCTTTGTTCGTTCAGGATCTCCGAAAGTTTCGAATTGCTGCAGAAAAATTTTTTCAAGACCTGTACGCTCTTTTAAAATTCGGTTTGCGGCTTGCTGCAAGATTTCCGAATGTTTTATATAACCACCGGGCAGGCATTTATCATTAAGATTTTTCAATTTGATAAGCAATATTTTTAATTGATTATCATGATAGCCAAAAATTACACAGTCAATAGACAGATGCGGAAGATAATATTTGTAGCCATTCAGAATTAACTCTCTTGTTTCTTTTTCCATGATCATAAATAAAAAATTATTGCGTAAAATTTACGGAATATTAAACTACAATTTAAAATCAAAATGAAAGATAATTTTTCCGTGCAAATTAATCATATACAAAACAAATGAAAATCAGGTGAACCATGTGCAACCGTTCAAACATTATCTTTGCGGCATAGCTTATGAAACTTATACAATCAATTCTTATTGCTTGCCTATTGCTTCCTTTTTTCAGCAAGGCACAGGTAACTAACCAGAGATTATTTGATACGATTGGTTTTATTCCTGAACATTATCCTCAACGCATCGCAGTTTTTGAACAGGAACCCGTTGTTACGGGAAGAATTATTTTTTTAGGAAACAGTATTACCGAAATGGGCAATTGGAAAAAATTATTGAACGATACAACCGTTATCAATCGCGGCATTGGCGGCGACATTACTTTTGGAGTGTTGAAACGCTTGGATGATGTGATAAAAAGACAACCCTCCAAATTATTTTTATTAATCGGCATTAATGATATTGGTAAAGACATTCCTGATGCAGTGATAGCAGATAACATTCGCAAAATAATTTTGAGAGTGCAGGCAGAAAGTCCTTCTACAAAAATTTATGTTGAAAGTATTTTGCCCGTAAATCCTGATGTGCCCAATTTTCCACAGCACTACGATAAACAGGAGCATATTCTTAGTACAAACAAACTGATAAAGAAAGTGGCACAAGAAACAACCTGTGCTTATATAAATATTCATGACCTTTTCACTGATAAGAAAGGAAGGCTTGATGAAAAATATACCAAAGACGGATTACATCTTACTGCCGAAGGAGGAGGATATGAAAAATGGATGGATTATTTGAGAAAGAAAGGAGCTTTGCAGTGAATGATCAATAGTGAAAGGTGAATAAAAAATCAAACAACGATCAGGAAATTTTATATTGAACAAAAAAATCCATTGCTCCTTTGCGTCCTTTACGAGATATAAAATGTTGAACAGAAACTTTACTGTACAAGTGTGCGACGCAACGAAGCTTCATAGATATTCAATTGCCCGGCTCATAAAAAAATTCTCCAAAAAAATTTTTAGCATTCTATAAAAACATATCACTGAAAATCTTCCGTTACAAGTTTGAAGGGCTAACTTTACATTCGAAACAGTTTTCTTATTATGGCAGATTCAATTGTATCAGTGAACAATGCAAATATTTACCAGGGCGATAATCTTATTTTACAGGACGTGAATTTTACCGTGAACCGCGGGGAATTTATTTTTCTTGTTGGTAAAACGGGAACGGGGAAGAGCAGTTTACTTAAAACATTGTATGGCGAGTTACTGTTGAAAGAAGGTGAAGCAAGTGTTGTTGGTTTTAATTTGAAAGAAATGAATTGGAAAAAAGTTCCTTTTTTGCGACGCAATCTCGGCGTGGTTTTCCAGGATTTTCAATTGCTCACTGACAGGAATGTTCACGAGAATCTTCGGTTTGTTTTGAAAGCAACAGGATGGAAAGATGAAAAACTGATTGAAGAAAAAATAAATGACGTGCTTGATAAAGTTGGTCTGCGCAGTAAGGGATTTAAGATGCCTTATGAAATGAGTGGCGGCGAACAACAACGTGTAGATATTGCAAGAGCTTTGCTAAACTCTCCTAAATTGATTCTTGCAGATGAACCAACAGGAAATCTTGATCCTGAAACGAGTGATGAAATTATGCAATTGCTTATTCAGATATCAAAAGATCTTGGCACCTCAATTATAATGGCAACACATGATTTTATGGTGATAGGAAAATTCCCTTCGCGTATGCTGAAAACAGAGAGAGGACGAGTATATGACAGTTCGTTGGCGGAAGTTTAAAGTTGAATGTTGAACGTTTGCAAGTTGTATCAACTTTAAACATTCAACCTGAAACGCTCAAACTCACATTTCTCAAATCCACTTCACTATTTGTTTTGCGTTTTCTTCGTTATTGTAAAGCTGGTTGAGAACTGATCTTCTCGCTTCAACTTCCTCTTCTGAAAATGGCTGATGATATAATTGTTCAACTCTTTCCCTGAAAGCATTTTCTGCATTTACTACATGACATAATTCTTCAAGTCCCGTTCCTTCTATTGCTGGATCATTCACCAGACAATGACGACCATTATACAATGCATTCAGCAATTTTATTTTTATACCGGTGTTATTAAATGAAGGCAACACATGTACCTGTGCTTTTTCAACCAGGTCCTGCATTTCTTTTTCAGAAGGATTTGCAATGATGCATGCATGCTGATGTTCTTTTGCAAGTTTTTGTAATGAAGAAGAAGGATTCATGCCTGCTATCACTAAAGGAATCTCAAGTTTGCTGAAAATATTTTTGAGCAGCCATGTTGCTGCATATTCATTTTCATCAACACTTAATTTACCATGATACAAACAAAAAGAACCCATTCCGGGTTTGCATTCAATTGTCCATTGCGGCAAAAACAACGGCAAGTATTTTATGTTGTTGCAATCAAATTCTTTTTTATAAACTGCGGCATCTTTTTTCGTTACTGACCAAAATGCTGTTGCCTTATCAGCCAGTTGTTTTTCGTATTGTTTTAATAAACGGCTTTCCCGCCAATAATACAATTGCTTGAAAACAGAAGTTGAGTGTCGATACAAGTAAATGTAATATTGGTATTCCACATTATGAAGACGCACAAATTTTTTCCGGTTGTCAAAACGTTTATCCAATGTGATATAAGTACAATGAATTCCCTCCATTAAAATGGGAAAATCATTTTTCAATAAATTATTTTCGAGTGCTTCGTTTTTTCTGCTGCAAACAATGTAAGGCAATTTTGTTGAAATGCCTTTGTGACCTGTGTTCCGGGGATAGTAATTAACTTCTTCGCAGTATTTATTTAGTTCAGGCTGTTCTCCCCGACCCTTATCAAAACAATGCAAATGAATCTTTACTCCTTGTTTCTGCAAAGCAGGAAGTTTATAAAAAAGATCATATACGCCGCCGTAGTTGGGAGGGTATGGGACATCAAGACTGATAATATGTAAACGCTTATTCAAACTAATCCTCTTCAATATTTGTAATTGGTTTAAATTTTCTTTCTTCAAGTTCTTTCAGCATGTGCTCAAAAACATCTCGCCATCCTTTCCAAATACCCGTTTCGCTTAGCGTTGAATTGTGCCATATAGGAATAAAAACTCCATTGTTTTTTTGTACCGTTTCTATTAGTTGCGATATATATAATTTTGCTTTTTCAGTTGAAAGATTCATTATCTCATTCAATGTTCCATCCATAAACGTAAAAGGATACAAACGCAAATTTGTTATTTGATTTGAGGTCAAATCAAAAAATAAAAAAGGTTGACACGTGCCCGCTCTGAAACCACAACAGAAATAATAACCGATAGAAAAATCTTTTGTAATTCCGTTTGGTGATAATCTTTTAAATGTTTCGGGCATTTCAATTTTCAAATAATGCTGGCGGCTTAGAGAAATTTTTTGCTGTATTATTTCTTCCAATTTTCGTTTTTCTTCCGATAATAATTCTGTGTGATAATTTGATGCGTAAGAAGGATGAAGCCCTACAAAATGCTTTTGATGAATTGCAAGAATCAGTTGCCGAAAAGCATTATTTCTATACGATGGATTCTTATCACGCTTCCCATATTTGCCCATATTAAAAAAGAAAACTGCACTGTTGTTTTTTATTCGCTCTTTAATATATTGATAAGTATCGAAGGCATCTTGTTTCCTGTTCAAAAGCGTGAGCACTTGGTTTTGTAAAGCCTTGAATTTAAATGTTACTATTTTTTTTGCAAGTCCGCCTATTGTTCTCAAAGCTGTTCTGTTCTTGTATTCGTAAGCAACGTCAATATCAAAACTTAAAATGCAGCGCGGTTTTTCTTCTTTAAAATTCAATGACGGAAAATGATCTTTCAAAACCCGTTTAAGAGTATTTATCCATTCATCAACAACAGGTGTATCTAATTTATTCAGTTTGTAAAAAATGCTTTGCCTGTGATCAAAGTTTCCATATTCATCTTTTCCTTCATAAATATATTCCTCATATCTGCTGAGCAAATAAAATATAGCAGCGAAAATATCAAAGCTTAGGGCAGAGCTTTTATTTTGATGAGAAAACAAAACAGATGAATTGTAGCTTGTTCCTTCATCGGTCCGTACTTGCTTTATACCTGTTTCATTCAGTAAAGATGAAGAAGCATAGAAGAATAAACCATCATTAATACTGTCAGTATTGTAACAAAATTTAGCAATGCCTTTTGTAGCAATAAAATTTTCAAGATCATTGGTAATGCGATAATCAATGCAAAAACGTTCCTGAAAGATATAATCAAAAACATACTTTAACCTGTTGCCTGTAAACCGGGAGAAAATAAGAAGCATATAAATAACAAGATTAAAGTTGATTCAATTTATAGTCGTAAAAAGTTTTTTGCATCTTTAGTATAAACATTTTTATCGCATAAAAGTTTAAACAAATCATTATGCTTTATAAAAAATTCAGCGGATGTTGTTCATAAATTCAATAAGTTTTTTTTCTTCATTCTCCCAGCAAAGATCGCTTGCAGCTTTTGCTGTATTTGATTTCCAGCAGTTGTAGCTAGAAGCATCTTCAGAGATTTGCATAATTTTTTCAGCGAGATGGGCAGGGTTTAAATTATCTACAAAAGTTCCAATGTTATATCTTTCAATCAACGCTTTTATCTCAATCGCTTTGGTTGAAAGAACAGGAATACCGGCTTTTACATAATCGAAAAACCTGTTGGGTAATGCAAAATTGTGTTCATCAGTAAAATCAATTTTTTCAAAAATCAATCCCAAATAAGACTGTCGTGTATAATTCATCATCTGATGATAGGGAAGCATACCGATAAACTTCACTTTGCTTTCAAGTTTTAATTCATTCACCATCCGTTTAAGTTTTTCGATAACGGTTCCCCCGCCTACAAAAAGTAACAGAAATTCGTCCGGTAAAAATTGCATCATCTCTACAGCTTCTTCAGCACCGCGGTTTTCGTTTATCCCTGCTCCTTGTATGATCAATATTTTTTTTTCTTCTGCAATATCAATTTTTCCCAACGACTTCAAATCATTTTTATATGGAACATTTCTTATTACAGTGATCGGCACTTTATATTTTTCTTCGTACATTTTTTTGATTGAATCATTCACTGTAATTACGTTCTTCAATTTTGGAAACAAAAAATTTTCCAGCCGTTGCCAAACCTTACGGGATGTTCTTTTATAAACAGACATTGTAAAATATTCATGGCTGTCATAAACCAGCTTTATTTTTTTAAGTCGCGCTATTAGAAAATTGGGAAGTAGTGTGTCTAAATCGTTTGCCCAAAGAATATCGGCTCTTTTAAACAGTAAATAAAAAAGCAACTGGGTATTAAACATCAGATACATCTGCGGACCGCCTTTAAAAAAATTTTTTAACCGGACAACTTTATAAGGCAGCTCGTTCAAACCAAAATCATTTTTACTCTTTCGGCCTATTAATAAAATTTCATACCCCAATTTTAAAAAAGTGTTACACTCTTTTTGCACACGTTGGTCCGTAACAAGATCACTGATTACCGAAACAATAATTCTTTTGCCCAACGGAAATGTTTTATCAGTATAAATAAGAGGGATTGTTTAAAAGCTTCAGTTGAAAAATATTATTTCTCATCAATCCTTCATTCAAAAATTTTATTTTAACCCTCGTAAATAAGCAAGGCTTTTCGGAATTTGTTCTGTAGAGATGGAAGATTCATCTTCGATAAAATAATGTTTAATACCAATTTTTTTTGCCTCTTTCATAACGGCGGCAATGTTTACATCGCCTTGACCAAGCACTACATTACTGTCATCACCAGCTTTACCATTTTGATTTCCTTCAGTACCGGGTTTCCTGTCTTTAAGATGGAGCAACAAAAAACGGCCAGGATATTTTTGAAGTAATGAAACAGGATCTTGTCCCGGATGTTTTACCCAAAAAACATCCATTTCAAAATTCACATATTTCGGGTCGGTGTGTTGAACAAGATAATCAAACAAAGTTCCTTTCTCGTAAGGTCTGAACTCATATCCATGCGGATGATAACAAAGGCTCAAACCATTTTCATGAATCAATTTTCCTGCCTTTGTAAATACATCGATCGCTTTATTGATATCATCAATTGTAAATTCATCGCCGTTATGCGGAATCCAAAAACATACGATATATTTTGCACCGAAAGTTTTTGCTTCATCAATTGCAGTCTGCGGACTTTTCGCTAATTGATCAAAGTCAGCTCCCACACTAACCATTTTTAAATTATTCTGCTCAAGCAGTTTTTTATATTCATCCGTGGGTAATCCGTAAGTTCCGCCGCCTTCAATTTCTTTTATATTCCAGCTTTTTATTTTTGCAAGTGTACCCGGCACGTCCGTTTTGAATTGTTTGCGAAGACTGTAAAGTTCCAGCCCTATTTCCTGTGCATGCAACATTTGAAATGAAGTAATAAATATTACAAATAGATAAATTGCTCTTGAAAAAATTGAATGAAGTTTCATTTTATTTTTTTTGAAAATTGTTTCTGGAAGAATTTTTTATAATAGATAGTCTGCCGCATAAGCTTTTTATCCCCGTGTCTCTTTAATCTTGTGCATTTATATAATGCAAGAAATAAATTGCCATGAAGATAACAAGGAATATTTAATGGCGTGAGTGTTGGTGATAATGTAAACAAAAAACCCGGTCAATGACCAGGTTTAATTTTAATAACTTATAAACAACTATAACTTTTTTATCATGATGTTTTTGTACCATACCTCATTTCCGTGATCCTGCAACGCAATATGTCCTTGCCTGAACGTTCCGAAATCAGGCATGTCTTTAAACTTGCTTCCTGCAATTAATTTCTTCCAGTTATCATCCCAAAAAGTTGTGGACACAACATTTGTTCCGTTCAAATAAAGATCAAGTTTACCATTTACACTTTTTATTTCAACATGATTCCATTGTCCCCATGGCTTCACGGTTTCTTGTGAGCATGAGATCAAATCATACAGATCACCGGCACGGTGCTTTGGAATTTTTGCATCAGGATGCCCGGCATTATCGAGCACCTGCATTTCGGGTCCGGTGTTCCATGTTTCTTTGTACTTAGTGGTATCTTCATGCGTATAGAAAATAATTCCGCTGTTGCCAGCTTTTGAAATTTTCCAATCGCATACAAAATCAAAATTGCCGAATTCATCATTGCTGACAAGATCGCCGCCACTGCTTGTATCTGTCTTTCTTTTTGCAGCATCGAAATGAATCGCGCCGCTGTCAACATTCCATGCAGCACCCGGTTCTGATTTCCCGTAAGTGTGCCAACCGTTCAAATCCTGTCCATCAAATAAAGATATCCACCCTGTATCGGAAGAGGAGGTTGCTGTCGAAGATGTATCCGAAGCTTTTGTGGTGTCAGTGTTATTGTTTGTTGATGTCCCTGATGTGCATGCAAGCAACAAGCAGGCAATACCGGCGGCAAAAAATATTTTTCTCATTTACTTATTTTGTTTTAAGCAATAAAACATATTTCACCATTTGCTTTGCACTGTCAAGAGTAAGATTTGGATGCGGTGTCATGGGCACGTTTCCCCAAACACCTGAGCCACCATGAATCACCTTATGGGCAAGATAATCTACTGCCGTATCAACACCCGCATATTTATCAGCAACTTCCTGGTAAGCAGGACCAATTTTTTTTGCTGCCACTTCATGACAAGTTAAACAATCTGATGCTGCAATCATTTTTAACCCTGCTTTATAATCAGGATTACTTGAAACATCACCGCCTCCGGAAGGCGTTGTTGCGGTTGAAGATGATGATGTCGTGTCGCTTTTGTTCTCTGTGCCTGTTCCGCCGCCGCATGCAGCGAGAAAAGATAAAAATGCAATTCCGATTAAATACTTTTTCAAAGTGATAAGATTTTATGGTTAATAAATGGGGCATAAAGTTATTACTGAATACCCAAAACTTTTCTATTAAAATTTTCATCGCTTCCTACTCCGGCAAAATCATCGAATGCTTTTTCTGTTACATGAATGATGTGATCGCGAATAAAAGGAGCGCCTTCTCTTGCACCATCTTCAGGATGTTTTAATGCGCACTCCCACTCAAGCACTGCCCATCCTTTATAATTATATTGTGCAAGTTTGCTGAAGACAGATTTAAAATCAACTTGTCCATCACCCAACGAACGAAAACGTCCTGCACGTTCTACCCAACCGGAGTAACCGCCATACACACCTTGTTTGCCCGTTGGATTAAACTCGGCATCTTTTACATGAAACATTTTTATACGCTCATGATAAAAATCAATGTACTCAAGGTAATTCAAACATTGCAAAACAAAATGAGAAGGATCATACAGTAAACATGCACGTGGATGATTGTTCACATATTTTAAAAATCTTTCGTAAGAAATGCCGTCATGCAGATCTTCGCCGGGATGAATTTCGTAACAAAGATCAACACCGCGTTCATCAAAATAATTCAATATCGGCAACCAGCGATTCGCTAATTCAGTGAAGGAAGTTTCCACCAAACCTGCCGGTCGTTGGGGCCACGGATAAACCGTATGCCACATTAATGCACCGCTGAAAGTCGCATGCGCATTCAATCCTAAATTTTGCGAAGCCTGCGCTGCATACTTCAATTGTTGCACTGCCCATTCCGTTCTTGCCTTTGGATTGTTGCGCAAATTTTCCGGTGCAAATGCATCAAACAATGAATCATAAGCAGGATGCACTGCAACCAATTGTCCCTGCAAGTGTGTGGAAAGCTCCGTTATTTCAAGTCCTGCAGCATTTACTATTCCTTTCAATTCATCTGCGTAAGATTTGCTTTCGGCTGCTTTTTGCAGGTCAATGCAACGTGCATCCCAAGTTGGTATCTGTACACCAACGTAGCCAAGGTTCTTCGCCCATTCGCAAATTGATTTTAAATTGTTGAAAGGTGAAGCATCGCCCATGAATTGTGCAAGAAAAATTCCGGGTCCTTTAAATGTAGTCATATAATACCCTCCAACCTCCCTAAAGGGAGGCTTTTGCTTTAAAATTATTTTGAACTTTTATTTAAATTTTGAACAAAAGAAATGATTTCAGCTAATACTGCTTCTCTTTGTTTTAAAACTTTATCATTTGAAAATCTAATAACAGAATAACCCCAACTTTTTAAATCGTTTTCTCTCTTTATGTCGTAATCCTTAATTTCTTTCTTGTGGTGAATACTTCCATCAATCTCAATAATCAATTTTATTTTGTGACAATAGAAATCTGCAACATAAATGCCTATCGGGTGTTGTCTTCTGAATTTTATGCCATTGATCCCTGCTTTTAAATGTTGCCATAAAATCATTTCTGCATCAGTCATATTTCTTCGTAGATTCTTTGCCAATTCAAACACAAGAGGATTTGCTTCATTAAACATTCCGTCTTTCTTAAATCCAGATCTTATTTTCTTATTATTATTCACATGAATTGATGAAAATATTCTGTAGATGATATTATTTACAAACAGTAGAGTAAAACTGCAAAAGCAGTAAGTCTCCCTTTAGGGAGATTTAGAGGGTATGCTGTGTCCACTTCTTTTCACTCTTCGATGACTCAATCACATTATCAATAAATGCCATGCCGCGAATGCCATCTTCTACTGTAGGAAAATCAAGCATCTCAGGAGTTGGTTGTGAGTTGCTCAGTTTTGACATAAGCGTTAACGCAAAATTTTTATAGATATTGGCAAATGCTTCAAGATAACCTTCCGGATGGCCGCCCGGCGTTCTGCAATTTGATCTTGCAAAGCTTGACAAGTTCGGATAATTCGCACCGGCTCTTAAAATTTGTGTCGGTTGATCAAGCCATTTTACCAATAAAGTATTCGGCTCATGCTGATGCCATTCAAGCCCACCATTTTCTCCGTACACACGAATGGCAATTCCATTTTCTTCACCTGCCGCAACCTGCGATGCCATCAACACACCTGCTACACCATTTTCTAATCGCAATAAAACATTCCCATCATCATCCAATGCTCTGCCTTCCACCATTATATTCAGGTCGGCACAAAGTTGTGTGATCTTTAAACCTGTAACATATTCTGCAAGGTGTGCAGCATGAGTGCCTATATCACCCATGCAACCACTCTTTCCGCTTTTCTTTGGATCTGTTCTCCATGCAGCTTGTGCATTACCTTCTCTTTCTGTTAATTTGCTCAGCCATCCCTGCGGATATTCAACCCATACTTTTCTTATTTTTCCAAAAGCACCATCACGCACCATTGCTTTTGCCTGCTTTACCATCGGATAACCGGAATAAGTGTGTGTTAAACACAATGTCAATCCTGTTTCTTCTACTTTCTTTTTTAATTTTTTTGCTTCATCAAGCGTGAAGGTGATAGGCTTTTCAATCACAACATTGAAGCCATGATCGAGCGCAGCCATCGCAGGTGCAAAGTGTGCAAAATTGGGAGTAACGATCGTAACAAAATCAATCCTTTTGTCTTCAGGCATCTTGCTTTCTTTTTCCATCATCTCTTCATAATTAAGATAAATGCGATCCTCAGGAAGAAACAATGACTTGCCTGAATCCTTTGCAATTTCAGGATTGATGCTAAGAGCGCCGCAAAGCATTTCGATAAGTCCATCCATGTTGAAAGCATAACGATGAATGGCTCCGATGAAAGCGTCTTTGCCGCCTCCGATCATTCCCATACGCAGTTTTCTGTTGAGCATTTTTCAATAAATTTTTTGAGGTTAGAAAAACAATTAAAAGTAAAACAAATTAAATTTACCGCTCACGAATTATAAGTCCTGTAAACGCATCTCCTCTGCGAGAGACGATGCGAAGAAGCGGCAAGTAACAAAACGAAAAGCATTTGTAAAAAAATTTATTTGCATTGTGTTTTTTCGACGCAATGTATGTACATTTAGGGCGCTCATATAAAAGGTGATTTCAAAATTTGTTTAACCTTTTCATCATCATAACCTAACGATTATGTCAGCTATTCACCGTAAGGAACTTTTCCTTGCCAGTCGTATTGCTCTCATTTTTACAGCAATGACCTTTGCTTTCCGCGCCGGATTGGAAGGTGTTTGGGGAAAACAATTTAACTTAACACATGAACAACTCGGCTGGATATTCAGCCCTGCATTTTATGGATTCACACTTGCAATGATCTTTGGCGGACCATTATGTGATGTGATAGGAATGAAACGATTGCTTGTACTTGCATTCATTGGTCATATTGCAGGTGTGATTGTTTATCTTGTTGCAAAAGATGCAACGATGTTATTTATCGGAACGCTTTGCATCGGCATCGGAAACGGAATGGTGGAAGCTGCATGCAATCCGCTTACAGTTACTTTATATCCTGATAACAAAACAACAATGCTCAATCGTTTTCATGTCTGGTTTCCCGGAGGAATTGTAATCGGTGGATTGATATCTTATTTAATGATCGATAAATTAAATCTTGATTGGCGTTATCTCATTGCGGTATTATTTATTCCTGCAATTATTTATGGATTTTTATTTTTAAAGCTTCAGTTTCCGCAAACAGAAAGAGTTACAAGTGGAGTAAGCACAGGAAAAATGTTTGCATCATGTTTAAGCCCGTTATTTATAGTCATGATCGCATGTATGTTTCTCACTGCTGCAACAGAGTTGGGAACAAATCAGTGGTTAGGCGCTTTGTTGCAAGGTGCAGGAATATCAGGTATTCTTGTATTGGTGTTTATTAACGGACTTATGGCAATTGGAAGATCGTTTGCAGGTCCGTTTGTTCATAGATTGAACCCAAATGGGATGTTGATAGTTTCTTCTTTTCTTGCCTGTATCGGGTTATTGCTTCTTAGCCGTGCAAGTGGCTATGCTGCATTCGGTGCTGCTTTTGTTTTTGCCGCGGGTATTTGTTTCTTTTGGCCAACAATGCTTGGTTTTGTTTCTGAATATTTACCCAATACAGGAGCTTTAGGTTTATCATTAATGGGCGGTGCAGGAATGTTTTCAACTTCCTTAATTATTCCTATCATGGGTAAATGGTATGATAATTTTAGATCTGCTGCAGTTGCCGCCGGCTCTCCCACACCGGATGCTGATGCAGGTTCAAATACATTTTTAAAAGTTGCTATTATGCCTGCAATTGTTTTGGTTGTATTTATTATTATTTATATCGCAAGAAGAAAGCATTATCAACAGCATAAAATGCAAACAACAATTGCTAAACCCGTTGCTTAAAAATATTTTTCTATCTCTTTAATTTAATAACGTGTCTAACAGAAGAACAGCCATCAAAAATTTAGTAGCAGGCTCCGTTGCATTTGCTGCCGCACCTGCGCTCACTTCTTTTAAAGAAAAAAATAAAAAATTGAAATTGAAAGGCAATATCAACCATTCTGTTTGTCAATGGACCTACAGTTTTCTTTCGGTCGAGGAGCTTTGTAAAGTTGTAAAGGATATTGGCTTTAATGCCATTGATCTTATGGGACCAAAAGATTGGCCCATGTTGCAGAAGTATGGTATCTACAGCTCGATGTGTTACCATGGTGGTAAAGTAAGTTTGACTGATGGATTCAATACAAAAGATTTCCATGCGCAACTGATAAAAGATTATACCGATGTTATTCCATTAATGGTACAAGCCGGATACAAAGATGTTATTTGTTTCAGCGGAAGCAGAAGAGGAATGGATGATGAAACCGGTTTGAAAAATTGTGTGGAAGGCTTGCAACAAATTTTACCCCTTGCTGAAAAAAGTGGTATCACCGTTCACATGGAATTACTGAACAGTAAAGTAGATCACAAGGATTATATGTGTGATAATCATAAATGGGGCGTTGAATTATGTAAACGGATCAGTTCTCCTAATTTTAAATTGCTGTATGATATTTATCACATGCAAATAGATGAAGGTGATGTTATAAGAACTATAAGAGACAATAAAGAATATTTTGGTCATTATCATACCGGCGGTATTCCCGGAAGACATGAAATAGACGAGACACAGGAATTATATTATCCCGCGGTAATGAAAGCGATTGTAGAAACAGGTTATAAAGGTTATGTTGCACAGGAATT
>AR_comb_assmDRAFT_10190338_pt1 | contig 22790 bp, 17 predicted proteins | sample ArasoioldDNA_FD_10543 | JGI IMG/M metagenome (IMG submission 10543) | reverse complement strand
TACAAAGTAAACAAAGAATTTCTGTATCCCCAAATTTTCTGTTGCATTAGTTGAGTTCCTACCTTTAGGAAAAGCAAACACTATGGCTTTAAAGATATTTTTTAGCCATACCTGGGCCGACAAAGTAGGTGCAAACCTAAAAATCCTGGTGAATGCGCTGAGGGACTCAAAAGATCACAATATTTGGATTGACAGGTATGAGATGGACGTGTCCGAGCATATTGAAGCATCTGTAGAGGCTGCCATCAAATCCTCGGATGTCATTATAGTTGCCTGGAGTAAGAATGCGAGTACAAATAAAAATGTGGAATTTGAATTAAAGTCCGCCAGGAACTTTAAGAAACCAATCGTTCCCTGCATTATTGACGGCTTTGCCACGACGGGATCAAAGCTCGTTGCTGGTTTAAAATCCATTAAGATTAAGGGCGATCAAAAACATGACATTCCGCAACTGACTTTTCTCAATGACTACCTGATAAAAATCGCACTGAACAAACTGGACGCTTCAATCGATGATGAGGAGACAAAAGAACAAATACAGGAATTAAAAGAAAAGCATCTGTCTTCATCTAACCTTCTTAAGGAACTTGAAGATATCCACCATCGACAGAAGCTTGGAGTGAGTGGCAACGAATCAAGTGACATCTATGTTCAGTCCGCATTAAAGGAAGCGATCAATCTTTCCTCAACGGCATCTAATGAGAAGATCCAGGAATTCTTCCAAAGAATGATGGAGGCAACTCTTAAATTCCCCGGACTTGAAAACGATCGAAAGAAAGTAGAATATCTGCTGCAAACTATAAATGACCTGGATCCAGACCGGAGTGACACTGAATTTCAAGAGTTTTGTCAGCGCAGTCTCTCAAGTTTTGCAACAATGTCTGGTAATTCGGATAATGACGACGTGGGCAAAGAACAGGTGGAAGCGAGCAACGAGGATGCACCATCGGGCAATTATTACGATAACAACTGGTTTGGCGTTCGCTTATACATAAATGACGGAAGCATCCAGGAAACTTACGCCAACGGCTGCAAAGTTTATTTCCCTGGCATTGGGACAGCGACAATCTATTTTTTGTACAGCTTTCACGAGGACTTAAATGCCATCGGTGATTTTCTGAATGCCTGCCTGAGGCGGATGCAGAGCCAGGGAACACAAGTGCAGACGGCAGCTAATCTTGATATTGGAAAGCGATCCGTTGCCCTGGAAATGGCGTATCACACTAATGATGGGCAACCTCAATATGAATATCTCGGCGGGTATTGTGTCGATAATGACAGGGGTTTTTTGATGGAAATCATCGCCAATGAAGAACCGGTTACAAGCTTATTCAGAAAGTTGTTTGTGGATAACATTTATTTGTTGAATGACCAGGAACCAGGAGGTAAGAATGATGAGAAGTTATTTGGTCACCTGTCGAACCGAAAATTGCTGTCAATCTCTTCTTCATCTTCTGGCTACGGAAGTTTTTATTCAAGTTCGTCTGATCAAAAGCATTTTAGATTACACGATAGTGGAGAATTTAGTTATTATTATCGCGCCACAAATTATTCGAGTGGAATGGGGGGACTGAACAATGAGTCGACTGGGTTTGGCCGGTGGGGAGTCTACGCGGAAAATTCTCAATACTATATGTGGTTCAAATGGAATGAGGGTCAATACGAGCTTTGTGAAATGAGATTTGGTAACGATAGCGACTTGTATCTTGGGAAGGCTAAGTACTTCATTGTTTCGCTGGATTACCAGGTCTAAGCATTGCGTAATTTATTTTCACTATAACTTCGGAGATTTCCTTCTTTGATGAGTATTGTTCTGATTACTGGCGGTACCGGACTCATTGGGACGGCACTTGCAGCGGCTTTACTGGAAAAAAATTACCAGGTTATTATTCTTAGCCGTTTTCCGGAAAAACACTCCTCCCCTGAACCCGGACTCACTTATGCGAAGTGGGATATCGCAAGCCAGACGATCGATAATTCAGCCATCGCCAGGGTGGACTATGTTATACATCTCGCTGGTGCGGGAATCGCTGAGAAACGCTGGACCGCAAAAAGAAAAAATGATATTATTGAAAGCAGGGTCAACGGTAGCCGCTTGCTGGTAAAATCGTTACGGGATCATGTGAACAATGTTAAGGCGGTTATCAGTGCTTCGGGAATTGGATGGTATGGACCATCCGAACCAGGGAAAGAACATCCCTTTGTCGAGACTGATCCTTCCTCTGATGATTTTCTTGGAACAGCTTGCAGAGAATGGGAGGCATCCATTGATCCTGTCATCACTCTTGGCAAAAGGTTGGTAAAATTTCGAACTGCGATTGTTCTTAGCAAGGATGGTGGTGCTATAAATGAATTTAAGAAGTTCGTGCGATTTGGTATTGCTCCAATTTTAGGGTACGGCAGCCAAGTAATGAGTTGGATTCACATTGACGATCTTGTGCGACTATATATTTATGCTTTAGAAAACGAAAAGATACAGGGTGTTTACAATGCAGTTGCTCCGCAGACCGTGACGAACAGAAAATTCATTACACAATTGGCAAGAACTACCAGAGGAAGGTTTTTCATTCCTGTTTTTGTTCCCTCTTTCGTCCTGGAGATCATTCGGGGTGAAGTCAGTGTCGAACTTTTAAAGAGTGCACCTGTCAGCTCTGAAAAAATACAACGAGAAGGATATCAATTTCTACATCCTTCCCTTACATCTGCTCTTCATCAGTTAGTCCATTAATCCGAATCATTAAAAAGCCTTCTTATCTGCCGGAATGGGTGGTGTTGTTTTTTGAGTATACAGTTTCGGATCTACTTTTTTCGGATCGCCCTGGTAAACCCAGGTGATATAACCAATGTATTTCTTAAATGCACTGTTAACCTGCGCCAACGTTACTTTCTTCATGTCATTTTTAATGTCAGTAGCTCTTCTCCAGTTGTTATGAACGACTTCGTTAGAGGCTAACGCGGCGGCCTGTTCTTCATTTGTTTCCTGGCGATAATACAATCGCGTCAGATAAGTAGTCTTTTCATTTTTTACTTCTTCATTCGTGAAACCTTCTGATTTCACTTTATCGATGAGATTTCTTGCAACGGCAATATATTTGTCGGGTTCAGTTGTTGTTACAAAAAAATTAGAATAGGGTGTCTTCCCCTCGCTGAACCATGTTTGCGGTGCATAAGACAAACCATTTTTACTTCTTACTTCGATAAAATGGCGCATGTAAAAAATACGCATTGCCAAAACAAACGCATCGTAGTCGGGCGTACCGGGCAAAGGCGCGCTTGTAATTCCTTGTATGTAGTTCGTAGCATTCTCCTTTTCTTGTGGTTTGAAGCTATTTACCGTAGGAGTGTATGTTTCCTGCTTGGATTTGAAGGGGACTCCCGCCGGAACTTTTGACAAAAATTCTTTAAGTTTTTTCTCGATTGTTGCTTTGTCTAAATCTGCGACAACGACAATTACCATTCGGGACCTTGTAAGGATAGATTGCCAGTATTTTTTTGCTTCGTCCGGTGTTAATTTGGTCACTGTTTCCACCGTGCCTTGCGGTTCTTTTGCGTAATTTCTCCCCGCAAAGGCTACTTGTCTTGCCATTTTATTTACCGCATTGTCCGGGTCTGATTCTGACGCCCTGATAGTATTAATTGCGTCCTGCTTAATGCGGTCGAATTCTTTTGCATCAAAACGAGGGGACAGCATAGCATCAGCGTATAAAGGCCAGGCGACATCGAAATCACCTTTGATGCAATTTAGACTGAACGTTGCGAAGTCCATTCCTGAATTGCCATAGACTTGCGCGCTTATTTTGTCCAATTTATTTTTGAAACTGTTTTTATCATCTTTAGCTGTACCACATTCTGTTAGGGCATTCATCGCTAAAGTTTCAATTCCAGCTTTATCAGCAGGATAATTTTGAACGCCGCCCTTTATGATGGTTTGCACTACCGCAATTTCATTGCCGCTTGGCTGCACTATAACTTTTACACCCTCTATATTCATATCGTATGCTTTCTCCGTTTGTGCGGCTAGTATAAAGGGCGCAACAGCCAAAAGACACGAGACCGTATATTGTAATGTTTTTTTCATATCAGAATGATTTTGCGGTTGTAAAATAGTCAGCTGGTTTAAGTTGTTTGTTCATGTCAGCATTAATGATCATGCCAGCGACATAAGGTTTGTTAGCAATGTAGGTTTTCACATATCGAATGATATCTTCTCTCGTGACTTTTTGGTAGTTATCTTCCAAATCTGTAAAATACTCAAGGTCGGCCGAGCACCACCAAAAACTCACCTGGCTCGCAAGAGATGAAGGCTTTTCTGTTTGTCGAATGTAACTCCTCCTTAGAGTGGCTTTCGCGTCGGCAAGTTGTTCATCCGTAAAATAATCAGCATCTCCCCACATATTTAATTGTTTCATCGCCTCTTCGTAACATTCTTTCATCTTGTTCGGGTTGGGAACAATAAAAATACTGCTCGGTCCAACATATTTACAGGTAAAATAATTGACCCCCGCAAAAGTTGCCAGTCCTTTGTCTACCAATGCCTGTTGCCATTTTGACGAGTTTAATCCCAGCAAAGTCGAAAAAACATCTGCTGCATATGTAGCGGGGCGATCATGCCTGGTATCGGGGCCCTGCCAGTAAACATTGATATAAGGTGTTTGTGCGATAGATGATTCTTTGATGAAATATTGTTTTTGATCCAAAGGTTTAAACTCGGGTATCGGATATTTTTCAAATGGATCAAAGCCACTCGTTGCCCAATCCCCAAAAACTTTTTTAGCCAGGGTAAATGCCTGGTCGTGTTTTACATCACCGCAAATGACCAGCACCGAGTTATTGGGGAAATAATATTTGTTCTTAATGGCCATCATTTTCTCAGGCGTCGCTGTATTGATCACCTCGTGATCGCCTATTGGATTTTTTCTTGTCATAAGGTCGCCCCATAGTTTCTTTTGCGTTTCGTACCAAAGTTGAAAACCAGGATCGCTTTCTGCACGCTGAAATTCGCCATCAACCACAGGGCGTTCCTTCTGCATGTCTTCTTCGCGGTAAATTGGAAAACGCATAGCAGCATTCATAAACTTCAAACCTGCTTCAAGGCTATCTTTATCAAACGTGAAAAAATAGTTTACTCTTTCAACATTAGTGGTACCGTTAAAAATGGCGCCCAGTTCTTTTGTTCGATTTATAAATTTTTCCTGGTCCGGATAATCTTTGTTGGCCTTAAAAAACATATGCTCGAACAGGTGCGAAAGACCACTGTATTCCGGGCCTTCCGTATAAGCACCGTTTTTGACCGCGATTTCTATTGTAGCAAGTGGAACTTTTGGATTTTCTATGACAATAAGCTCAAGGCCGTTGTCCAATTTTTGCCAGTAATAATGTTCAGGAAGTCTTGGCTGCGCAGTTGCCGACAGTGACGCTGCACCAAGGAGGAGCGTAAGCCATTTCCTTTTCATAAAAATAGTTTTGAGGTTAAGATGATAAGTTAAGTTACAACTTTGGGTTTAACTGGAAATTGCCGCTTGCGTAAATCCTTCTGGCGGAATTTCCGAATGATTCCAGTGATAAATATTTGTAAACCCTCCCAGGATCGCATTATCATTCTTGAAGCTTAGTTTTTGCAGCTTCAGCGCATCAATGTCTTTTTGTTTTACTCGTCTGTACATAGGGTGCATCGTGCCGCCTGTAATTCCTGCCGGCTTCGCAGGATCGTATTGATATTGTGGATCAACAAGCGTTCCCCTTGGATACATGATGCCAGGAACGCCTTCGCCGCGTATGTCAAGCTGCCTTGGATGATCAAGGCCTAATGTATGACCATATTCGTGCGCAGCCGTGGTGGAACCTTTATATAAATTTTCTAATTTGAAATAACCGCTGTTACAGCCGATGCTATCAACAAATGAGATATTGCCATGAGCAAATTCTTCAATTCGAAAATAGTTATTCCTGGGATTGACATTCTGGTAAATCTCTATCGGAGTAATTGCAGGATGAAGAGCAGAAGTAATTTTAAAAGCCACTTGAAAAGCTAAACCCTCTACTGTAACGATTGCCGTTGGCTCGTTCCACATCGATTCGATTTCTTCACGAATTTGCTCAGTAACTTCTGGGGTGGCCGCATTGCCATAAGTAATAATATGAGCATGGACTATAAGTTGCAGCATCCTCTTGTCAAGTTCCACTTGTCCCATATTCCTTTAGTCATTAATCCAAATTTTATTCTTAATTTCTTATTGGTTTTCCTCCTTTCAATACGCTCTGTATTCGTTCCAATGTTTTTCTCTCACCACAGAGTGATAGAAACGCTTCCCGTTCTAGGTCCAGCAGGTATTGCTCCGAAACCAAGCTTGGTTCACTTAAGTCGCCTCCGCACATCACATAAGCAAGTTTCTTTGCAACAACGACATCGTGATCAGTTGCATAATTTGCCCGCCACATTCCATTGATACCGGCATATAGCGCGCCCAACGCGGAACGCCCGAGTACCTTTACATCCTTTCGTTGCACTGGCGTTGTATAACCACTGTCAAATATTTCTGCGACTGATTTCTTCGCTTCTGCAATTCTTCTACTTTGATTTACGACTACTTCATCATGGCCTTTTCTAAACACGCCGGTATCGAAACCCTCAAAGGCTGATGTCGCAACTTTCGCGGTAGCAATAGTTAAGAACCGATTTTTCAATGTAATAGTTTCCGGCTCATCCTCATGCATCTCATCCGAAGCTCTTATAGTGAATTCTTTTGTACCACCTCCGCCAGGAATTAATCCTACACCTAATTCTACAAGCCCAATATATGTTTCGGCGGCAGGGCAACATTTATCGCAATGCAAACTTAGTTCACAACCTCCACCCAATGCAAGGCCATGCGGAGCCACAACAACCGGAACGGACGAATATCTTGCTCTCATCATGGTATTCTGAAACACTCGTATCGCCATGTCCAGTTCATCGTATTCCTGGTCTATTGCCAACATGAATATCATTCCAACATTGGCACCCGCGCTAAAATTGGCGCCTTCGTTGGCAATGACCAATCCTTTATAATTCTTTTCTGCTTTATCAATGGCCGTTTGAATTCCATTTAATACATCACCGCCAATACTGTTCATTTTTGTGGCCCACTGTAACCCAAGAACATTATCTCCAAGATCATATAAACTGCAACTCGAATTTTTCCAAACCACCTTTTCCAGGTAATTGCTCATGACTATGAATGCATCGCCTCCGGGCAGTGGTTTGTACGTTTTTGAGGAAGGATCATAACAAAGTTTTTTCCCATTTTCAACCTTGTAGAATGATTTATGTCCTGCTGCAATCATTTCATTTACCCAGGTGGCAGCTTTGTATCCGGTCTCCTCCATCGCCTTTTTGGTTTTCTCGACTCCTAACACGTCCCAGCTTTCAAAGGCGCCAATTTCCCAGCCGAAGCCAGCCATCATCGCATCATCCACTCTATAGATTTCATCACTGATCTCGGGAATGCGATGAGAAATATATGAGAACAAACCATAATGAAAATGCCGATAAAAGTCACCAGCTTTGTCTTGCCCCGCTACGAGCATTTTTAATCGTTGCTTGAGGTCGTCGATTGGTTTAGCCGCTTCAACGCTCGCAAATTTTGCCTTAACCCTTGGCTGGTATTCAAATGTTTGCAGGTTGAGAGATTGTATTTCTTTGTCAGATTTTCTTTCCTCAGGACTGCCTTGTGTTATCGGTAGTTTTATTTTTTTAAAAAATCCCTGCCCGCTTTTATCTCCCAACCAATTATTAATAACCATTTTATCCAGCCAGGCCGGAATTAGGAAGATTTCTCGTGCTTCATCATTTGGACAATTGTCATAAACTCCTTTGGCCACCTTTATCAATGTATCAATACCTACCACATCGGCTGTTCTAAATGTTGCCGACTTCGGGCGACCAATGATTGGACCAGTCAATGCGTCCACTTCATCAATGGTCAGGTTCAATTTTTCAGCAAGTTTGAACAAAGACATAATTCCAAATACTCCAATCCGATTGGCAATAAAGGCAGGAGTGTCTTTACAAAGCACGGTTGCTTTTCCAAGGTATAGATCCCCGTAGTTGATTAAGAAATCGACGACGTCCTGGCTGGTGTCTGGTGTCGGAATGATTTCAAGTAACCGCAGGTAGCGGGGTGGGTTAAAAAAATGAGTTCCGCAAAAGTGTTTTTTGAAATCATCGCTTCTTCCTTCGCTCAGCAGGTGAATTGGAATGCCAGAAGTGTTTGAGGTGATTAATGTCCCCGGTTTTCGGAACTGTTCGACTCTTTCATAGACCGATTTTTTGATGTCAAGCCTTTCTATTACTACTTCAATGATCCAATCACAGCCGACGATATCTTGCATATTATCGTCGAAATTTCCTGTGGTAATCTTTTTGAGAACATCCTTTTGATAAACAGGGGAGGGATTTGATTTTATAGCAGCACTTAATGAATCATTTACGATCTTATTTCTTGCTTTGAGGTCCTTGCTTTCAGTTGCATCTTTTGGAACAACGTCCAGGAGTGAAACCTGTACGCCAATGCCAGCAAAGTGACACGCAATTCTTGAACCCATTACTCCGCTGCCTAATACAGCTACTTTCTTAACCGTTCTTTTCATACTGGTTACTTGTTGCTGGTTACTAGTTGCTGGTATTGGAAACCCGGGTAACCAGATAGTTAGTTATGCAACTATTCTATAATCGAAGATAAATCAAATAAAGGGAGAAAGTGCAACAAATAAAAAGCCCCGAAGCGGGGCCTTTGATCATTTTTTATTTGGAGCCGGTGGCGCCGGTGGAACTGAATTGAATTGATACATCAGGTCAAACTTGTTGTCTTTATTGAGTCTCCAAACTTCCTGCAGGTAAACCGAATCGGTTTTACCTTTCTGATTAGTGTGTACCTCTCGTCCCCAAACAGCAACCCAGTTACTGCTGCTATCGATGCTATATAGCGGCACGACAGCATCAACTGAGCTTTGAACCGTCTTATAGGTATTTCGGAACGTCTGTGCACTTGCTAACATGGTGTCCCTCTTTCCCATCATAGGTGGCGCGTCGGCGAGGAACATGGCGATACTGTCGGCAAAATAATCTTTGTGAGTTTGCAGATTGCCGTTATCCCAATCTTTCCAAATCTCCAGCAGCATTTTTGCATGATTGGCATCCCCAATTTTGAACTTAGAAAAAACCACAGGGTAAGCATAACTAACATTTTGCACTGCCGACGAATCCGGGCCGGCACCCATCGATTCAACTTTTGCGTTGTCGCCTGAGTTATTACAGGCTGCAAAAAAAGCAACGGAAGCAAAAACCAACATCTTTTTCATAATAGTTGTGTTTTAATTTTAAGATTTGATTTTTATAGAGTAGGAGTGTATTTGCATTGTGACGGATCGGAAGACTTTAAAAATACTAACTAAATCAAAACGAATTTATTTTAACAGAAGAAAATTGATATTACTTGATATTCTATCGTCTAACTAACGCCAGCGCCAGGATCGATTACCTCCTCGGGATTTATGAGGTGAAGTTTTCCGTTTGCATCCTCTGCAGAAAGAATCATTCCATTGCTTTCAATTCCCTTCAATTTTCGGGGCGCAAGGTTGGCCACAATAACCACTTGCTTGCCAATGAGGTCCTCGGATTTAAAATGCATGGCGATTCCAGACACAATCGTTCTTTTTTCAAAGCCAAGATCAACTTCCAGCTTCAATAGTTTATCTGCTTTTGCTACTTTTTCGGCAGCCAGGATAGTACCTATCCGTAAATCCAGTTTTGCAAAATCATCGTACTGGATCTCCGGTTTCCGGTTGCTGGTTGGCGGTTTCGTATCTTCCATTTTTGAATTTTGTCCGACAGGAGTCCCTTGGAGAATTTTGACTTTTGAATTTGCGCGCAACTTTTCAACCTGCGCCTTTATCTCCTCATCTTCAATTTTTCTAAACAATAGCTCGGGGGGTCTCAGGCTGTATCCGACGCTTAACAATTTCAATTTGCCCGCATTTTCCCAATCCAGGATTTTGTCTACCACCTTCATCATATGCAACATTTTCTTTGCCGTAAATGGCAAGAATGGGTTAATCAGGATGGCAAGATTAGCCGTTAACTGCAGACATAAGTGAAGGCAATTATCAATTAATTGTTGGTTACTGGTAACCGGTAACTGGGAATTGACTGCCTTCTTCCACGGTTCTTTCTCCTGCAGGTATTTATTTCCTTTTCTTGCAAGGTCAATTACTTCAAACAAAGCATCGCGAAACTTGAACTGTTCCAATGCATTTTCCACTTTCGTTTTTGCATTCCCAATTTCAGAGATAAGCGTTTTGTCGATTTCGTCGAAAACTTCATCATGCACCTTCGGTACCTTGCCGCCGCACAATTTGTGCATCAGCACAAAGGTCCTGTTTACAAAATTTCCAAAAATGGCAACCAACTCACTATTGTTCCGGTCCTGGAAATCTTTCCATGTAAAATCGTTGTCCTTTGTTTCCGGCATATTTGAACAAAGCACATAACGTAACACATCCTCACAGCCCGGAAAATCCTGTACATACTCGTTAACCCAAACGGCCCAGTTGCGACTAGTTGAAACTTTATCACCTTCAATATTCAGGAACTCATTCGCGGGTACATTGTCCGGTAATACAAAGCCGCCGTGGGCCTTGAGCATGGCGGGAAAAATGATGCAGTGAAAAACAATATTATCCTTACCAATGAAATGAATCAATCTTGTGTCATCCTTACACCAGTAATCTTGCCAATCATTAGTCAGCTCCTTGGTGGCACTTATATATCCAATCGGCGCATCAAACCAAACGTACAGCACCTTTCCTTCGGCAGCAGGCAATGGAACTTTTACTCCCCAGCTGCTATCTCTTGTCATTGCGCGACTTTGCAAGCCATTGTCGAGCCAGCTCTTGCATTGCCCGTAAACGTTGTTTTTCCATTCCTTATGCCCCTCGAGAATCCATTCTTTCAGCCATGCCTCATAGTTCTGTAAAGGAAAATACCAGTGTTTAGTTTTCTTTTTTACAGGCACGGCATCGCTAAGTGTGCTGCGCGGATTGATCAATTGTTCCGGCGATAAAGAACTGCCGCATCTTTCGCATTGATCTCCATACGCACTCTCATTTCCACAAACGGGACAGGTACCAGTGATGTAACGATCCGCCAAAAATGTTTTCGCCTTCTCATCAAAGTACTGCTCAGTTTCCTTTTCCTCGAAAAGGCCATCATCATACATTTTCTTAAAAAAGGCGGCAGCCGTTTCGTGATGAATTTTGTTTGAGGTGCGGGAGTAGATGTCAAATGAAATCCCCATTTGCTCAAAACTTTTCTTAATGATTTCATGGTATTTATCCACAATTTGCTGGGGACTTACACCTTCTTTTAACGCACGGATCGTGATAGGTACGCCATGTTCATCACTGCCACAAACGAATTTTATATCGGTTTTTTTTGCGCGCTGAAAACGTACGTAAATATCTGACGGTATATACACGCCGGCCATGTGACCGATATGCACAGGGCCATTCGCGTAAGGTAATGCAGCTGTAACTAAATATCGTTTAAACTCTTGCATTGTTATCTAGCTGTGAAATAAGTTTGCAAAAATACCGTCAATCAACTTGAACACCAAACTGGCAATCGATTTAAATCGCTAAGACAAGAGGGCACGAAGGAACACCAATTGAGTGGAATTCTAGGTGTTCTCTGCGTAGACTCTGCGCTCTTTGCGGTAAAATAACACCCCAAACCACAGAAGACACAGAGAAAAATGCCCGCAAAGAGCGCGAAGCAGAGGCTTAGTGAGCTTTGGTGGCCCCGAAAGAAACAAACGAAAAAATTAATTTTCCAATATCTTTAATTCGTGATTGAAACGCCACCATACCTCGACAGGGGCGACGTCATAGGTATTGTTTGTCCCTCCGGTTACATGCCTGTGGAAAAAGCTTCAGAATGCATTCGTGTGTTGAATGAAGAATGGGGCTTCCGAACTAAGGTGGGAAAAACTCTAGGTAATCAATTCAATTATTTTTCGGGAACCGATGAAGAACGGTTAAATGACTTGCAGCAAATGCTGGATGACGACGAGGTAAAGGCGGTGCTTTGCGCGAGAGGAGGTTATGGATTAACGCGAATCGTTGATGGGATCAATTTCAAGAAATTCAAAAAACAACCAAAGTGGATTATCGGCTATAGCGATGTGACGGTGCTTCATTCCCACCTGTACTCAAACTATTACATTGCGTCGATTCATGCGCCGATGGCTGCGGCTTTTAATGACGCCGGTTACATTAACCGCTTTGTTCAGTCGCTCAAATATGCCCTGGAGGGAAAGAAGTTGAAATATTCCTGCGAGCCTCACGAATTCAATAACAAAGGGGAAGCGATCGGCGAGCTTATCGGCGGAAACCTGGCGTTGTTAACTCACCTGGTCGGTACGCCGTCTGACAGTAAAACAAGGGGGCGAATTTTATTCCTCGAAGATGTAGGAGAGTATCTGTATAACATTGATCGAATGATGTACCAGTTGAAACGCGGTGGAAAATTGTCAAAACTGGCGGGCCTGATCATTGGTGGTTTTACCGATGTAAAGGATACCGATATGCCGTTCGGGCAAACGGCTTATGAGATCATTCATGATGCTGTGAAGGAATATGATTACCCCATCTGTTTTGGTTTCCCGGTGAGCCATGGGAAAGAGAATTATGCATTGAAAATTGGGGTGGGATATAAGCTGCGAGTAGGGAAAAGTAAGGTTGTTTTAGAAGAGTAAAGGGTCACAAAGGCCACAAAGTAGACACAAAGAACAGAGCGTCGTGTCCGTTGCGTAAATCGTGGTGAACTTTGTGTCCTGTTTGCATCCCTGAACTTATTTTAAGTTGTATACGAGAACAATCACTGACCCCAATTTATCCTCAATACCTTTAGTGGACTCCTTATTCGCATAATAAGCCCCGAGGTAGCTGTTAGCCAACACATATAATTTGTCACCGAGAATAGCAACGGTGGTTGGCTCGCGGAAATTTTCATTTCCTTTATCAATAATTCGTTCACTTACAATCTTATCCTCGAAATCATTCAAAAAATATTGCATAATTGCATTGTCCTTGTTGCTTTCACCAGCGTTATACACTCCAACAATTGAGTTATTGTAGTACGCGAGCCCATCAAGGTTATATGCCTTTGTTGAATCGGAATATCCTTTCAGTCGGCGTAATTCTTTTGACGAAAGGTCCAATTGCATCAAACCGTGGCTATATGTTGCGATATAGACTATACCATTCCTATTAAAGGCTATTCCATTGGGCCATGCAATGAGGGAATCTTTGACAAACAAATTCAATTTCTGTTTTGACGGATCAACCTCGTAAATCGATGATCCGTATGTGTCAGTGATATAAACTTTACCATTAGGATGAAGAATAAGATCATTCAACAGATGTCGCACAGTGTCCTTAACGACATATTTCTGTTTTACTGAACCCGTTCTGATATCGAAGGCATGGAGGTAGGATAGATACCAATTTCCTTGTTTCTCATTTGAAACCGCCCACAGCCACTGTCTTTTTGCATCAATCTTCATTCCCAGCCCTTCAAGAAATTCATCCTGGTTTGTCTTGATGAAATCTTTGTGCGTTCCATTGCTATCAATGGCTACAATTTTTTTCAAGACGATACTGCTTACGTAGACTGTTCGATTCGACGGATTAATCGTGATTCCTTCAGGTATGAAATCCTTCTCGGTTTTTGTGGCAATCACTTTGTAAGCTGCCTGGGCAACCGACGAGCTAACCGTTAATACAAACACTATGCTGAGTAACAATTGTTTCATTGGACTTTAGATTCTCATTCTTGCGAAATTATGATTTGCCGTTAGTTAACATTGACCGATCATCGAATTCTGAAACAAAAAGCTCACGGCAAAACCGTGAGCTCGGAGGTAACGAGGCGGGATTTAATATCTGCTATAATAATTTCTCAGCCGATGGACAAAATCACTATAAATATTCTCTTTAATACACCTGATAATTTCATCCTCGCGGGGAGGGTTTTGCCTGGAGCGGCTTACCAACTTTTTATCGTCGTCGCTCAAGGCTCTTTCATCACCGGTATACGTGCTGAACTCAGTTGACCATCCATGGCTGCCGTTAATATTGTCATTCCATAACCAGCGGCCGTTGTTGTCACGAATGCTTACGTTCAGGTTGCCTTCGGAGTACAATGTTCTTTGTGTTGTAGTGATCTTTGCCTTAACCCGGCCATATTCTTTAACAACTGAATCGGGTTTGTAAACGGTTTCCTTTAATACGACTTCCCTTGAAACTTCCCGGCTCGAATAATTCTCACGAATTCTGCCAAGGTTCAACTGGGTAAAATGCATTTCTACTGTTTCATCAGGGATAATATTCAGCCTTTGAGCATCCCAGGACGAATAAAACTTTACGAACTCGTTTCCCGTATTGTATTGAAGGTTCCGAATAATATCATCGTCAAAATTCTGAAGCTGATAGTTGTAAGAACTATGTTGAAAACCATAATCATCTGCCGGCATGATGACCACCCTTGTAAGGGCAGCGTCATAAGCGTCGTTCACCTGCTGTTGAATATCCACGTCCCCTGGTTTGAATCGCATGGCCGACTGGAATTCACGATAGGCGTTTTTGAAACTTAACTTGTCATTACTGCTCATCAGTCGCATCCCTCTTTCATAATGCACTTGGCCAGCTTTGTCGCCATATGTCACGAGGTACGAGGAATAATCAAAAGGCTTGACCAGTTCATAAACCGAAGGTGATTTATAAATAGCATTATATAAGATTTGCAAAGCTGCATATTCATTATAGATCCATTCCCACTTCAATTCGTTACTCGTTTCTGAATAGGCTCGGATTTGATTTTCATGATCCATCACTGCGTAATGGTAAGCGTCCTGTATGACAGACCTTAATTTCGAGTCGTTCGGATCTTTCTGTAGTTTCCTGGCGGCTACTTCCACCGCCTCATCGTAGCTTCCTTTTTCATAAAGTTTGTGGGCCGATTTGCAACTGATCATCAAAAATGTTACTGCCGAAAGGAAAAGAATGTAGATTTTATTCATAAACACCTCGTTTTCTTTTTGACGTTAAATCAACGTATATGTAACGGGATGGGGAATGAATTAGAGTATTCTTAACAACCAACGAATTGTATGAGAGCCGTACGGGAGTCAATATTTTAAAATATCCCTGATAAAGTTGTGGTACTCATCAAATTTTGGAAGGTTATTATGTCCGCCGCCAGGAATGCGAATTAAAGTAATCCTATGCGGATTTAATTTTTGCAGGGCTTCGCTATGCCTTATAGGTATCAGCCAATCCTTTGTCCCGTGGATAATATAAGTGTGACAGTTTACGTCCCGGATCCACCTGTCCGTTCGCAGGTGGTAACGCAGTACATAACGTATGGGCAGAATGGGGAGGAAACGTTCGACGACTTTTGTGAAACTAAAATAGGGCGAGTCGAGAATTAAATAACGAGGCTTATTTTCCGATGCAACCTTCGTCGCAAAACCGCTGCCGATGCTGCGGCCATAAACAATCATGTGATGTTCGTGGTACTGCCTGGACAGATTTTGGTAAACAAATTGCATGTCGGCGAGCATCTCTTTTTCATTGCGCTTACCCGTGCTTTTACCAAAGCCGCGGTAGTCAACCAACACCACATCATAATTATAGCGGTAAAAATCACGTGCATACTTCGCCCAACCTTTGATGCTACGTGTATTGCCATGAAAATAAAGGATCAACCCGTGCGGCTGATCGCGATAAAAATGAAGGCCATTAATTCGAACGCCCGGCTCAACGTTGAAGAACAGTTCTTTGAAAGGGATGTCATATCTAAATTTAAAATCCTGGTTTAATTTCTCGGGCTTGAAAATAAATTTCTCCTGGAAAAAATAAACAAGAAGAGAAAGTGCAATAATGCCCAGGATGATATACCAGATGAATGAGGGCAATGAGTTTTAGTTCATTGCAATATTATTGATTATTTATTATTGGTTGTTTGCACTTAAGCTGCAGATATCTAAGTCACCTTGCCAGAGTTAATAATTAGGAATTAATGATTAGTAAGTCTAGGGTCAGAATTGTTCAATCTTCGACCCGGTGTAGCTTCATGGTGGTAACAGGTGCCACGATGAGGGGGAATTTCTCAATGGTTACATTGCTAACGTCGAGGCCAAATCCCCTTTCTTCGGAAAGACTGATTTCTTTGAGCCAGAAGTATAATTTCATTATCAATCTTTCCATAATTGGAAGGTCATTATCCTGGCTCAGGTATTTTTCCATCACGATAAACTGGAAATCACCCACTACATTATTTCTTTCGAGGCTTTCATATCGGCTGTTAATGTTTACTTCTTTATTCGCAACAAGATCCTCAACTACCTTTCTGAACATTAAGTTGATCCTGGGCTCTACCCTGAAGCCAAGCCGGAATTCAACCCTTATTATATCATTTGGAATGATATGGTCTACGTGATACTCCGATGTGTACGGATCGTCAAGGGTATCCACGTGCACCAACCAATAAATATCAGCACGTTTTGGTTTCTTGTTGAGAATCGAATAAATGATTTTATGTTCTATTTCTTTTGGATTGTCGGCGCTGGTGAGATAAACAAGGTGTGTAGCATACTTAGGGACTGATCGATCGTTGCTCAACTCCTGGATTTTTGGAATATACGTTTCAAGCCGCACAAATTCCACGTAACGATTTTTGATCTTACGACTCTTAAACCAAATGTACATAACAATGAATAAGGCTCCCCCCACGATCAGGGTCACGTAACCGCCATGTGGAAATTTATTTAGATTGGCAAAAAGAAAGCCTAGTTCAATGGACAGATAAACGATCAAATAGATATAGATGAGCCAGGGCTTTGCGCGACGTGAAATCAAAAAATTTGCAAATAAAATGGAAGTGGCTATCATGCAAAGCGTGATTGCCAATCCATAGGCAGCCTCCATGTTTGTTGATTTTTGGAAATAGAGAACTATACCTGTACATCCGAAGAATAGTAGAAAATTTACACCCGGCACATACAATTGCCCTCTTTCCTCCGTGGGATAGCCAATACGTAGCTTCGGCCATAGATTCAATCGCATGGCTTCACTTACGAGGGTAAACGATCCACTGATTAGTGCCTGGCTGGCAATGATGGCAGCGGCCGTGGCTATAATAATTCCAAATAATCTGAACCATTCAGGCATAGTGCCATAAAAAGGGTTCCCGGCGGAGACATCGAACACCTGGTTTTTGAAATTTGCCAATAACCAAGCTCCCTGGCCCAGGTAATTTAGAATTAGACAGGTTTTCACAAATATCCAGGAATACCGAATATTCCATCTGCCGCAATGCCCGAGATCGGAATAAAGTGCTTCCGCTCCAGTCGTGCAAAGGAAAACCGCACCCAAAATCCAAAATCCTTTGGGATAATTAGTCAACAAGTTTACAGCATAGTGAGGCGAGAACGCTCTCACAATCTGCCAGTCGTCTGAAATGTGGCTGATGCCGATTACGGCCAGCATCATAAACCAGATCGACATGATCGGTCCGAATAATCTGCCAATAGACGCAGTACCAAATTGCTGGAGGAAAAATAAAATTGTAAGAATGCCCAGGACGATATAAATAATGGTCCAATCACTTATTTTTGCGATTCCGGGCATTTGGCGCAGACCTTCCACTGCCGAGGTCACAGAAATAGGAGGCGTAATCATCCCATCGGCAATCAATGCAGCGCCGCCGAGCATGGCAGGTAACACCAGCCACCTTTTTTGCCTTCTTACCAATGCATATAAAGAAAAAATTCCACCCTCTCCCCTGTTGTCTGCCTTCAGTGTCAGTATTACATATTTAATTGTTGTTTGGAGAGTCAGCGTCCAGATTATGCAGGACAATCCCCCTAAGATTAATTCGTCACTTACAACTTTTCCATTAATGATAGCGTTCAATACATATAGGGGGGAAGTACCTATGTCACCGTAAATAATTCCTAGTGCTATAATCAGTCCGGCGAAAGTGACTCTATTGGTCGGTATTCTCACTTGGAAGTTGTATGATGTCCTTATTTAGTGTTTTTCCGTGGGACATCCTGCAAATGTATGCCCAAAAATAAATTCCAAAGAATAACTTGAGAAATCTGGCGGGAAAATATTGGAAAATAAGGGGATAATTAGTGTACAGCAACCGTCGCGAATATTTTCGTGTCTTCTAACGTGTAATTAACAAGGGGGTGACATCATGACTAAAATAAATGCACCAATTTTGCACTGAATCTTTAATTTTAACCAGCAAAAAATCAAAGTTTTATGTTTATTAAGCGATTGCTTTTGATTTTGTCGGGGGTACTAATGATAAGCGGCGTAATCGCTCAAAAAATTGTTTACTCTGAACCCGATAAAGACGATTCACGCCGTATGGATTTTGACGTGATAGGAAAAATAGGGGGCAATTTTCTTGTTTACAAAAACGTACACAACAAAAATACGATCACCGTGTTTGACAATGAAATGAAGCCGATTAAGAAAGTCGAACAGGAGTATATTCCCGGTGACCGCTTCTTAAACGTAGATTTCTTTCCCTATGGCGATTTCTTTTATGCAATTTTTCAGTACCAGAAGAAGAATGTAGTGCATTGTATTGCTGCTAAAATCGACGGCAACGGAAAGAAGATGACAGACTTGATGGAACTGGACACAACGCATATTGGATTTTCGGCAAATGACAAGCTATATAGCGTGATTTCAAGTGAGGATAAGTCGAAAATCATGGTATTTAAGGTAAATAGCAAAAACAAGGAGAGATTTGTAATTACGACGATGCTTTTCGATGACAACTTACAGCTGCAGAAGAAGAGCGTCATTCCGATGCCGATGGACGATCGTAATGAATACCTTGATGAGTTTTACGTAGACAACCAGGGCGACCTTGTGTTCACAAAGTTTTACCGTCAAAACGGTGATATCATCAGCCATGCTTCCATAGTAATTAAACAGGCACAAGCTGATTCTTTTTTTATGAAGGATCTTGACATTGAAAAAAGATACCTTGATGAATTGCACGTTAAAGTAGACAATTTTAATAAACGATATTTTCTTACTTCATTTTATTACAAAGAGCGCCGTGGTAACATCGATGGCTTTTATTTCTTTGTATGGAACAAGGAAACGGGCAATATCGACATGGAACACACCGTTACTTTTGGTGACGAGCTAAGAAAGGAAGCGCGAGGGGATGCCAATGTCAAAATGGCCTTTAATGACTACTTCATCCGTAACATCATTACGAAAAAGGATGGGGGCTTTATTATTGGTAGCGAAGCATTTTACACGAGCTCAAGATATAATAACTGGAATCGTTGGGACTATCTTTACGGATCGCCTTTCTACAGTCCTTTCGACTACTATGCCTATTCACCATACTACAATAGCGCGTATCGTTCGAGGTACTATGGCAATCAAAGCGTGCGCTATCACGCGGACAATATTGTGATTTTATCTTTTGACAAAGACGGACAGCTGCAGTGGAATAATGTCATTTCCAAAGGTCAATATGATGACAATACAGACGATTTGATTTCCTACCAATTGATGAACACGGGCGGCCAGCTTCATTTTCTTTTCAACATGGAAGAAAAGAGAGCTAATTTACTGAACGATTATACCGTGGCACCTGGCGGCGACATTGCCCGGAACCCGACTTTAAAAAATCTTGATAAAGGTTATGAGTTTATGGCAAAATATGGTAAGCAGGTCAGCGCTCATCAAATGATCATTCCATGTTTGTATAGAAACAATAATATTTGTTTTGCAAGAATTGACTTTAACTAACCAAACCAACATAATCCATATCCGGTGATTGGTATTTTTAAACAAAAAACCCCGGCTAACATCTTATTGCTATTAATTTTCGGCTTGCTTATAAAGCTGCCGATGTTTTTGCATCCCTATATACCAACCATCCAGCCCAAAGACGGCGTCTTGTTTCACAGCATTCTAAAATTTCTTGAGCCGGCAGGCAAATCAACGCCCATCATTTATCCAGCATTGACGTTTATTCTGCTTTTTACACAGGCGATAACATTAACAAGACTTATCAACGAATACCGGATGATGAACCGCACAAACTACCTGGCGGCGATGGCCTACCTGCTGATTACTTCCTTTTTTGCTGAATGGAATTATTTTTCCGCGCCCCTTTTGATAAATACACTTGTCATTTTTATCCTCGGTTGGTTATTTAAAATCTATAATCATCCCAAGGGAAAGGGAATTGTTTTTAACACCGGCCTTGCAATTGGGATCTCGAGCTTTATATTTTTCCCTTCTGTGACGTTTGTGATTTGGATTTTGCTGGCGCTGATGATCATGAGACCTTTTAATATTAATGAATGGTTGCTGTGTTTGTTGGGAATTACCACACCGTATTATTTTTATGCGATTTATTTGTTTTTTACTAACCAACTAAAGGTCAAAAATATCCTGCCTTACCTTACTGTACAATTGCCCTCACTTCAACAATCCTTTTGGTTGCCGGCCAGTGCACTTTTACTCATGGTGCCTTTTCTGACTGGCGGTTATTTTGTTCAGGACAATTTGCGGCGCATGCTAATACAGGTGCGTAAGGGTTGGAGTATCGTGCTGATATATTTACTGGTGGCGATCTTCGTTCCATTTGTAAATTCATCGAATACATTTGAGAACTGGATTATGGCGGCCCCTCCATTCGCTGCTTTCCATGCCTGCACTTATTTTTATCCACCCCGGAAATTATTTCCATTGATCCTGTTTTGGGTATCAGTTGTTTTTGTGCTATTCTACCAGTATTATGGACCGGGATGGTAACTGGCAAAAAAAGAATGACTAATTTGCGAATCGGCGACCCCTTGTTGCTTTATCTGCTGTCTTACTTGCTCATCCTATCTTTGCATACAAACTTCAAACAACTATGAAATTTGGTGTTGTCGTTTTTCCCGGGTCGAATTGCGATAGAGATACTCATGACGCGCTTGTTTATGAACTTGGACAGGAAGTTATCATGCTCTGGCATAAGGATAAAGACCTAAGCATGTTTTCTATTGACGATTGTATCATCCTCCCGGGTGGCTTTTCTTATGGCGACTATCTCCGTTGTGGGGCCATTGCCAGGTTTAGCCCAATGATGCAAAGTGTTATTGAATTTGCAAACCGGGGAGGAAAAGTGTTTGGAGTCTGTAATGGATTTCAGATTCTTTGTGAGTCACATTTACTGCAAGGTGTTCTTTTGAGAAACGCAAATCAGCAATTTATCGGTAAAAATGTATTTGTAAAAAACGATACTGATCGTGTCTATAAGCTTCCGGTTGCGCACGGTGAAGGAAGATACTATGCTGACGAAAAAACACTGGACCAACTGGAGGCAAATGGCCAGGTGATTTTTAAATATTGCGATGAGAGCGGAAATGTAACCCCCGAGGCAAACCCCAATGGTTCATCGAGGAATATTGCTGGCATTTGCAATGCGGCAAGGAACGTGTTTGCCATGATGCCCCACCCAGAGCGCGCCTGTTCTTCTGTATTGGGCAATACTGATGGGAGAGAAATTTTGAAAAATTTGCTGATGTCGGAACAACTCGTGAACGAAAGATAACTACCGCTCTAATTTTTGTGGCAGACCGGTCCTAGAACGCTCATAACCAGCAATTAATAAGTAATAGTAATAACGAGCAACTTTTAACAAAATAATAGAACTTAAAAGAAGATTTTTGCATCGAAATGTTAGTTTTATGAGGAAAGTGTTTGTCTTTATTGGCCTCGTGGTTTGTACATGTTCGGTCTTTGCCCAAAATCCGGTAAGCTGGAATTTCTCCAGCAAAAAAGTCGACGATAAAACTTTTGAGGTGCATTTTACTGCGAGTATTCAATCCGGCTGGCACCTATATTCACAAGAGCAGCCCGATGATGCGGTGGCCATTCCTACAAGCGTTTCTATCAATAATAACCCTTTAATTAAGCTGGACGGCAAAATAAAAGAGGTTGGAAAAATGGAGAAGTTTAAGGATAAGGCGCTCGGGGTCTCTGCTCATCAATACTCTAACAAGGTGGATTTTGTGCAGCTCGTCAAAATAAAATCAAGTGCCAAAACGAATGTATCCGGTAATATAGAATTCCAGACCTGCGATGATAAGAAATGTTTACCTCCAAAAACCGTTAACTTCAATATTGCTTTGAAATAAGGGTAGGTGAGATAGAGGCAATTTATTAACGAGCTTCCATGAAGGGCTCGTTTGTTTTTTAAGGCATTGACAATTTAAATTCTATGAAGCGCATAACTGCTTTTGGATTCTTTCTTATTCTTTTTACTAGCTCTCATTCCCAGGACTCAGCCCATTACAAATGGACGGTAACAGCACGAAAGCAGGCCGACAAAGTTTATGAGATCAGTTTTTCGACAAGCGGGGTAAATGGTTGGCAGTTGTACGCTCCTGAACAGTCATTCGATGAATTCAAAACAGCAGAAATTATTTTCCCTGACTCAACTATTGGCCGAACACCCATTCAGGCCAGCGGTGATGCGAAGGATATAAAAAGCACAATTTTTGAAAATGCCCGGGTTAAACTTTTTGACGGAGCAACAAACTGGAAGCAGACGATCTCTTTCAATAAAGTCGTTCCGGCAAGCTTGCAGGGAACGCTCAATTATAGTTACGGAAGAAATGATGAATTTTATACGGGCTCTTTTCCATTTGCTT
>AR_comb_assmDRAFT_10166199_pt1 | contig 22794 bp, 22 predicted proteins | sample ArasoioldDNA_FD_10543 | JGI IMG/M metagenome (IMG submission 10543) | reverse complement strand
ATCGCACCAGCAAGGCAATATGGTTTGTCCCATGGCATCGATCTGCCGGCTGAAGTCGGCATTGCGGTAAACAAAATCATCCATCTTACCGTATGCTGCAATCCGTTCATCCTGGATGATGATAAACGCATCTTCGATCATGGAAAGCTTAGCGAGTTGTTTACCCCGTAAAAGGAAATTATCCTCCCGCGTTCCCACTAACAGTTTAATGTTTTTAATAAGCGTTGAAGCCATAAGCAAAGTAATGCTATAAGTTGATCGGATTAATCGGCATCGAAATAAACTTCCCTTAATTCGTGAGTCGTGAATCGTGAGTAAGTTCACAATTTTCGGCGATACACATATGACCGGCGACTCACGTCTCACGCAATCGATCAACTTCTCTTTGATAATCGTATTGCAAATCCTCGTGCAAGCTGGCCAATACCGTGTTTATTTTTTTCAATTGCGACTGATACAAATTATTGATCACCGGGTTTCGCCGGATAGGAATGCCGGAATCTTTTAACTGCATGCAAAAGTAAATACGCAATTCAACTTCGGTTGTTTTCGAGCCACTATACCGGCAATACTTGTTGATGATCCTCGCGATCTTCCGTAAAGTCTTTTTGGCAAAATATAAATGCGAAAGATTGATCTCCGCAAAATACCCGTCTATTTCTTCTTTGATTCCCCGAACATAACCTTGTTCATCATTCGCCTCGAATAAAAGATAGGTCAGCAGTTCCTTATTTTCTTTCTTGAATCTTCCGAGACGAAGACAGAGATCCACCAGTTCAGCAGATTTAACGGTCAGCAATTCTTGTTTTAGTTCGTGTATTGTAGCGGATTTCATGGACGTGAAGATATTTTATCTTGATTAATAATCACGCCATGACGCAACGGCGCCACGGATTTTGGCGTGGTTCGCGTTGCGTCGCAGCGTCATTGCGTGAAATAATACTTGCGAATTATTTGCTAACTTAGTATTCAACCCTCTCCCATTGAAGTCTGGTCGTCAATTTTCATTTTCCGAAGTTCAATTCTTAAAAGCCGTTTTGAAAGTCCCCGTACTGATTATTGATCAGCTCAACATATTGTTTATGAAATGCAGATTGTTCCTGTTTACTTTATTTGCGGTCATTAGTTTTATTTCATGCGGGCAAGCGCCGAACCAGCCAACCAGCCCTTCTCCTGTTAACCAGGCAGGTTCAAATTCTATTAATCCATCCCTTTGCGCCAATGTCAGCGATCCGAACGGAGGAACAATGCAGGTGAGATATTTTGGGAGAATAAAGGTTCCTGCCAACTCCAATAAATTCACAATTATTCTCATGCCCGATACCCAATATTACACGGAAGAACCACAAGGCAATAATGGAGGCAATATCGCAATGCTGAACGCACAAACCATGTGGATAGCGAATAACCGCGCATCTAAAAATATTGTTTATGTGGGCCAGTTGGGTGATTGTGTTCAAAACGGCGATAATCCTCCCGGTGCCAATAATGAGATCGAATGGCAAAGATTTGCACCGGCAATAGCTAATATTGAAAGCCCGTCTCTTACCGGGTTGCCACAGGGCATTCCTTTTGGTGCTTGTGTAGGTAACCATGATCAAACACCAAATGGTTCTCCAACGGGTACGACAACTTATTTCAATCAATATATGGGCACCAGTCATTTCTCCGGCAGAAGTTATTATGGTGGTCACTATGGAACAAACAATGATAACCACTATGAACTTTTCAGTGCAAGCGGTATCGACTTCATGGTGATATCATTTGAATACGATCAAACGACCGGGTTTGCCGCTGCAGGTGGTGCTTTGGACTGGGCAGAAAATCTTGTTCAGAATAATCCAACGAAAAAGGTAATTGTAATGACGCATTACGGATTGAATGAGACAGGAACGAGCTTTAGCACACAAGGCAATTCAATTTATAGCAGGTTAAAAGTTTATCCCAATTTCTGTTTGCTTGTATGCGGACATATTCATCAAAGCGATGGTGAAGCCCAGCGCACAGATATCTACACTGGCAATAGAGTGCACACAATGCTTTCCGATTACCAGGCAAGAGCGGGCGGCGGAAATGGATTGTTGCGCATTTTGGAATTTGATCCTGCACTGAGCAAGATATCCGTGAAAACCTATTCACCTTATAGTGACAGTTATGAAACCGATGCTGACAGCCAGTTTGAATTGTCATTTAATATGCTTCCGTTCATCGGGCAGATCAATAATGTTTCATCCGGCACAAGGCCTTGTTTTAACTGGAACAACCTTGCATTCAGCACCAACTATGAATGGAATATGGAATTGTATGACGGAACGAATATTACCGTCGGGCCAATCTGGAACTTCACAACACCAGCAGGTGCTGCTTTACCAGTCACAATGCTGGACTTTAATACCAATACAGAAAACAAAAAAGTAAAGCTTAGCTGGAAAACGGCCAATGAGTCCAACAATAATCGCTTTGAGATTGAACGTTCAAAGGATGGAACCAGTTTTGTTAAGTTGGGAGAAGTTCCCGGCAGGGGAAATTCAACAACTACACAGGAATATCGTTTTAATGATGAACAGCCAATCTCCGGTAAAAACTTTTATCGCCTGAAACAGGTCGATATCGATGGGCATTTCAAATACTCTGATGTTCGGCTGGTGTTAATCAACGATCCAAGAATGTTTGTAATTTATCCAAGCCCGGTATTGGGAACAGGGATTGTCAGCATTTATTTAAAAAATGAAGTAAGGGGCTCTTTAAAAATTACAATCAGTGATATGGCGGGTAAGATCGTCTATGCGGAAACCAAAAACAATCCTGGTAATAATTTCAGCATAAAAACAAATCTTCCATCGGGAACGTATGTGGCGAAGCTGGCAGCAACCGGTCTGGATGCTTCACAAAAATTTATTGTCGCAAGTCAATAGTGTGATCGGGCTTACGGGCTTTAACAATTTTAGCTTAAGCATTTCATACCAATTCAGCCGCGTATCCGTTATTGCTTCGCACCACCGTTGGAACATGAACAAAGTCATCTTCTCATTCCTGCTAATTATTTCCTCCGCATTAAATGCCCAGTTGATCGATTCTTTAAACACGGCGAAAAACTGTTCTTACATGAAACCGGATGAACAGGAAATGCTTTATGAGCTAAACCGGTTACGCAGCAATCCCAAGTCATACTTGCAATACATAGAACCGATGTTGGCTGATGCGAAGAAAAAACTAAAGACTTCTGGTAAAGGTTATAAAAACTACAGCCTGACTTTTACGACGACAACAGTGCGAGGAAAAGAAACAAGTAAAATTGATACTACCTGGCATTTTGCCAATGAAGAAGAAGTAAAAGCGCTGACAACGCTGGTAAATGATCTGAAGAAATTAAAAAAGCTTTCAATACTTAAACCTGATTCTGGGATTTATCATGCGGCGCAAAAACATGCCAGGGACCAGGATGCACATGAATGGAAGTTGATGCATACAGGAAGCGATGGATCTCAACCATGGGATAGAATAACCAAGTTTTCTCCTGCCATGTCATTTGGAAACGAAAATATTGCTGGCCGCGGAGGAGTGATCACAACACCACGTGATTTTGTGATACAGCTATTGGTTGACTCGGGTATTCCAGGTTACGGACATCGTTATAATATGCTCGATCCCCAATGGACCCATGGCGCCTGCGTAATTAAGAATTTTGATTCGATGGATTGGTGCATTCAAAACTTCGGAGTGAAGAAGAAATAAACTCGAAATCCGAAACTCGAAATCTTAATCATTCAACGCCTGATAAACTAATACCCTGAAATTATCAGCTAATCCACCACGGGTAGTTCGCTGCAATTGCCGGTAAAAAAGCATTACCATTTTTTCCTTGGGATCGACCCAATAGGAAGTGGCATAAGCGCCGCCCCAGCTGTAAGTTCCTGGTTGTGCGGGCACATCACCATTCTTTTCAGAAACAATTTGAAAGCCTAAACCAAACTTATCATAACCACGGAAAGGAATGTCACCAATCTGGTTCATCGTCATCAGGCGAACTGTATTGCGACTTAATATTCGTTTACCATTGTATTCGCCGCCATTTAAAAGCATTTGTAAGAACACAGCATAATCATAGATAGTTGACGAAAGACCCGCACCACCCGAAAAGAATGTTTTGGGTACAAGCGGGTAATCAGGTGTTACGGGTCCATTTAGCAATCCAGTTGTCGATCTCACCAAATGACCAAGTGAATCTTCCCGGTACATCTTTACCAGCCGGTTGGCTTTTTCTTTTGGTACGTTGAAATAAGTATCGTTCATGCCTAGTGGTTCAAATATCTTTTTCCTGAAGAAATCCTCTAAAGTCATTCCGGATATAACCTCAACAAGGCAACCAAGCAGGTCCGAGTTTAAACCATATGTCCATTTTTGTCCTGGCTGATGCATCAGTGGTAATGTGCCCAATCTTGTCATGGCATCCAACAATGATTCATTCTCCCCTCCGATGCCCGCAGTCAGCTTATTCTTAGCATAGATGGCATTGGATTCACGAGAACCGATCATGGCATAGCCAAGACCAGAAGTATGCGTCAAAAGATCTTTGATCGTGATATCTCTTTCTGCAGGGATGGTGGTATATGTTGTATCGGATGCATTAAACTTGTCCAGTACTTTCTCGCTCCTGAAAGAAGGAATGTATTTCGAAACAGGATCGTTGAGCATGAGCTTACCTTCTTCATAAAGGATCATGATGGCTACACTGGTGATCGCTTTTGTTTGTGATGCAATGCGAAAGATGGCATCCTTTGCCAATGGAGTTTTAGCTTCAAGGTCATTGTAGCCGGCTGTTTTATAGTAGACAATCTTTCCATTTCGGATGACCAGCGCCTCACAACCCTGCATCCATTCTTTTTGTACCCATTCGTTCATAGCATTGTCAATCCGCTTCAGTCGTTCAGAAGAGAAACCAACTGCTTCCGGATTTGCAGTTGTTATAGGCGCACTTTTTTGTGCGACAGCATAGCTTGCAAACGCAATGCAAACAACAATAAGGAGTAAATGCTTTTTCATATTTCTATTTTTCAATGAAGTCAAGATCTTTCCCAAAAGTTTCTTTCGTATAATAAACCGCAAGCCATGAGCAGGCCATTACAATGATACCAACTACCCACGCCCCGGTGATATAATTATTAAACACCGCTTTGCTTCGCAAAAATTGAAACAACAGCGACATCAACGGCAAAAAACCTCTTACCAGGTTGGGTATTGAAATCGCGGCTGTGGCCCGAAGGTTTGTACCGAATTGTTCGGCACTCATGGTGATGTATAAGACAGATATGCCAGCACCGAAGCCGAGGGCCATGCAAAACAGGTACATATTGGCCGCACTGCCACCTCCCTTTGTCACAAAGAAAAGTATGATAACTACGGTGAGGATGGTATAGAAGATATATAAAGTTTTTTTCCTGCTTTTAAGATAATTGGCCAGAAATCCACCGGCCATATCTCCGAAAGCAAGTGCAACATATTGTAGCATCAATGACCTTGGTTGATCAAAATCTTTAATGCCGAATTGTTCTGCAAATTTGTTTGAAAAAAGAATCAGGATGCCGATTACATACCATACCGGCAACCCGATGATAATACCGCGGAGGTAACGCAGAAAGCGTTCTTTTTTATTCACGATCATTAGAAGGTTGCCTAGTTGTACGCCTTCTTTCTTCGTGGAACTGTACATGCTGCTGTCGAGTATGCTAACCCGTAAAAACAAGAGCGCTAATCCCATTCCGCCACCAATAAAATAACAAAGCCTCCAGTCTCCACCACTCCACTTCTGCACGTAATAAGCAACGATTGTTCCCATGACGCCACTGGTAGCGATGATCGCAGCAGCTAAACCCCGTTTTTCTTTTGGGAGCATTTCGCCGGTCAGGGTGATGCTCGCGCCAAGTTCGCCTGCAAGACCAAGCCCGGCCACAAAACGTAAAACAGTGTAAGTCGTAATATCCTGTACAAATCCATTGGCAATCGTGGCCAGGGAGTACAAGAGAATAGAACCAAACAATACACTCTTTCTTCCTTTCTTATCCCCCAAGACGCCCCATGCAATGCCTCCGATGACCAATCCTATCATTTGCCAGTTCAGTATACTTTCACCTGCACTGATTGCAGCATCACCTGTTACTCCCAACTCTTCAAAACTGCGAATACGTGTAACACCAAAAACCTGCAGATCATAAATATCAACAAAGAAACCAAGGGCACCTACGATTACGGGCAGGGAGAAGACACCATATTGTTTTGGCTGCATCGGTAATAGTTATTCGATAAAGATATTTAAATATGAAATCCGAAATTCTAATCCCGATAGCTATCGGGACGAAATTCGAAACGGAACTTCCTATGGGACGTAATTCGAGCTTCGAATTTTATAATTCGTGCTTATTCCTCCACTCATCAGCTGTCATTTCAAATTTGATCTCAGCTTTTCCATGAAGACCCACTTCTCTCCACCCAGCCTTACGATAAAACGCTTCTGCCCTTGTCCCGGGTGAAGTACCTAACCAAATCGTTTGATTTGACTGGCCGAAATACCAATTCATCATTTCATCATGTAATCTTTTGCCAATACCTTTTTTATCGTGACCCGGCTGAATAAACAATGCCCAAACGTTGTGATCTTTTATTGAAACAATGGCAAAGCCAACAATGTTACCTTCGATTTCACAAACCCATCCCCTGCCCCGGTTATGGATATAGTCATCCACATCTTCATCTGGCACCAATGCAGGATCGGAAAGCATATTTTCTTTTACAGAATTTCTCACAATTTGTATTTGCGGGATATCAGCGGTAATAGCTTCGCGAATGATCACAGTGGTGTTCTTTGAAGGAAACAAATATAAGCACCCACAAAATAAAATCCCGTAGCATTTGCTACGGGATTCAAACTCATATGTTGATAGATTAATAAGGCCAGATAACTGTAATGCTGTTTCCATTTGGACCGGTCAGCACCAGTTTCAAATAGTAAACACCAATTCCCGGGCAGGAAGTCGGTTCACCGGCGGCATTCAAACCGAAGGTAGCAACAGCTGAAGACTGACCAACGGTATGTTTTACTTTACCACTCGTTAAACGGAAGCTACAATCCTGCTTTACAACAAGCGGTTCAGTGATCGCTGTAGCAAAGGCAACACCAAAACGGTTGGTTCCCCATTCTGCGATCCCTGTAGTATTACCATCAGTATGCGCACCGGTAGTTGTTATCACCACGCCACCATTGTAAGTAAACACTCTTTGTTTGGCTACTTTCCAACTGCGTTGTGCACCGTTACCAAAAGTGATTGAAAGACCATCGCTGGTAATTGAGTGAGTAATGCTGGTCAGGTTAGGAAGATTAAGCAGCAAACCACCGCTCACGTTTGTATACGTTTGTGCCCCGTTGATGGTAATGCTTTTGTTATCACCCAAACGAGTAATTTTTAAATTCTGAAAAGTTACTGTCACAGCCGCGCCGGCATTTTTCCATTGAACACCCTGCGCCATTGAGATCACAACAACACCCTGGCGTTTATGTAAAGTACCAGGACAAAGTGTGCCATCATAAGTAATGGTGATCGTCATCGGGTTGGTAGCAAGATTAGTTGTAACAGTCGCGTCACAAATAGTACCCTGCACACCTTCATACCGGCCAGTAAGGCCCGGGTTGTTTTCGATAACCAAATCGGCGTCATTAGCGACACCATCGATCTCCGCTGAGAACTGATTCTGGTCATCAGAATGTGTTGTCATTTCATCATTCGTGGTGTCTTTATCTTTCTCCTTTTTACAGGCTGCAAAACCAATCATAAGGAGAGACACAAATAGTAGGTACGATAATGTGGTCTTTTTCATAATTGTTGATTTGTTAATAATGCTGGTCATAGACCAAGATGGCCGGACAGGGTTTAAAGTTGCAAAAACTTTTTTCTAAAATAACTACACCTTTCGTGGTTAACCCGTGATTAACGCATAACCATTGTATTTATTGCAATCTTGCTAACGGAAATGTACTAATGCGACAATGGGATTTTACGTTTGAAAGGAAGCTCCATTAATAATGTATTGCTGCCGTTTTATTGATAAAGACTTATGGCCTTTTTCAGTATGGCATTGATCTTTTTTACTGGCAAATTTTATCAGCGTCCAGCAATAAGATCTTCATTCGAGTTCTCTTTTCCCGGAAGAGATCGGGATCATTAATTTTATTTCCATCAACGATACCGAGATAAGGCATTCTTAATTTTTTGTGTATCCATAAATAGCAAAACCGCTTGTTGTTGTAATAAAAGAAAGGCATACCGTATAGCCATCGCTCGGTAATGTGAGCGTCGAATTGCAGAATATGTTGCCGGAGAAACTGCAGGCAACTTTTGAAAGGTTCTTCTTTTTGAAGGAAGTAATTGTCAATCGGGTGAAGCATAGATTAACATGTTTTGCAAATCTAGTTCCATAACTTTAAACTGGAACCGGATAGGTTTTTCTCAAAACCAGGGAATGACATTTCCGCTGTAGACTTAAAATCAGACCGCTTTTGCCGCCATATTTTCCGTTGAGGTTTTGGTTGATGATTTCCAAACGAGAATGTAATTCCGTTCATAGTTCCACTTACCCCGTAATAATATTTAAGCTGGATAAACCAATAATACATCAGGGCAAGCCGTAAACCAATTGGATCATCTTCCGTCATACAGGAACACAATGTGACCAGCTCTGTTTTATCTGCAATACATAACTTCAGTAATTCAAAAGCGATTGAGTCGTTCTCGAGCAAGATCGAAGGAAACAGGTAATATTTAAGATTGACGGAGCTGTCGCTGAACAATGCTGTTCTTTCGTCAAGAGTTGTTATGGTGATTAATCTTCTGACTTTTTTATCAAAACCACTTTCCCGATCTTTCCATCCGCAGGCAGGATTTTCTTTTGCTTTAATGAGGTCAATAAGTGAATCCTTTTCTGCCGGCGTTAAAAGGGCCTTGGCCTTTGGCGCACAATCGAGCGGTAACACCTCAGGTTGGCCGAGTAAATCGATGTTCCATAAAAGAAGAAGTAATAATATTGCATAGCAACTTTTCATACCAAGGGCTTTTATAACGAATCAACAAGTCCGATGTTGTCCGGTTCATTGTTTAGGTTCCAACAAATCCCAAAGATTCCCATAAAGATCTTTGAACACGGCAACCGTTCCATAATCTTCTTCCTTTGGCTCTCTTACAAACACCACTCCCCTTTCCAACAATCTCCTGTAATCCTTCCGAAATTCATCGGTGTAGAGAAACAGGAACACACGGCCGCCGGTTTGATTTCCTATTCTTGTTTTTTGTTCTTCATTCGCAGCCTTGGCTAACAACAAGCAACATCCTGTTGAACCTTTTGGTGCAACAAGCACCCACCGTTTTGTTTCGCTTAAAATGGTGTCCTCAATAAGATCAAAGCCGAGCTTCTGTACATAAAATGAGATCGCTTCATCATAATCGGCCACCACTAATGCAATATGGGCAATATGCTGTTTCATTATGCATTCAAATCTACTTATTATTCGTTCAGAGTATCTTGCAGCGATACCGAAAAAATTTATCTTAGCCGCAAATTAAATTTTTGTTATGCGCTATTTCAGATTAGTATTGATCCTATTAACAAGTGTTGTGCTGATTGCTTCATGTAAGCTAATGCCGAAAGAAGAAGAAAAGGTTGAAGATAAAAATCGGGTTGACGGCCACCCTGGCTGGATCATGCAGGGAAATGTGTATGAAGTGAATGTAAGACAATATACACCTGAGGGTACATTAGTTGCTTTTGAAAAAAGTCTTGACCGCTTAAAAGAAATGGGTGTCCAGACACTTTGGTTCATGCCCATCAATCCTATCAGCAAAGCGGATCGCAAAGGTGTGCTGGGCAGTTATTATGCGGTTTCAAATTACACGGCCTTCAATCCTGAGTTTGGAACAATGGATGACTGGAAAGCATTTGTAAAAAAAGCGCACGAGATGGGCTTTAAAGTTATCATTGATTGGGTGCCCAATCATACAGGTGCAGATAATGGTTGGTTGACAACTCATCCCGACTTTTTTGTTAAAGACAGCACAGGCAAAGCCGCTGTTCCTTTTGGTTGGACAGACACACGACAATTGGATTATAACAATACCGAAATGCAGGACAGCATGATCGCTTCAATGAAATACTGGATAACGCAAAGTGATATCGATGGCTTTCGCTGCGATGTAGCCTGGAATGTGCCGGGATCATTCTGGAAGCGATGCATTGCTGAATTGAAAAATTTAAAGAGCAATATTTTCATGTTGGCTGAAGGTGATAAAGATTACCTGCATGCCAGTGGCTTTGACGCCACTTATATCTGGGACATGTTTCATAAAATGATACAGGTGGCAAAAGGTGAAAGACCAGCATTCGCGCTGGATAGTGTAAAAAACTATTATGACACGTTGTATCCGAAGAATGCGCTCGAATTATATTTCACAAGCAATCACGATGAGAATAGCTGGAATAAAGCCGACTATGCTACCATGCCCGGTCCGATACACGCTCCATTCGCTGTGTTTACTCAAACAATGTATCATAGCGTTCCACTTATTTATAGCGGGCAGGAAGAACCTTTTCTCGACAGCGTCAGCTTTTTTTATAAGGATACGATTACATTCAACAAGTATAGCCGCGCCAACTTTTACAAGACATTGCTGGATCTGAGAAAGAACAACCCGGCACTTGCATCTAATGCTTCTTTCAAAAAGGTTAGCGTAGGCGATGACAAAGCGCTTTATGCCTATGTAAGAGAAGCAAGCGATAAGAAAGTGTTTGTTATCCTGAACTTGTCATCAACAGAGCAAACGATAAAAGTTACTGATACTTCCCTGCATGGTCAGCCCTATAATGTCTTTATGGGAACTAAGGAACCGTTGACAGACAAAGAATGGAAGATTGAGCCGTGGGGGTATGTGATCTATACTTATTAGAACGGGATTGACAAGGAATGTAAAATGTAAAACTTAGAATGAAAAATGTAAAAGAAAGCCCCTGAATTTTTTACATTTTATGTTTTACATTCAGCATTTTACATTTCTTTTAGATTTTTGAGACCATTACTCTATCTGTACTTGCATTTCGAATTATCCGCTTTGATAAAATAAGGCTTATAGTTCAGTGCGGTCTGGTCCATGCAGCCTTCCAGATTCAGCAGTTCCACTTTCCGGAATTCCAATGGATGACTTTCAGCCTGCAATGCGATATACCCGCTTTTCAGCGCTGTTCCCTGTTTTTGTATCCACGAAGTTGAATCGGCACCGAAGCCGCCACTTGTCCACGTAAGGTCATTATTGACAAAGCCACCTCCTACCCTCGGATGTTCGTATGTAAGCACAACTTCATTGTTGACGATATGTTGAATCAGGGAATCACCTAACACAATGGCTTCAGCCGTCACCCATTCGTTGGCAAGCGAACTTTTTGATGAAGAGTTTATGCAATGTGAATTCACCAGGCTGCCTTTCATATCAACCTCTGTTCCGGGTGTACACAGGTTTGCATTGGTTCTTTTTTGCTTTTCATCGCTGGCGAGCAATTGCATTTCCAGTGAAACAGGGAACGATTGATTAATACTAACACTGGCGGCAGATTGTGAGTGAAGCATAACACCGCTGTTGAGCCATGCATAATCGGGGCCGCCTTCGAGTTGTTGCCCGGTGAACCTATATTCTACTCTTACCCTGTAATAAGAAAATGGTTCTTTGTAATACAGATGTCCGAATTCGCGACTGAATTTTTGAAAGCCGCTGTAATCGATCTTCAAAACACTATCCTTTACATAAAAGTTATTATTGAAATTCTCATTCAGTGGATGCCCGGCAATCTTAATATCCCAGCCGGTGAGATCTTTCCCATTAAACAGTTGTATCCATTGTTCAGAGTCGTCGTGTTTAACATGACCGCAGGAAGTTAACAACACGAACAGCGATAAATAGAAAGCGATTCTTCTTTTCATATATTATTTATTGGAATTGTTATCACTTGTTGTTATCATTCGCCGGATCTTCCACCCTTCATTCTTTATCCATACCCACTTTGCCTCGTATGATCCGGTGGGACGCACGGTATCCGAATTATTGACCAAAGCAACCTGTTCATATCTTCCACTTTGCACAGCTGTATCATCCTTTATTTTGATGTTTTCAGAAGAGGAAGAAGCAGACAGCACTTTCACATTTGTAAACGTGGAAAGAAATTTTCTGATTGAATCCCTTCCGTGAGCAATAATACCGAGGTCGCCATCTGTTGTGTACATCAGGGCTATTGAATCTGCATCCATTTTTTTGATCAGCCGGTCATAGGTCGCCATCGCCTGTTTTACTGCTTGTTGTTTAGCCTGGCTTTGACAAGAATAAATAACAACCGCGCAAATAAGAAAAAGATATATTGTCTTTAGAAAATGGTTTTTCATGTCAAACTAGTTTCCATTGAACTTATCGATCAGCTGCATAATTTTTACTCCTTCCTCGCCCGTACATGGATTCGGGGATTCATTCAAAAAATATTTCACCACGTTGTCGATCATTGGTTGCTGCACATGTTGCAATGGTTCAAATGACAATGCTTCCGTTTTTCCGTTAACAGTGAGCAAGATTGGTTTGTGCTCAAAGAAACTGAATTCGATCTTTCCTTTATCACCAATTATCTCGCAACTATCTTTTTCAGCTTCGGGAGCGACATTAAAGCACCATATACCGCTGAATAATACTCCGGACGTAAATAAAATATTTCCTGCAACAATATCTTCCGCGGCATATTGAGTGGATTGATTGGCGGCTATACCCGACACTTTCATTGGTTCTCCAAAAAAATAATACATCAGATCAAGCTGGTGAGGAGAAAGATCATTGAACAATCCGCCGCCGGCGATAGTTTTATCTACTCTCCAGGCACGGCCAGGATTTGCCATTTCTTCTTTCGTCACCGGTTTTTTATAAATGTCCGATCGCACCAACCTTGTCTCACCGATCACTTTGTCCTGGACCAGTTGTTTTATTTTGTTAAATAATTGATGACCTCTCCGGTAATGTGCCACAACCAGCTTCACTTTTTTTTCTTTGGCTGCTTTCGCCATTCTTTGAGCAGACGCAGCATCAACCGACATCGGTTTTTCAACATATACCGGCTTGCCTGCATTCATCGCGGCAATCGTATATTCCTCGTGTGAAGACGGAGGTGTTGCTACATAAATAGCATTCACGTCTGGATCATTGATCAGTAGGTTGGCATTATTATACCATTTTGGTACCTGGTGACGACGTGCATAATCCTTTGCTTTCTCTCCATCCCTTCGCATAACTGCTACCAGCGAAGAGTTATTCACTTTATTGAATGCCGGTCCGCTTTTGACTTCGGTGACATCCCCGCATCCAATGATGCCCCAGTTTATTTTCATCATGATTGATTAGTATTCGATACGAATTAAAGATAAGCACTATCCACTGTGGAAGAAATTCCATTTTGTAAACGCACCGCGTTCTAAAATTAAAACTCAGTTCAACGGTTCTCTCTGGCATAATTACTGCGCTTTTTCAACAAAATATTTATATGTCAAAAACAGGAAGTCACGCCACCCAATCAGGAGCCGAAAAAAATAAAGCCAATATGGCTCATAAGCAACACGCGGGTGGGTCAGGATCAATTGAGCAGCATAAATCAAAAGATATGTCTGCCAATCGAAATGACGGTATCGCAGAAAACAAATTGCCAAACTTAAGTCCAGAAGAAAAAAAATTTGATCTCCTGGTGGATGGGGTTCCTTATTCAATACAATCCGTTCCATTTTTATACAATGACGAATGGCGTTTTCGAATTCGCGTGAATGGTGATGAAGCACATGTATTCACCTGGGATTCTGACGAACATATGTTGCGGGGCATCGATGACGAATCGTCTGTATTGCCAATTGGACTGGAAGAAGCAATCAGCGAGAAGCTGCAGTCACGTTAAATAATACAAGCAAAGTGACAGCTATTTATTGATCCATCTCATCCGATAGGCATTCATGGCTGTCTTCCCTAACTTTTTAACAAGACTATTGTTGACGACAATGCCGACAGGTGCACCAATTCCCGGAATAAGTTGAGCCATTTTTGCCAAATCAATATAATCGCGGTATTCCTGTTGAAAATTGCGCCAGTCAAAGTCGTTGATATTGGTTGGGAATTGACCGGTCCTTTTGTCCCAGTCTTCCATTTTTAAATAAATATTCCTTCTGTGTTCGTGACTGGAAAAAGCAAGCTCAAATATGTGCAGGATATAAATTCTTTCTTTATAATCATTCGTATCAAACCCGTATAACGAGGCTATTTCAAAAAGCAACTTTATTTTGATGCCAATAAGAATAGGAAAATCTGCAAGGCCCATTAGAATTCCGCCGGCACCGGTAATTCCACCTTCGATGGCGGCGGTGTCCTTGTACTTGTCTATCTTTTTATAAACAAGGTGTTCTCTACCACGCAGCGTCATATCCTGCAAAGGTCGATCGGTGGTATGTTTGGCACCAAACAAAACCCCTTTCACCATTTGCTTCAATATCTTCGTAACTGCCTTATGAAATTTCTCTGGGATCCAGCTGTTAATTTTCGTCTGCATTTTTTTAGAAAGAGAATTGAACATGGAAGGCCTTCGCAACATCTCCTTTTGCCATGTTTTTAATTCAGGCAGTAATGTTTCTGCATACTCATCCATTGGAACGGCTAGATTTTTTACAAAGTTACTGGATGCCGTATAGTGGATACTGGATGCCGGATGATGACCGGGAAATCTTTAATTACGTGATATCGTAATCAATAACCTGATCATCCAATATGAAAATTCACCATCATTTCTTTATTGTGCAACATCGAATGTAATTTCTTCCGGTAATGACGTACAAAAAATTATTACGGTCAATGGACATGTCTGCTGGCAAAACAATCCACAGCTTGAAACATTAATTTTCCATGAACTGGGTCATTGTATTCCTGGAAGGGACCATGATATGAGCTTACTGCCAAAAGGCGATGCAAAAAAGTATTATGTATACCGGCGATTTTACCATGTATTCACCTTGCGTATATGCGCTTAGCGATTCCTGCAATAAATTCTACCGCAGAGGTTATTAAATTGACGAGTTGTTCAACCCCTCTACTCCTGTTCCGGCCTGGGGACAATAGGTGTTGTATCACCTTCAAATTAAAATTATAGTACCAAAACAAATTTTGTCTTTTCCTGCTTTTTGCCTCATGAAGCGGGTAGCAACAAGCGCCAGGCTATGTAATTAACGTCTCAGCCTGCATCTTTCATTTAACAACAATCTATAATGAAACCAGCGTTTGTCATAAACTTGTAATTTTACTTGGCAAATGCCGAATAAACAAGCTCATTCTGGTCATGGGGTTAAGTATATCAATGTAGAATAGTCCATCCTTCTTTTACCGTTTACATGAGGAAGCTAAGTCGAAACCCGATTGCTTAATTTAAAATCATGTAAAATGAAAAAAAGGATCAAAGCTCCTGCAATCCTGCTATTACTAATCTTTCCTTACTTTCTATTTGCTCAAACTAATGTGAGTGGCCGCGTTATAGATGCCGCAACCAATACGCCTCTGCAAGGTGCAACGGTTACAGTGCGCGGAACCACTACGTCAACGCAAACAGATGCCGATGGAAGATTTTCTATCACCGTAGCCAACGCGCAGGCAAAATTGGAAATTAGTTATGTTGGTTATTTATCCCAGACAGTGGATGCTACCAATAATATCACTATCCTGCTTTCAATAGACAACACACGGTTGAGCGAAGTAGTAGTGACCGGGCTGGCCTCATCCGTCAAAAGAGCCAACCTTGCCAATGCTGTTTCAACAGTCACCGGTAAAGAACTTGTCGGTACCACCGTACAGCCAACTTTAGATGCAGCCTTGTATGGAAAGTTTCCCGGGGCCAATATCTCTGCCAACTCCGGAGCGCCCGGAGGTGGTATTTCGATGAAACTTCGTGGTATCACTTCGCTGGTTGCTAATTCGCAGCCTCTGTTTATTGTAGATGGAGTTTATTACGATAACTCTTCAATCAATGCTGGTCTCAATGTCGTTTCAAAGGCTGCCGGGCAGGGAAGCATTCTTTTCCAGGATGATCCTTCTAATCGCCTGGCCGATCTGGATCCTCAGGATGTTGATCGTATCGAAATATTAAAAGGAGCGTCGGCAGCGGCTATCTACGGATCAAGAGCAGCCGGCGGTGTGGTGATCATTACTACTAAAAGAGGAAGAGCGGGCAAACCTAAAATCGAGCTTGCTCAATCTATCGGCGCGCAGATGCAACTTCATAAACTGGGCCAGCGTACCTGGGATGATGCCAAAGTGCAGGCTGCATTTGGCGCCAATGGACTCAATTATTATATCGCCAACAACCGGCAGATATATGATTTAGAAAAAGAATTGTATGGTAACCATGGCATGATGCTTAATACAAGAGTTAGTGTCAGCGGCGGTAATGATCGAACAAGCTACTACGTCGGCTTTACCAGGAAAGATGATGAAGGCATCGTGGAGAGAACAGGTTATCGAAAATCGTCTTTCCGCTTGAACCTTACACAGAAGATCACCAACTTTTTGGATCTCTCCGTTAACTCCAATTATATAGAATCCGAAGCCAACCGCGGATACTTTAATAATGATAACACCAGTACAACGCTGGGTGTTTCGTTTGTATCCACACCTTCATGGGTCAATCTGTACCCTGATGCAAATGGTAACTATCCCAACAACCCATTTGCCCCATCCAATTTTATCCAAACAAGGGACCTGATGACCAATAAGGAAAAAGTAAAACGTACGCTCGCAGGCGGCACGATTACCTGGCGGGTTTTCAGCAATACCAAACAGGATCTCAAAATAATCGGTCGTGGTGGTATTGACTATTATACCCTGATTACCGATGCCGTCTTTCCGCAGGAATTGCAGTTTGAAAAAGATGGCAATGGCACCAATGGCGCTTCGATCTATGGTACTACCACTACCCGCAACAGTAACTACAGTTTCTTTGCGTTGCATGAATTTCATCCGAATGACAAGATGACCTTTCGAACCCAGGCAGGTATAACTGAAGAAAATGTAAACCTCAACACAGTTATCAATACTGCTACCCAATTGATCGGTACACAAACTAACCTGAACCAGGCTGGTGCAATTCAGGTAACACAAAACAAAACATTGCAGAAAGACCGTGGCTTCTTTGCACAGGAAGAATTCAACTATGATGATATCGCCATCATTACAGCGGGTATACGCGGAGATAAATCATCAAGAAATGGTGATGCTAATAAATTGTATTATTATCCCAAATTCTCTGTCGCATTCAATGTTCACAAATTGTCGCTATGGAAATCCGAAACCATCAGCCAGCTTAAATTAAGAGCCGCCTATGGACAATCCGGAAACTTTGCACCATTTGGCGCGATATATACTCCACTTATTCCTGTCGTATTTAATGGTACGACCGGTTCACTTATATCACTTACACAGGGAAATGAATTACTCGGTCCCGAAAAGCAAGTAGAACTTGAAACCGGTATAGACATCGGTTTTCTGAAAAACAGGATCACAGTTGAGGCTACTTATTACACCAAGAAAGTAGAAGATCTCCTGTTGAATGTACAAATACCTACTTCTTCAGGTTACACGTTTGCCTGGAAGAACGTGGCCAATATCAAGAACCAGGGGTTTGAAATCGGGTTGAATGCGGTACCTGTTTCGAACAGCACCTTCAAATGGACATCAGGAATTAATTTCTGGAAAAACAAAGCAGAAGTCACCCGGCTGGATGTACCTGCTTTCAATACAGGTGCGTTTGGTCAAAACCTCGGAACATACAGGATCCAGCAGGGAAAAAGTCCAACGCAGTTAGTTGGTATCGCTGGCCCGGGCGACAAAGTGGATCCTGAATCAGGGCTTGGTGTATTTGGCGATGCAGAACCTGATTTCCAGATTTCGTTTACTGAGGGTGTGACTTACAAAAACTGGGAGCTCAATGTACTCATGCATTGGAAACAGGGAGGCGACAATATCAATCTTTCAACTTTGCTCTCTGATATTTTTGGTACCTCCCCGGATTTTGATGATAAGACAATGGATCCAACAGGACAACTTGCCAATGGCCCTTACCGCCTGAATGCTTTGGGAACAACAGCCAAGCCGATGATACAGGATGCCAGTTATTTCAGGTTCCGTGAAATCGGGTTAAGCTATCACTTACCTAAAACATGGTTTAAAAACCTGGCGGATGTAAAAGTTGGTTTCTCTGGCCGCAACCTGATCAATTTCTTTAAGTATAACAGTTATGATCCGGAAGTAAGCAATTTCGGAACGAATGCTATTTCCAGCAACGTGGAAGTAACGCCGTTCCCTTCGGCTAAGAGCTTCAACTTTGATTTGGTCATTATTTTCTAAAATCCATTCGTCAACGCACAAATTAAAAAATATGAACTATCATAAAAATATCTACCGGTTCATTCTTACTCCTGCGCTGCTCGTTCTAATTTTTTCTTCCTGCCGAATAGAACCGATCGCTGATCCCAATAACCCGGGCATTGTTGCGATATCAACCAATCCAACGTTGGGAGAAATTCAGAATGTAGTGACAGGTGTTGAATCAGGTATGCGGGATAATATAAATTTCTATCTCGATGATTGCGGGGTAATCGGCCGGGAGTTTTATCGATTCTCCACTTCAGATCCCCGGTTTACGTCCGATCTGCTTGGCAAAGGCACAGCTGTATTAGATAATAATACATTTTATATTACCAATCCTTTTGCAGCCAGGTATCGTGTGATCAAGAATCTAAATATTCTGGCAGCTGGTCTCACCAACACGACCGCGGCCGGCGTTACTAATGAAAAACGTCTTGTAGGCAAAGCCTATGCTACTACCATAAAAGCACATGAGTTGTTGATGGTGCTTAATCTCGAACATGATAATGGTGTCCGGATCGATGTAGCCGATCCCAATGCATTGGGTCCTTTTTTAACCAGGCAGCAATCGCTTGATACAATCGCTAATTTGCTGAACTCAGCGTATACAGTTCTTTCGGCGAATGCAGCTATTAGCTTTCCATTTACCAGTTCGCTTTTTGGCAATACGGGTGCTGAGTTCGCTAAATTCAACAGGGCGCTCGCAGCCAGGGTGGCTGTTTATAGAAATGACTGGGCCGGGGCACTTACTGCATTGAATAATTCATTCTTTAACCTCAATGGTAGTTTCAACACCGGAGCTTACTACTTGTTTTCATCAGCAGGTGGCGACCAGTTGAACCCAATGTTCTTTCCGCAAAATTCCAATGGTGAAACGAGGGTAGCCCAACCTTTGTTTATTACCGAAGCTGAAGCCGGTGATACACGACTCAGTAAGGCACCGGTAAGAACTTCATCAACAACACAGGATGGTTTGACGAGCAATTATGATTTCTTTGTTTACAAAACGAATATCGACCCGATACCGCTTATACGCAATGAAGAGCTGATACTAATTTATGCTGAAGCAAAAGCGCAATTAGGCGGTGCGAATCTTACAGATGCCGTAACTGCAATCAATAAGATCCGGGCCGCATATAATCTTCTACCCTTTGCCAGCACATCTCAAACTGCAATCATTGATCAAATGCTTAAGCAAAGAAGATATTCATTGTATGGAGAGGGACATCGCTGGATCGATATGCGTCGATATAACCGGCTCAATACATTACCAATCGATCGCACTGGGGATGATGTTTGGATACAGTTCCCGAGACCGGCTACTGAATAAAATAAATCCTTGAATATTTGAAAGCCCTTTACGAATAGTGGAGGGCTTTTTTATACAGATATGACGTCAAACACCTTCAAAAAGAAATAGAAGAAGCCGTTCCCACACTCTTAGAGATAGTGGCAGAAGCGACCAGTATAGGTTTTCATTTCCATTGGCTGTAATTTTATAAATAATTATCCGATGAAACATTTCTTATTTTTTGTCTTTCTTTTTTCTTCATTTGTTTGTTGCGGACAATTCTCCGTAATTAGAGATGAGGAAGGTTATGTTAATATCAGAAAAACAGCCGACGGGCAAGGTGTTATTATTGACACTTTAAAGAATGGCCATTTGATTTATTGTTTGGACAGAGAGGGTAATTGGATAAATATCGATTATTCAAAAAATGGCAAAGAGCTCAGTGGCTATATCTACAATGACAGGTATCACTTAGTTTCAAAATACCAGGAAGTAACAATGGTTGCGGATTCAGGTAATTTCGTAAAACTTGGCAGGGATAGCATCGAAGTCAATATAAGCCAAAGAAAATTTCAGCAACCGCTGCATAAATACAAATATTACAAAGAAGCCAAAGACCTGGTTGAATTAATCGACAACAAAAAGTATTGGGGCACGGATGGTGAAATGCCAAAAACGGAATACAAATCCATTATTGTAAAAATTGGCCGGACAAAAATTACCCTGCCGCAATCAGCTTTGCACAATTTGTATGAGCCAACAATATATAATAGCCGGGTGCACTTTGACAAGGGCAAAAACATTCTTTACATTCACTCGATGAATAGCGATGGCGCCGGAAGTTATGAAGTCATTTGGAAAATAGAGAATGGAAAATACAAAGAACGGTTTATCGCTTACGGATTCTAGAAAACAACCAGGCAAAGCTATTCGTTGACAAGCGACTCAAAAAGAACTTGAAAGCCAATGATCAAAGGAAAACTGGTAGACAATCAAACCCGGTGCATGCATTATCACTCCGAATTGGACATTATCGCCATTAAATTCAAATGCTGCGGTGATTACTATCCTTGCTACGAATGTCATACCGAATTGGCCGATCATCCGGCACAGGTTTGGGAGAAGGAGGAACGAAATGAGAAAGCTGTCTTATGTGGTGTATGTCAAACAGAACTGACCATTCAGGAATACTTTGATTCGGCTAACATTTGTCCGCATTGCAAAAGTTCTTTCAACCCCAATTGCAGCCGGCACTATCATTTATATTTTGCTTTTTAACGACACGCCAAACTATACTTAACATTTTCTTTTCAGATGACTTAATAATTTCAGTAACGATTTCATCGTTTCATTTTCTCCTTCCTTATGCAATAACGCAGTCGTCCGCATCTCATTTATACAGTATAAACCTATTGCCATGAGAAAGTATAGCTTACTCCTGCTATTTCTTGCAGGCACTGTTATTTTATTTTCCGCCTGGATATATGTTCAAAAGTCATCCCGCCCACATAATTCATCCTGGATGGACTCAACCGGCAGGGATATTCTTCCTGCTGTCATGGCGGTGAATATTGAAACAACCAAACCATCCAAAGGATTCAGGAACGGTCATGTATCGACAACCAAACTCTCCCATTATTTTCACCAGACAGAGAATGGCTATTATATCCAGTTGCCTCATGAAACGCTTGTTCCTACGCCGGCGATCATTGATGGCAACCTGCTGTTCAGCGGAGGATTTGGCAGCAAGCAGTATTATAGTATTGAAGCAGTTTCAGGAAAATTAAAATGGGCGGTCGAACTCGATGACGATGGTCCTTCTTCTCCTGCTATTGAAGATGGCATCGTAGTTTTTAATACGGAATCGTGTACCATCTTCGCCTGTGATCTTATCACGGGAAAAATGATCTGGTCATACTATCTGGGCGATCCACTCATGTCAATGCCTTCGATAGCAAACGGCATCGTGTTTACTTCTTACCCGGCGCCTTATCCTGGTGATATATCACAAATTCGTGGGGATTCTACTAAGATCTGGCCGACGCATGTATTGATAGCAATTGAATTGAAGACCGGCAATATACTCTGGCAAAAATGGATAGACAGTGATATTATGTCTGCACCGGTTGCTAAAGATGATCTATTATATGTCACCACTTTTTCAGGGGCCTTGTATAAAATCAAACAAAGAAGCGGAGAGATTGTAGAAGCGAGAGCAATTCGCGCTACATCTGTTCCTGTCTTTTCGGGAAATAACGAAGTGATTGTGAGTAAACGTAGCGATTTGAAAAGCGATAGTGTTGCATCAGAGTCCATTGCATTTATGAGAGGCAATAATTATAAAATGACCTACAGGAAAACTGCGGAGTATTTGGATCAGAAAGTGCAAACAAATTCCAGGCTGAAGACCAAAGCAGTTACAATGGACGCAGGAAACGGATTTGCCGCTGGGGCCCCAACGACCTCCAACTGGTATGCTGCTGCCGATAATGTCGGCTATTCAAATGTTTCATCATTGCAGGCATTCCAGGGTTCGAGAGGTTTATATAACAATGGCAGGCTGTTTAATACAATGGGCGATGAAATCATCTGCACAGATGAGCAAGGTGATGTAAAATGGAAATATAAACTGGAGGGTGATATGAAAGCAGAAGGCGGGTTCATGGGCACACCTCCTATTTATGCAAACGGATTCATCATCGTTGCTACTTTCACGGGTGAAGTACTTACGATCGAAGAAAAGACCGGCAAACTGATTAACAAGTATGCGATCAAAAACCCTGTCCGCTATCAACCCGTTGTTGATAAAGGATGGATATATGTTACGACTGCCAATGGAAGGTTATATGCGATTAACACCGGTAATCCATCGATCACCGGGTGGAACATGTGGGGCGCCAATTCAGCTAGAACAAATGTCAACTAAATATCTTTCACAGTCCAGTTAGCAACTCCACCAGTAAACCAGTGGCGGGTGATCATAAAAAAGCACCCGCC
>AR_comb_assmDRAFT_10245972_pt1 | contig 22815 bp, 27 predicted proteins | sample ArasoioldDNA_FD_10543 | JGI IMG/M metagenome (IMG submission 10543) | reverse complement strand
CGGAGGATGTCGTTCGTCTGACCAGGAAGGGCATTGTCGTGTTTGCCGCCGAGGCCACAGAGCGCAACGCCGTCAAGATGGAAACCATACGCACGATTCCCAAACGGTTGATGCTCGCCGTCGGAAATGAAAGCCGTGGACTTTCTGCTCTGACGAGCGAGCAGGCGGCCTGCCGCTTCACCATTCCGCTTAGCCGACACATAGAATCGTTGAATGTCGCGGCTACGGCGGCGATTGCGCTCCATTATTTCAGTCAAATAGGCACGGAAGACTGAGAGGCTCGCCCGTAGTATTGGCGAAGCCCTAGGGCGGCGATGTGTGGTGCCGAGGGACAGACTGTAGAAGTGGGAGTCGCTGAACTCTTCAAAAAATAAGGCGATTCCCACATTCCCCTTGATAGACGCTAACGAAATTGCTTGCTCCTCTTTGTCTCTCTTTGTTGCTCTCATCTCTCTTCTGTTGCCTAGACTAACACCCTATTAACACCTGGAGGGTAGGGGGGTAGGGGCGACTCGCACCCCTTCATAGGCATCTGCTGCGGAGGAGGTTGGAACAACCGGCTCACTGCCACGTGAGGCCAATCGATGAATGTGGATAATGTAGAAGGGGACGAGATTTGAAAACGCTCCAGCCCCAGAGACTATAGGGCGCGATCCGGTCTCACCGGTTGAAACTCACACGAGGGCTAACAGGGAGGTCAAACGCTGATCAACCACGATTCAGCACAATAGTTCAGCCACAGCACCTAGTGAGATGAAGACCTAGGAGGCAAGGTGCAGAGATCATTTGATCCCTGCACCCCTCTCTCAACATTGTCATTCGCTTAAGGCTTCTTCTCTACCGCTGAGAGTTGTTGTTTAATCTTGGATTCAAATGCGTCATAGGGCTGCGCACCGACAATCTTGATGCCTTCTAGGACGCCATTGGAAGACGTTCGACCAATGACGAAAGCTGGAGTCCCAGTATGCCAATGGCATTTGCGTCCGCCATGTCCTTCCGAATGTCCTCGTGATAGCGTTCACTATCAAGGCAGGCTTGGAACGAAACTCCCTCCACTCCCGCCTCAGTGGCTGCACTTACAATAGCTTCCTTCGTCAGACTAGTGGGGTGCGAACTTAGCCAGTCTCTCACTTGCCAATATCGATCTTGCTCTCCAGCGCAACGAGCCGCACGTGCGGCCTCGAAGGCGTGCTTATGAAAGTCCAAGGGCAGGTCGCGACTCACGAAGCGCACAAGACCCGTATCGACAAACTGTGTTTTTAATTCAGGAAAGGTGTTCAGGTGGAACTTGTTGCAGTATGGACACTGATAGTCTGTGAATTCCACCACTGTCACTGGTGCCTGCGAACGGCCGAGGACATACATATCGCGTGACGCGAGCGATACCTTGTCACCGGGTTGTGCGACAGCGCTTCGCGTCTGCTGGCGCTCCAATAATAGCCGAATCTGCTTTAGTTCATTGAGAATGCCGGTCGCCTGTTCCTCCGTAATCCCCTCGGCAGCTGATTGGAGCACGCCGCCGCTCACTACCAGGACGCAGGTGACCAAGAAAACTGGCACCCGCAATAGTAACTTTCTCATTGGGCTAAATCCTCCATCGTGATGCGCGCCTGTTAATGTACCTGCGCCCTACTAAGGAGCACACACACCGTTATTACAAACGCCTGATGTGCAGGAGTGCCCGCATGCGCCACAGTTCGCAGCATCGCTTCCAAAATTGACTTCGCATCCATTGGCCGCATTGCCATCGCAGTTACCAAAGCCCTGGTTACACGAACCCACCTGACATTGGCCACCAATGCAGGCAGGTGAGGCGTTAAAAATCGTACAAACGTTGCCGCAGTGTCCACAATTTTGCGTGTCAGAAGCTAAGTTGAATCCTTCGTCAGTGGTCCCGTTACAGTTGTCATCCACGCCATTACACAATTCGGTCGCACCCGGATGGATGGTGGCATTAGTGTCATTGCAGTCCACCAATGTCCCGCACGAGGCCTGGGCCTTGTAACCATCAGCATCCGCGTCTGTGCAAGTTGAACAACCTTCATCCACCGTGCCGTTACAGTTATCGTCGATACCATTGCATAGTTCGGTCGCGCCCGGGTGCACATTAGGATTGTTGTCATTGCAATCAGTTGCCATTGTGAAGCCATCATTGTCGTTATCCGGACAAATCGCAATCGTGCCCAAGTTGGTGTTGGCACTGCCAGCGACCGTCACAGCTTGGGTTACTGCGGCTTGACCAGGGATTTGAATGACGAGGCTATAGGTGCCAGCGGGCACGTATTCGAAAAGAAAAGTGCCGGATGCGCCGAAATAGCCGCGCCATTGCTGAGCTGAATCGCGGCTCCTCGAAGATTGATGTCGCCTCCCACACTATTACCGACCGTGGTCGTGAAGAGGCCGCTTCCCTGATCTGCGATTGTCACGGGGCCAGCCGCATTCACCGTGATCGTTCCTGCAGCGCCATTCCCGAACTGAAAGCCTCCTCCCACTCCAACATTTATGCCGCTGCTACTGGAGATCGATGCACCGCCGCTCAAATTCATAATGCCCGCATTGACGGTAATGGAACCAGCAGGGCCGTCACTACCAGTCGCAGTCGTGATGACCCCGCCGTCGAACATCGTCAGTCTTGGCGTGTTCACGGTAACAGCACCAGCCCTGCCTGTCCCGAATGTGAGAGACGAAATCGTGCTTGGGTTATTCACAACTGTCGTCGGCCCTAAGCCCAATGATTGATCGCTATGTCCGGAAATAGACAGCTGCACGGACGCGGTCACCAACACCCTGCCACTTGACCCGGAGCCGAAAGTCGCGCCGCTAACTGAGGATCCGCCAGCCAAACTGATCGTCCCCGCTTGGACGTTCACGTCACCGGCTGCGCCTGGACCAAGTGTATAAGATGCGATACCAGAATGGTCACCTTTCAAGTTGAGAGTAGGGGTGGAGACGAAGACCGGGCTAGCTTGTCCGAAGCCAACGGTGGCAGTCGCAATGTTACTTCCAACATTTTCCTGATGCAGTGGTCCGATTTGCGAGGTTCCAGGACGGATCCCTGACATGTTGATTGAGTCTGACGCCATGATGTGTAGGCTTCCCGTGGCCCCTGTCCCAAACGTCTGACTGGAAATCCCTCCTCCATTGTTGAGTGTCAACTGCCCGAGGAGAAAGGAAAGGTCACCTGCAGTGCCCGCACCGAATGCATGAGAGCCTATTAGACCAGGCTGCAGAGCCAGGCTCGGCGTCTGAACAACAACATCGCTGCCTCGATTCGCCGAAAGGTTTTCACTGTAGATGCCCGACGGTATATTCAAGAACGTCGGTAATCCGGGAACCGACGGAAGAAGATTGGTGGTGCCCGAACGTAGGCCGGTGACGACTATCGAATCGGTCGCGGTTATTGCGATTGTGCTACCGCTCGGTTGTCCAGGCATCAACGGATTGGGAACGAGCAGACTGTCAATTAGCGCACCATCCGTCATGGAAAGGCTACCGGAAGTTATTTGAATATCTCCGACCTTTCCCGGCCCCACGCTCGCTGTCTGTATTTGTCCGCCTTTGATCTGGAGACTTCCGGCCGTATTGGAGCTGGGTCCTCCATCAGGTGGAGCGGTAATTGAGATGTTCCCGCCTGACCCAGCGCCTGTGGTCAAAGTCTGGATAGAGGCCCCATCCATTTGGATGTTCGATGCGAAGAGTTGCAGATCCGCGCCAGCATCTGCTCCCGCGTTCGATGAGACAATCGAGCTGCCCGGGCTGAGCGAGATCGTGTGCGGAGGGCCTGGGCTTTGAGCCGTACTGAGAACGGCGTCGTTCACCGAGATTACGAATTGCCCGCCTCGGATTGAGATCGTGTTGTCGCCGCTGATGTTGATGTTTGAACCTGGGTTAAGCGTGACCGAGCCAAAGGAGGTGAATGAACTATTATTCACATTTGGCAGCGGCTGAAGCGTTGCAGCGTCAAACTCGCCGGGTGATGCAGTACTGGCCAATTGAATTTTGCCATTCGGTGCGGAGAGTCGAGCGGGTTACGCGGCTCCGCCATCCGGTGTGCCCGATTGAATCGTGATGTTGCCGCCAACGAGTGAAATGCCGGTACCCTCAGTGACAGTGAGTTGACTGCCCTGAATGGTGATCGCTCCAGGATTCGAGCCCAAGAATCCGAACGCCGCCACCGGCGCAGCAGACAGTAACGCATCCGCTGGACCTGCAATCGCGTTGAATCGCGCATGATCACTGAGTCGTAGATAATCGGCAGAGGTGAAGGTTACCATGCCGCCGACGTTCACTGTGGCGTTCGGGCCAAATAAGAATCCCGCAGGGTTCATCAGAAATAGATTGGCATTGCCGAATCCGCTCGTTTGAATCGTGCCAAAGATGTTGGAGATGTTTCCCCCGGTCACCCGACCGAGGATATTTGAGGTGGCGAGGCCGGAATCATTGAGAAAGTTTGCGATGTTGTTGGTGGGAACATTGAAGTTGCCGAAGCTGTGAAACAGATTCGTGCCACCACCTGGCCTAGTTCCGCCCGTAATGTTGTGTTGCGTTTGTCCGCTCGGAAGTGTAACCGGTGGACTGACTTGAGTATTAAGACCCGAGCCTGTGATGGGAGAAGCTGCTTGGACTAGGGAGGTCAGACCAGCGAATGACAGAAGGAGCAAGCAACTGAAGACGCGACGTGGAACCAGTCGCATGTGGCGCGTTTCCTCCTTGAATCCTGGCGCGCCATTTTAGGAATGCGGCGTAAGCGAAGCAATAGGGCCACATGGGGTGAATTTAAAATACGTGCAATATAAACTCGTAACTTGATGCCGTTAGAGGAGTCACATCAGGGTGGTGGCAGAACGGTATAGCCGTAGGTAGTTTTATGACCAGTACCTATCGAATCCACACCTGGCCCATAATCCAACAGAGCACGGCGGTTGTCCCAATGCTTAATAAAGAAATGTAGAGTTCCATACGAAATCTCCATTGAAAGACAGATGATAGTTGTCACAGCAATGTCTATACCAGCATAGAGACGCTTCAATATGCCTGCAAACAGTGCCTTTTGGTCCGCGGAGCTGCCGAGCCGGAAGTATCAGAATCGATTCTTATGGATCTGATTCAATTCGATGATCTGATGTAGTTCGGGCAATCGGGATGGCGGATAGATATCACTCTTGCGGTTACCGATGATGGGAGAACGTTGTATTTAGCTAAAACAGAGACCGCACACTCACCTCTTGCTGCAAACCACTTCCAGCAACTTCTGATCGATACTATCTACCGGAATCGGTTCCCATTTACTTTGATCTGTGTTGCTAAACACTGGCTCACCACTTCCCATATTACCTGTGAAAGTCATATAGCCAAGAAGCCGGATGCGCTTTTGTGCACAGTCAAATTGCCTGTGTGCTTTGCTAGATAACCATGGCCCGCCCACGATGCTTTGTATTGTCTTGTAGTCAAACAAGGCCCACAGCGTTGCTACGTCCCCGTCGCAATGAACATTATCTGGATTAATATAGACGCGAAATATAGTAAGTCCGTCTTGTACTTTGCTACCGATTTCTACCCACTCAGCCCAAGCTGGCCCGAAACTAAGCAGAGCGATCAGGGACATGTGTATGCTGAACGCGCGGCTTTTCATCATTCATATTAGCGCACCCTAAGAATCCGGCGTACAGCCAGAAGGAAGGGAGGGGAGACTTGTTCAAACGGGTAGGTTGACACTATGGATATGCCCCTGAGTGCAACCGACGGTACAGCCATGGCGGGACAGGATCTGGGTCACTCCATAAGCCCTGCTTTGCCTCTTTAGCCTCTTGCTCGGCCTGTTGGAGCGCGAGATCCTTCGGCGCGTGCTTCTGATACCACCAGCACGAGCTGCTCCAGCCGACTTGCTCAACTAATTGTCAGACCATTCAACCAGCGTTCCAGACTTATCGAAAATTAAGTTAAGTTGTTCACACTGAGGAGAGCCTAGATACTGACCGCTCGGACAGTAGTCATATGTCCAAAGATCACCGCCTTTGTCCAGAGCAACAGTGCGATGGGGTGCGCCCATCTTCTTGGCAAGAGTATCATGGTCGTCTCGGCCGACAGCCTGTTGGAGATAGTCTGCATACGGATGCATATGAACGTTGCATCCCATCAAGAACATGAATACGCCAAAGACCGATAGTAGGTGTCCCATACGGCATAGCCCTCGTTTCCTGCTCGCGTCGATCACTTCTGCTTCCCCACAATCTGGTCTTTTATCTTGTCGTAGGTTGCCTGAGGAATGACCACGTCTGACGATCTCATCACAGTTGCCTGGGGTCAGAATAGTGGCCGAAGGAAGAACACCTCACCGAGACTTTCGGATACGGCCTTCACTCGCCACCTGAAACTAGGCGGGGGCTTCCCCTCCCGACGCCGTTCCTCGGCCACTTCAGCGATGACTCGTTGCGTTTCACGTAGCCGAATAGGATCGGGCGGCGGACCGAAATCGAGCATGCCATGGAATGGGTGAATCTTGGCATCAGCCATGCCGAGCTTGCGATCGTAGTGGTCGATCATTGCATAGATGCACCAGTTCTGAGCATCTTCGAGTGTGTCGAATACGGGTCCAGCGAGCGGCTGGCGGATTCCCAGCATGCGGCTCTCACGGGCATGGACAACGGGCCGATAGCCGGTCACAAACTTTTTATTTCTTTTATCAGTCTTACTCATCTTTCCCAACAAATTCTTTCGCTACGGTTGAACGATCCCATTGATGATGACAGTGCCATTCGGGCCACCCCCGGACGAGACATCCAGCACGCTGCCCGTCTGCTTGAACTTCGGACTCGCAATAACAATAGTGCCGCCTTCTCCCTCAAATGTAGATGAACCATGAGTGGCTTGCAGCCGGCTGTTGGTCAGCGTCGTACTCTTCGCATCGAGGGTAATGAGGCCGGCTTGACCATATAATGCCCATGCCAGAAGCTGCGTGTCTGTCAATGCGATCTTGTTTGCACGTACCTGGATGGTCCCGCCGGTCTGAGCCCCCCACGCTTCCATGGTGGTCTGCTGCGCGTCCAAGAGGTTGCCTCCATTGATCAGAATGGTTCCCCCTCGACCGAAGTACGAGATTGCAATGAGGTCAGTGTTCGCGAGGATGACACCCTTTGTGGCATTGAGACTAATCGTGCCCCCCGAAGCATCATGGCCTGCAATGAACGTACTGCCGCTTACGGAGATCGTGGGGGCGGTCAGCGTCAGGGAGCCACCAGTTGCATTGTAGATGCCATGAGCCGTCAGCGGCGAGTCCGTGACCGTGATGTTCTTTCCGGCCGTCAAGTCTATCGCCCCGACGTGGCCCGTTTCGGTCTCAATCGCCAGGCTGCTGTTGCGCATGTCTATGCTGCCGCGGCTCTCGATGGTGACGGAAGGCGTCTCTGTCGTGGCCATAGTGTTACCAGTGAGAACGGTGGCGCTATTGAGCATGACCTGTCCACCCCGAATCACGACCGAGCCGACTGCCGCGTTCGGCGCGAACAGACTGTTACCGACGTTAATGGCAGTACCCTGCGAGAGCGTGACTGTTCCCATGGTGCTGAACCCGGTCGGGGTGCCCGCGAGGCTCACTTCGCCCCCCACCTTCGCATTGGATGGTTTGCCGACGCTCACGAGCGTCACGTGCCCACCTGGAGCCGTGAGAGTCCCGCCCTGGACGGTGATGTCCCCGCCGATGAGTGAGAGATTCGCAGATTGTCTAAGAACGCCGTTGACATAAGCGAGGCCACTGGCATCCCCTGACTCAGGAAACTGAACAGTGGGGCCCGCGACCGTGAGCTGAGACCCTTGCATAGTGATAGCGCCAGGATTTTTCCCGAGGAACCCAAATGCGGCGACCGGAGCTGCACTTAGGAGCGCATCAGCCGAGGAGTTAGGAACGGCGTTAAACCGCACGCCATCCGTCAACCTGAGATAGTCTGAACTACTAAACGACACCATACCACCGACGTTCACTGTCGCATTCGGCCCAAATAAGAAGCCGGCGGGGTTCATCAGGAAGAGATTGGCGTTTCCAAATCCCGTCGTCTGAATGGTCCCGAAGATATTGGAGACATTTCCCCCCGTCACTCGTCCGAGAATGTTGGAAGTGGGGAGACCCGTGTTATTCAGAAAGTTCGCAATGTTGTTGTTTGGCACATTGAAATTGCCGAAGCTGTGATACAGATTTGTTCCGCCACCTGGTCGTGTCCCACCTATAATATTGAACTGCGTCTGGCCGCCAACAGTTATTGGTCCGCTAACCTGTGTGTTGAGCCCCGATGACGTAATTGGAACTTGTGCGAAAGAGGCAGGTACTAAAAAGATAGCAATGAATAAGTATGCGGAAATAAGTAGTCCACATCGACGGGTTGTTGCCATAGGACCTCCTTTGTCGCTCGCGAACTTTTTCTCTGTCTCTCTCGAGTGCATGAGGGACTCATCGGTTAAGTTTCTTTTAGCGAGCAAAGGCTAGCCCACCGTCTACAAGGGTACAAGTTACTCCTTCGTAGGGGATGGTCTTTAGGTGCCTTATTCAACAGAATTGCACGTATTTAAATCGAGGGGGGATGTGTGGTGAACAATTATTGGAAGAAAACGCGGTGTTGACGGTGCGCCATCACAGACCTGCTCAGATTAGAGTCAGAAGGAGGACAGACATTGCATGGGGAAAAACTGACAGCGTACCGTGCGGCGGTGCTAGTAGATGCTTTTGCTGACCTCAGGAGATAGGGCACTATCGTTGCCATTCGTGTCGAAGGCCGAAACAGCAAAGAAGTATGTCTGGCCACTGGGTAGATTATTGACCGTGTATGTGCCCACGTTTGTCACGGTGAAGGGTGACCCGGGGTAATTGTACAGTCCTGAAGTTGTTCCAACATAGACTTTGTACCCTGCCAAAGTGGTGTCTGTTCCGAGATCCCATGTGAGAACGGCGGATGTATTCGTTGCCAACGATGTGCCACCTACGGTTACTGGTTTGGTTGCTGCGAGAGTATACGTATTATTCAGATACAAGCGAAGCTCATACGCCCCTGATACAGTTGGAGCCACGAGGGAGACAGTCACGGGACTGCTCGCTGGCACATAGATCCAATTCATGTAGGAGCTTGCGGGGCTTCCAGCCGCAAAAAACGCGATCCAATCAGTGGTACTCTGTGGACTTCGTGCCACCGTGATGGGCACACTCGATCCCGGCGCAACCGAACTCGCCATAGTAATCGTTGCCGTCGGCGTCGTGGTCCCCCCCGTCGTTGTTGAAGAAGGACTAATCGTGAGCGTCACAGGAAAGGAGGTGCTGCCATCTTTGGAAAGGTTAATAAACACGGTCGTCGTGTAAGATCCAGCGGCCAGTCCTGATGGATTGATGGAGACGGTAATCTGGGCCGTCCTTTTGATGCTCCCGGTACCTGGAGAGACAGAAAGCCAGGCTGCACTCTCAATCGCGGTCCAGGTGTCTGGACCATTATTTCCCTTGTTCACACTGATGGTCTGGCTTGAGGGACTGGTGCCGCCTTGAACGGCCTGAAATGTGAGCGAGGTTGGGTTGACTGACGCAGCAGTGGCTTCTTGGGATGCCAAGATTGTGATTCCGAGCGCGAGAGCTACGATACACAACAATTTTCTCTGCGAAACCGTCTCTCTACCAGAAACCGGGAGGTGAATTTGTGGCATACCTACAACCTCGTGTCGCCAGTCAACTGCCTATCACATTTGGAGGGAGCATCTGTTAGCAACACCAATGCCAACTGTTAAATCGATGAACGTTGAGGCAAATGCGGCGCAAATATTAAGCTAATTACCCCTGATGTCGATGCTGTTACTGCAGGGCTTCCCGTTCACCCAAGAACGAAAATGTTCGCAATTGAAACGAGTCGCTATCCTCTAACCATGCAAGACCAGAAAATCATTAAAGGGCGGCCTTTGGCGGCAAGGCAGCCGCCACGGCTCTTACGCTGCAGGCTCTTACGTATATGCTACGGACGGACTAGGACATGGGCAGGATCGAAGATTCCGACTCTCCATTCAGGCTGATGGCGAGGAAGTGTCCCCCGCGAGTAGGACGACCGACTCAAAGCTCATATCAAACGTATTGCTCAAGAGATGAGTTGCACGTGGTGGGCTATTGTGATGGAGAACCGATCTTATCTTTCGAAACCTCTCTTTCCGGATTTCAAAGACGACGGGCTGCAGGGAGCCGTTCTTTCGATGAGCACCAGTTGTCCACCTGCCGTTATAACATGTCCTCGCCTCACACACTCTTCCGATATAAGCATTGAATCGATCGTTCCTGCTTTTGCCCGAGTGGGGCAGCCACGGCCGCGACCGTCGCCTTCGGGTCAACCGCCGAACCGCCCTTCTTCACTTCGTAGGCGAGAGCTTCCGCATAGACCGCGATGACGACGTCTCCCTTTTTCACCTGGCCAAGATTCTTCACGGCATCGCTGGCGACGAAGCTGTACTCCTGGCCGTCGGGTGCCTTCAACGTGACCTCGCGCGTCTTATGGTTGATCTTTGTCACGGTCGCCGTGACCTCCTTCGAAGCCATCACAGTGTCGCTGGCTATTGGCGCTGCGGGCGCCTGTGCGCCGGCGACGGACGTCAGGCAGACCACTCCGGTGATGCAAGCGGCCATACTCCAAGATGTAAGCTGTTTCATTATTCAATCTCCTCTGTTCTTCGTTCTCAGCGAACGAGTTTAAAAGTGATGACACTACTGGCGTTGGAGCGACGGAGACTGGAGAATCGATCGCGTAGGGAAAAAAGAAATCGCGAGGGATAGGGCAGTCAGCGGGGCTGAAACGACGTGCGTTGATGCTGCGCGCTTAGGAACTCTTAGGTCAAGCGGTATTATCGTGCCTGTGCTAGAGATTCGTACTGGACACTAAACCCCAAATCGACCTGCGGTTTGTTAGTTCGCTGCCATTTCGCTCTTAATTGATGGAATGTTTATCTTGCGCCTGGTAGCCCGATCCGGCAGAGAGGAGAGGTAGACACCGCACACCGTACATACTACGTTGGCGGTGATCAAGGCGCCTTTACGCTCCAACCCGAAAATGCAGACGTGTTTACCAGACAAAGGTAGAGCACGCCGTTGTCCCCTACCTAGAGAACCGACAATAGGATTGTTCAACATAGGGCGGCCGCCTTTCTTGTTTCACAATCGCTGGCAGTCGGGCCCTCCGGAGGCCGTCGGCAGTTGTGTAGGTAGGTTGTCAGAGCCTTGAATCTTTAGAATTCTGAGTCAAATTTCTTCAGTCATGGAACCAAGGCCAGGGGCGATTTCTGGCCTGTTTACGGTCTTCCCGTCGATGGATAGACGGTCCGTGCGCCGCTTCCATGAATTATACGAAAGCTCAATCAGACGCAGATAGTTGTCCATGCAAGCCCTCTCCATGGCAGTCAGTTCATAATCCCTTTGAAACAAGTCAACCAAAGCCATACTGCATTTCATGAACTGCGACACTCTGTTATCAGCTTCGGTCATGGGAAGAGGTCTACTATTACCCTTGAGTTTGTATGTCAACACTCAAACCCTCTGATGACATGACGACATTTGCAGCTCGCACCGTTGAACATTTAACTGCAGCGGCATTATCGACAAATGTCTCATAGCGGTCTGAGCAAAATTGCTCACCTGAACAAGCGTCTGCGAGTAAAGGTCATGGAGTCAACATAAGTAGGGACAGTAATCCAGTTTTGACAGTTCATGTGAGCAATTGTGAACAGACCGCAATCTGTCCTCTCGATACGCTTCCATTCACACATGCGGGCCCGTTCCTTTCCTGTGGCCGGCCGCTGCGCCTGTCTTCTTTTGAACAGACGAAGGAAGAGGATATGCGGAGAATGCTATGGGGTACTTCAAATCTATGGCCACAGCGGAACCGATTCGAATTGTCGTGGCAGATGATTTTCCACCTGTTCGGGAGGCCCTTCGCAAATTGTTCGGCGAGTTCGCGGCTCTCGAAGTCGTAGGGGAGGCTGCCGATGGGAACTCCGCGATCGAGATGACACTGCATCTCGTTCCCGAGGTCATCGTGATGGATGTGAAAATGCCTCACCTTGGTGGGGTGGAAGCCACCAGACGCATTAAACAAGTCCTCCCAAAAATTCACGTGGTTGGGTTTTCCTCACAGGATGACAGTGTCACGAGGGAAGCCATGACAACGGCAGGGTGTTCGGCCTTCATCACAAAGGAATGCGCCCATGCACTCCCTAACGTCATCGCGAATGTTACCGGCCGGCCAGTCGCTCACGATTCTTTTGAAGATAGCTTTTGACCCCGTTCGAAGCCAACGCGTTGAGAGAACAATGGACTCACCCAGGGAATCTTCCTTGCACCTTATGAAACCCACGCTGGCCACGCCGAAGCAAGTAAAGAGGAAAAAAGCGGCACCCTGCACACACAGCCGCATGGTCGATGACGTTCTAACGACGAAGGGAGTCAAAACTGGCCAGCTCGTCTGCATAGAATGTAGGGCCGTGTTTCCCGACCCGATCTATCAGAAAGCTGACTAAGAGGGGACAGCCGACGGACCGTAATGGGCAACTTGAACATGAGGATGTTCATCCAAAAAACTGTCATTGTAAGACCGGTTAATAAAGGCTGTACTAACGACTATCCCCAAATGGCCTATAGAAATAGCTGAGCTGGTAAGAGTGCTAGATACCTCCCGCATACCTGCCGCCGTAGAGTCAAGAAGCAAAAGAGCATTTTCCAATGATCTGCGGTTTGTTAGTTCGCTGGTTTGTCCGACTTCCCTGACTTAGCAAGGCGTTAAAATATTTGGCTACCCGCCTGCTACCATTAGAGAGGTGGGAAGCCTCCGGATGACCGAAGGCTTCCCATTGAAGCCGTTCAGCGCTTCAAGACATGAGCAGCGATCCACTCCTTAGCTTCATGCGCAACACTAAGTAAAGCCTCAAGGTCATTAAGACCAAATGAGGTACCGTTACGCCACGCGCCGGTCTGATCTTTGAACGGCCGTGAGAAAGTCGTTGCGAAGAAGGGGCCCTTCTCGCTGACATTCTGCCAAATAGTGGCCTTGATGTTGCCGCATCGCAGCGTGTGAGTTGGTTTTTTGTTGATAGCCATCTTGTTTCCTCCTTTTGTTTGAAATGAAGTTGGCTCTCTCACGAAAAGAGGAGAGCCAATGAACATTTCAAGGAGGAAACAGGAGACGCCCGTCGCCGGCGTGCCGAGAGGATGAAGCAGCGGGAGTGACGGTTTTTGCTGGCGCGAGCGATGCGCATCGTAGGTGTTAGACGGTCGGCCGACGATGGCAGCGACAACAATACCAATCGTTGAAATGCGATGGGAAAGAAAAGAACACCAGCATTTTCAGGGCTTCCCCAACTCAAAAAAAAAGGTTAAGCAAAAAATCTAATGCAGAAACTGTCATTCTGCACTGTTTATTTTCAATAACTTAAAGCGGTAGATGCCACCAGTGGCAACTGACGCGCTATCTGTACTGTTCGCAGGAACTTTCTCTAATTCCTTTCAATTGAGAAATTCACGATTCCATTTTTGGAAGTGATTAAACGGGCCACATTTGAAACGAAACTCGTGTGTGAAAGGTGTGAGAGTCCACCGGTCATGGGTCCTTAAGACCCTGGGGTACCCGGTGTCTACGTCGTGCATTGAGTTCCCCGCTAGTTTTGCACATTTGCCTACGCAGCTTTTGTATAGCGTTCAGGGTTTTGCCGGAATTGCTCTTGGCACTCCACTCTACAGAAGTAGAATGTCTGTCCCTGATAGGTGCTTGTAGCGGCTGCGTTTTTTGGACTGATCTCCATTCCGCAGACGGGATCACGAACGGAAAACGGTTGGGGTTCCATGATAGCCTTCAGAAGGTTGGTTCACGCTTCAATCCATTTTAGATGCTCAGCTATGCATGCGCCGCTAGCACCTTCCCTTATTGCTGCCAGTGTAGTTCGGCACGTACCAACTGCCACCATATAAGAAAGCAGCGCAGTACTATTTTGGTGACTGCCCGTGTCGATTTTTGTGAACACGATCCCCCATTCCTATCGGCCTCTGTACAACCCATTGAATTGTCGTCATCGAGTGCATTGCTTCAGCGGTCCAATGATTGCTTCTACCGCCACGACTCGTTGCTCAAACTTCAAATTTTAATCCAACAATAGGGAGGAATCGCATGCATGTGACTTCCAATGGGTATCAGGCACTGTGGACGACCATGTTGGCCGTGAGCCATATGTCGCATTCCCTTAGGAAGATTCCTAGCAATGAAATTACGTTTTTTGCGGAGTACTTTTGGGAGAATGAACAAAAGGCAATAGTGCTGCTCAGCAAACGCGACTACAAAAAGATCGAGCGTCTCAGAAGGTGAAAGCGGGGATTACAGCTCGACGGTTTGCATCTCCTTTTCTTTGGATTGAAGAGCGTGACGGGGGTTATCGAGGGCTTTTCGGTAGCTCGCCTTTGCGTTCAAGCTCAGCGATGTGGTCAAGCAGCAGTTGGATGACGTATTTTTGAATGGTTTTTCCCCCGCTTAGGGCAGCGGCGGCCTTAAGTTTGTTTACGAGATCGGGAGGTACATTTCGTAGATATACTACCTTAGGTTTACTAGCCACGCCGCTGATAATACCGTAACCACTTCGGCCGAAACAAGGTCGCTTTACCTGCACCTAAACAAAGGCTATAATATGCTAGCACGCGTCGCATTACTGGCATCGTTGACCCCTAGGTAAATGTTAACGCCAATGGCGCAATCTCAATATCGTTTGTCTATCCTACTTACAGACAGAGAAGTCATTGCTTCACAGGAAAGCGAGGCATGAATCACCAACAGAGCGTATCGGAAGATACACTGCAGGTCGAGTTTCCTTTCATTAAGACTGGAAGGACATATCGCGGCCAACAAATTGCGAGTCTCTGTGACTCACGTGATAAACACCTTCTATCAGCTGATTTGCCCCGCCGCAGTTTTCCATCTGAACTCTTTAACGATCTCACGAAACTAGAAATGCAGCGGGTCTTGGAGATCCTGCATTATGCGGCAGAAGCCAGAAAAGGCGATGATGTCCACCATGTACTTCAGCTGATGCAGAAAGCTGTCCTTTCTCCAAGAGCTATTGGTGGCGTTGTGGAGTTAAATGGCCAAGGGGGATTTAAAGAATTCAACAGTGTCATTAATGTGAGCTATTCGAACGACTGGCTCTACAAATATGGGAAGAATGGGTATGCCGGCGTGGACCCGGTTTTAAACGCACTCTTGACTACCTTCAAAACCCAAATATGGGAACAGTCATACAAAAAAGCTAGTGCACCCAAACAATGTGAGTTCATAGAGGAAGCGCGTACCTATGGACTTAAGCATGGCATTACATCAGGTCTGCTGGAACCTCGACGAAGATTCGCGAGCTTCTTTTCGTTTGCGGGCGGAACTCCTAAAGACATCGAACGCTATAAGGGATTGATTGAGTACCTCATTCCTTATTTGCACCGAGTGCTGATGGCCAACACTCATACGCCGGTTTCTAATCGCGTCATGGGACTCTCTCCGCGTGAGACCACAGTGCTGATGTGGATGAAGCAAGGCAAAACCAACTGGGAGATCTCACGCATTCTTGGAGTCAGTGAACGCACCGTTCGCTTTCATGTTGAAGGCATCTTTGTAAAATTAGATGTTACCTCAAGAACACAGGCTGTCGCCTTTGCAGTGGAACAGGGATTGTTTCGCGCCTACTAGTCTGACCACAACGTTTTCCCTCCACTAACTATACCGGTACGAGCCATTTCGCTTCCGGGTCTCGTGAGTGTTCACTCTTCGGATCTCGTGCATGGAAGCCGCTTCTGCGAAATGACTGAGAGCCATCCATTGTATCTATCCAATGAAAAAAGCTTCGTTGTTTTTCTGAGCAGGTGTCCTGGTATTTCTTCCAATCAAGGATAGCAGCAATCGACAGTGCTCCAGCCGGCGGAAGCGATACAGCCGGGCTAACAGGCTCACACGTAAAGCCCATCCCTCGAAGAACTCGTAAGAATCTCTTTTCGACGACCATATAAAGAAAGCGAATCTGATTCTGCATCGACCATTGATAAACCCCCTTGAACAGAACCTGCATTAGGCGGATAGATAGCCCTCGCTCTGTCAAACTTGGATCTATCGTTAACCTTGTGATTTCCGCCGTATCCCGTTCTTTGCGGATCTCGCAAGGCGGTAATAAACAACGTTTAAAGTCACTTTCCAGCATAAAAGGATACGGTGGAGTTATCATTCGAAAGACACCCCGCAGATGATGATTGCTATCAAAGAGACCGACAGAAGTAGCGAAGGCATCATATGAATCAATTTCAATACTGTCCTGGCTAGTGGCCACCCACTGAAGTCGCTCAGCAAACACTTTATGACGCAACCGATATGACGCCTTCAATTCCTCTTCATCGCACAATGTCTTAACTAAGAGACCATCTTCTCGAAAAGTAAATATTCGTCTCTCCTCCAATGCCTGCATTGCTGCCCCCTTTCATTAAGGTGACCTTCCGTTCAGACGCAATGCAACAATTCCCCGCTAGGCGTCACCTGGCCACTACGCCAGGTGACCGAAGGCAGGCAATGAGGTACAACGCACGAAGTTAGTAATTAGGCTTTATCGAAAACAACGTGAGGAACATGCCAAATCATTTTCCATTCCATCTCATTGAGGGATTCCGCGAGGGGACTAGCCGGCAGGAATCGTCGTCCATCTCATCAGGCATAACTTCAGACGCAAACCAAATTCTTAAGATCATAGGCGAAGCAACAAACAACAATTTATCGGTTGTTCTCGAGGCATGTCACAAACGACTTGACGCTCTCTTAGAAGACCGGAATCGTATCGGGCGTGATCTACAGGGGCGCGTTCTACAACCGCTTTTTGCCCTCACTTTAGATCTGGCAGGTAATCGACACGCGCGCGCGGATCTCCCGGCTGACACTAACTGCCTTCAGGATCAATCACTTTTGCAACTAAATAAACTGATCCGGGAAATACGAGGAATTATAAGAAACTTAGAAGAAGGAGAGGTGGAAGAATATGATCTGATGACGGAAATGCGCTCGATGATTAATAGCTATGACCCCCTAGGCGAATTAGCAATTGAGCTGGTTATTCCATCGCACGTACTTCAACTTTTGACGAAAGAAGAAAAGCGCGAAGTCTTTAATATTACGAGAGAGGCAATAAACAACTGCGTTCGTCACGCCCAAGCAACCCGTGCAATTATCAAATTGCAGCATAGGGGAGCAAGAATCCGTTTGGCTATTATGGACAACGGTGTCGGGTTTTCCCCCGTTCACACTTCACTACGTGGCTATGGTCTGCCCGACATTCAAGCAAGGGTGAGAAAGCTCGGTGGTCAATTGCATATACGTTCTAGAGAAGGGCGTGGAACCAAAATTGTTGCTGAGTTTGCAATTGAACCCAGTATGTCTTTGGCATGAAGGAATACCTAATGAGGGCATGAATGAGGGAGCAGCAAGACCGACCTTCAAGGCATCAAAACCCGCCACTTCGTATGGCAATCGGAGTAGTGCAATTGGTGAGGGCATCATAATGTACTCAATCAATCTACTGACACCCAGGGACCATCTATGCGGCTGATGCCATCTAGGTCAAAGATGCCTATGCATCAATGATAAGTACCTCATTTGTTATGGAGTCTATTAATGAATGGCATCGCTGCTATTCGAGTGTTAATTGTTGATGATAACTCGTTGGTGCGACAAACCCTCACCGAAATGCTAGTGACTCATTCCGAAATCGAAGTGGTAGGGGAAGCAAGTACTGGTGACGAGGCGCTTTCATGTGTCGAAAAACTCCAACCCAATATTGTCATTATGGATATTCGCATGCCCCGAATGGACGGCATTGCAGCGACCCGGGAAATCAATCAACGATATCCTCATATAAAGGTGATCGGTTTGACAGAATATGCCGAAGGCTACCATGCAGACGCTCTTAAAAAGGCGGGTGCTTTAGCGGTGTATCACAAGTCGAAAGCTACCGAAGAGCTGTATCGAGCTATAAAAACCGCTAGGGCAGACCTATGAAACCATATACGAGTAGGCGTATAGCACGTCATGTCGCAATCAATGAGGTTATGCGTGGCGTCGCGCGAGCATGATTTTCAACGAGGTCAGACCCACTCGGTTAAGGCGACTCTCCGCTCCGAGTCTTCTGTTCCTTAAAGTCGAAAGCATGGACGAGCATGAGATCGCGCGAGCGGCTAACAATATAGCGGTTATTATCAATTACCTACGCAGACACTTCGTGGACTTTGTTATCAGAGTGGAAGAACGCCCGCCCAGCAGGGTGGTATTTATTCTCACGGACTTGTCAACTGACGCACGATTGACGCTTGGGGTGCTTTGGCCCCCGCTAGGCGATCGAAACAGTACATCTGATCTTATCCAGCGGAAACTGAATGACAGCGATATCGCTGGAAGACTCAAAAATAAAAAGGATTACCTTTGGACTGTAGATACTGCGCCAAGATCAGGTACCACCAGACGCAGCTGATCTCCTCACACCGCTGCTGAGAATTATGTGAGCCTTCTAATAGCCACCAGGTGGCCTCGTAGTAAATAGTAAATACCATAGAGCCGGTTCAATTCACTAGGCGTAGTGTGAGCCGCCATAGGCTTCAAAAGTTAATAGTTGTCAGTAATGTAAACTCGACTTGTGGGAGCAGTTCGGCGATGGGATGAAAAAGCGGCTAGGGAAGGCGGCATGAGCGATCGCTGACAGAATGTGAATGGAATTGCAGAGAGAAAAGGGGGTGACTTAGACCGTATTCTTTACTTGTTTGACGACGTCCACAATGGCGGGGTACAGCGCGTGCAACACGTCGCTCTTATTGATGACTGTGGCCGCACCCGCACAAATCATGGCTTTCGCGTCTTCGAAGGGAACTCCGGCAGTTAAACCAATGACCGCAGTCAAGGGATTGCACGTCCTAATCACTGTGGTCGCCGCGGTGCCATTCAAGACCGGGAGATGAACATCCATGACGACGATGTCAGGTTTGAGTTTAGCTGCAAGCAGCACGGCTTCCTCGCCGTTGGCGGCCTCCCCGACAACAGAGAGGTCGACATACGTTTCGATCAGTTGACACAACAGCTTTCGTACGTGCGGATGGTCCTCGGCGAGGAGAATCCCAATGTGGCCACAATCTGACGGCTCGTTCTCTGTGTTGAGCATGACGGTCTCCAGTAAGACTGAAGCTAGTTAACTCCTTTTCGGACTAATGGTAAAGAGATTCTAAGAATTGTGATGATACGTACTCTGGGGAAAATGGCCGAGGGTTTTCCGACATTCGGTTGGTGCAACGATCTGATGTTCGTTCCTCCTAGGACGCTGGTCTGATAGCCAAGAGCTCTTCGGATCCGCTTTCCCGATCTCGGCTGAAGGACATCAATGAACGACGCGGGTTCATTAGCGTTCCACTCTAGAAAGAATAGAGTGCACCTGTAACCATCCCCCCGTTCCTGGCGTGCTCTCAAAGTGCGCATCGATCGTGACACGATCACCGTTCCGAAGAAAGGAGCCTCCTGCTGGACAGACTGTCGTATAGACCGCCTTCATCGTGCCGGTGGCATCTTGGACCGTGAAGGAGTGAGTACATTTGTCAGACTCCAGAATAGTCACCTGGTGACGCGTAACCCGACCCGCAATCCGGACGCTTTTCGATCGGTAGACGTCCGGACTGGCCTGCAACGAGCTCAATGGCAGCAAGTCGCTCGCCCACGAGGACGGCTCGACCAAGCCTGCAAGGATGACTATGAGACCCATCTCTATGAATAGCTTTCGAATATTCCCTCTGTGAGCTTTCATTCTCCTGTCTCCTGTAGTTAATACCACTTGAGCTGCATCATCCGCTTCCATCGGTCAAGGAGCTCAGGAGTTGGGACGTCCACTTTGTGCTCGCTGATGACGTAACAATTCTTCCCTTGCGCCTTGGCGCGATACATGGCCTGATCCGCGTCCCGGAGTAACTCCTCGGCCTTCTCGGCTAAATTGGTGTTGAAGGCAATCCCGATACTGGCCCCCACCGTGACCCGTTCGCCGACATCGATAGGACTCTTTAGTTTGGCCACGATTCGTTCAGCACATTGTGTCGCTTCGGACGGATGCTGGATCGAGTTGAGCAAAAAGACAAATTCGTCTCCCCCATAGCGTCCGACCACGTCGCCTTGGCGCAAACAGCTCTGAAAGATTCTGGCCACATGGCGTAGCACGGCGTCTCCCGCCTTATGGCCGAGCTTGTCATTAATGGGCTTGAAGCCATCTAAGTCGAGGAACAGGACGGCGAACCGAAAGCTCCGATTATGATCGGTGTACTGAACGATCCGTTCCAGGCGTTCTAGAAAATGCGCGCGATTGGGCAACCCTGTGAGCGCATCGAGGCCAGTGGGTTGCTGTGCCTGCTGCTCGTCGTCCATCTTCACGATACGCTGGATCTCCGCTTGGGCGGTTGTGATTTTGCTCACAAAGACTAATGTGAGACATAACAACAACGGCAGGACGAGGACTTCATTCGGACCGAGCAGCCCTGCGCGTTGCAAGGCGAACCCATAGCCGCCGATGATGAGGCCGCTCAGCACACTGAAATGCAAGGTCGAGGGCGCATACGACGCCATGGCGATCAACAACACCACGGTGCCGAATATCCAGAGGTAATTACTCACGCCAAACGTCGCAAACAAGACGGCCATGTTGCTCAGCGTCACCACACTGATAAACCACGCGGTCTCAACATAGCGACGGGGAAAGGTCACAAGGAATAGCGTGACCGTTGCCAGCACAATGCCGAACGCAACTTGCTCCCGTGAAGCAGGGGAGACGAGATGATAGCCGTACACGAGAAGAAACATGCCCTGCAGAAGCAACAGATACAGGCGCATTCTGGCCGGACAGATAATGGCATGCACGTTCTTCATAGCTTTCTTATCTTTCTTTTGCTTTGAAAATAGCCCACAGGCCTCCGTGTCGCCGAAAAGAAGGGGACTCGACACCTCTTCATGCAAGGCGGAAGGCGGTATGCTCCTGACTCCGTCCTCTGAAGGTGGCAAATCGCAAGACGAGTTCCTGCAACCGCTGACGATCCTCCCCTTTGAGCTTCGGAAATCTCACCCCGCAAGACTCGCCATCACTCCACGTGACTTCGACCCCGGAGAGCGAGAGTGGGGCTTCATCGTCACTGAGATGAATGACCAAGGTGGCCCTCGTTCCCACCATCAGCAAGGGGCCGATAATCTTGCATCCGGTTTTTGACAAATCATCGAGACGACCTTCCCCCCGGGTTAATCCCATCCGCGCATCCGACACATAGGAGACCGCCGCATCAAGGGGAACCCGCTCCGCGTCCCGGCGGTCCAGCACAGTGGAAGCATGGGGCGGCTTTTCAACGGGAGTCTCCTGTCCCTCAACCGCCCTGGGCATGTACTTGTCGAGGTGTCGCGCCTTCATAGATCCCTCCTGAGGTCGAAGGTACCGTAACAGTGAATGCTAGGCATTCCCTGAAGGAAGGAGCCGCTATGCAACCAAAGGCCGTCTGGAAGAGTTCCTAGACCCTGAATCGCCCAAAAATGAGCACCTCTATGCGTTTGTGGGGGATCGTTCTCCTACTTTCGGGGAATGCTCTTTTGGGCCTGGATGCTACGCTTAGGGTGGCATTCATTGAACTGAGGAGAGAGGCGATGATGGCCAGCCGGCGAGGCGGGATTATCTTCATTCTCTTGCTGATGGCGTCTCTCTGGGGATGCAGCAGCGCCGTCACGCTAGCGCCGTCCCCGCTCGCGTCACCATTCTTTCCCCCTACAGCAGAGGACGCCAAACGGGTCGAGGTGTTGACCCATGAACTCGATAATCAGGCTGTGCATTGCCTCGAAGCCTCGAATTGTGCAGAGGTACATTTTGCTAGGGCGTTGGTCAGTCTTTTCGAGAATCAGCAGGCAGCCAGCCTGTCGTTCCGTCACGCGATTGAGGATGCTCCGTCGGGTGCCTTGTCCGACTCAAGCCGACTCTGGCTTCAGCTCATGAATGATGAAGCAGTCGACGTGAGTCGCGCCAAGGGCTCGCAACAGATTATTCTCCGCCTCATGGCCTACACTGTGAGGGAGTGGATGACGCGGGAACTGGCCGAACACAGGAAGCAAACGGGCGACTCGTTGGGAGTGGTTCGCGCACTCCAGAAACAAGTGCGTGAGCGAGACCGACGAATCGCGGTTCTTCAGTCACAGATGGAGGATTTGAAAACCATTGACCAAGATCAAGAGAAGAGAAAGCGAGCCATCAGGCTTCCTGATGCATTACGGTAAACGGCTCATTAGTCATAGCAAGAAGGACGCCCATGAGAGGCCGCTAGATGGTCAGCGCCAAGCATTGGTCATAGTTGAGCTACCCGCGGTCCGGTGGACACAAGGAACTCGATAGTATGGACCTCCTTCGTATGGTCAAATCAGAACGGCAGATTGGAAATGCCTTTTATAACTGGTGAGGCATTTGCTCTCTAGGAGACTCTTCTCTTGGCTCAGAATCGAGAGCACTTTCGGATTGCGATTGACCGTGCTGGCGGCGTACGACACCGCGCTGAGACGCTTACCTGTCGCGTGGTGAATTTAACCGAAAAGGGATTTCAGCTTCAGGTAGAAGGGTCGTTTGCGATTGGCGATTTCCTTCATCTTGAGTTCCCATTGACTGGACGAGAATCCTTAGCCTGTATGGTGAAGGTGATAGTGTAAGTCCGCGGAAGATGGTGCCGAGGGACAGAATCGAACTGTCGACACCAGCCTTTTCAGGGCTGTG
>AR_comb_assmDRAFT_10251989_pt1 | contig 22833 bp, 22 predicted proteins | sample ArasoioldDNA_FD_10543 | JGI IMG/M metagenome (IMG submission 10543) | reverse complement strand
GAGCTGGAAGTTAAAAGCAAAGCCATTCTCGATGCGCTACCGCTCGTCGGGGTGACTGAGAAGAAGACGCATTCCAGTTCGCTGGAGGAGCATGAAGCTGAAAAGGTACGGGTCCACATCCGCGGCTCGGCCGAAGCGCAGTCATCTGCGCGTTCCGCGCGTCCTCTTCGCGGCGAAGAGGAAATCAAGACCAAGATTGATCTGTCGCACATCTCTCGTCCAGGCGATGTGTTGAGGGCGATCACGCAGAAGAAAGAAGCTGCTGCGACCCCGCCCGCACCACCCCGGCCCACGGCCCCTCCGATTGCCGCAAGACCGGCGGTCGCGCCTCCGGTTGCAAAACCTGCGGCGCCCGCTCCGCCTGCATCAACGACTCCTGCGGCACCAACTCGTCCTGCTGCAGTGGCTCCCGTTGTCGAAAAGCCGATTTCTCCACCTACACCACCGGCTCCAGCCACACCGCCAGCAACTACGGCGCCCGTGCGTCCGGCAACTCCGCCGCCTGCACCGCCATCAGTTGTGGCACCTCCGGCCGCCCCCGCGGCACCGGTGATTACGGCTGCTGCACCAAGCGCACCACCTCCACCAAAGCCGGCAGCACCGCCTGTGGCTGCTACACCGCAACCGCCTGCGCCGCGAATGATTGTTCCGCAGACAGGTCCACGTCCGGTTTATAAAGCTCCGCCGCCGCGTCCCGTAGCACCTGCGCCCGCGGCACACGCTGGCGCCGCAGGAACCATGCGACCCGCTCCAGGGCGTCCCGTACCGGGTCAGCCGATTTTCCAGCGTCCACGGCCGCAGGGAGCGCCAGGAGTCGGAGGGCCGCGCCCGCCGCTGCGGCCGGGTGAGCGCCGTCCAATGCATCCGACGCGCTCGACGCCGACTGGGCCTCGTCCCCTAGGTGTTGGCCCTGGCGGCCCGCCTCCAGGACCCGTTCGTCCTGGTGCTCGTCCGGGCGCGCCTGCGCGCAGGCCCGGCCAGCGTTACGTTCCGCGTGGAGTCAAAGAAGGCCCGATGAAGGGCTACACACCGCCTCCTCGCATGGTGGTGTCGAACGAGCCGATGCCGATCACCCGCAACATCACGATCACCGAAGGCATCAGCGTCAAGGATCTTGCTGAGAAGCTCGACATTCGCGCGAAGGACCTCATCTCGCGTCTGTTGGCTCGCGGTGTATTTGCCACGATCAACCAGACGCTCGACGCCGAGCTCGCCAGCGAAATGGCCCGATTCTTCGGCGCGGATACGAACGTGATCACGTTTGAAGAACAGGCCGCGAAAGACATTGATGCGGCATCTGCCAGCGGAGAGGAATCCGCCACAGAAGCCATCCCCCGCCCACCAGTTGTCACCATTATGGGCCACGTCGATCACGGCAAAACCACACTGCTTGACTCGATCCGTCTCACCAATGTGGCCGAAGGTGAAGCTGGAGGTATCACCCAGCACATCGGCGCCTACAAAGTGCGCATCACCGATCAGGACTCTCCGGCGTATGGCCGCGAGATCGTATTCCTCGATACTCCCGGTCACGAAGCCTTTACGCGTATGCGTTCTCGTGGAGCGAAGGCAACCGACATCGTGGTGCTGGTAGTCGCCGCGGATGACGGTGTCATGCCGCAGACGCTCGAAGCAATCGATCACGCGCATGCCGCGGAAGTGCCAATCATTGTCGCCGTTAACAAGATCGACAAACCCGAGGCTCTTCCGGACCGCGTGAAGAAGCAGTTGGGCGACCGCGGACTCGTACCCGAGGAATGGGGCGGCAAGACCGTTTTTGTCGATGTTTCTGCGAAGAAGAAAACCAACCTCAACCTGCTAATGGAAATGATCTGCTTGGTGGCGGATCTGGCCGAACTGAAGGCGACTCCCGAGCGCGCTGCCACTGGTGTGGTGTTGGAAGCGAAACTCGATCGCGGGCGTGGACCTGTGGCCACCGTTCTCGTACAGAACGGCACGCTGAACGCAGGAGACAATTTCGTCGTCGGCAACGTCTTCGGAAAAGTTCGTGCCATGTTCGACGATCGCGGTGCGGCACTCGAGTCGGCGCCCCCCTCGACTCCAGTCGAGATTCTGGGATTGGAAGGTTTGCCGCAGGCCGGTGATCAGTTCGTCGTTGTAGCCGATCGTGATAAAGCGCGCGGCATCTCCGAATACCGCGAGCAAAAAGCCCGTGAAGCTGCGCTGGCCAAGAGTTCGCGTGTGTCGCTCGAAGGCCTGGCGGAACAGATCAAGACCGCCGGCACCAAGGAATTGAACATCATCCTCAAGGGCGACGTCCAGGGCTCCGTGGAAGTACTCAGCGACTTGCTCTCGAAGCTCTCCAACGAAAGGGTCCGCCTGAAGCTACTGCGTTCCGGCGTTGGGGCAATCACCGAAACCGACGTGCTCCTCGCTTCCGCTTCGAACGCGATTATCATCGGCTTCAACGTGCGGCCGGAGCGTAAAGCGCAGGAACTAGCCGAGCAGGAAGAAGTTGATATCCGCTTGCACTCGATCATCTATGAGTTGCAGGATGAGATCAAGCGCGCTATGACCGGCCTGCTCGAGCCGACCATCAAAGAAACCTATCAGGGCCGTGCCGAAGTGCTCGAGACCTTCCGCATCCCCAAGGTAGGGACGGTAGCCGGTTGTCGGGTGGTCGATGGTTTGATCAAGCGCGATGCCGAAGTGCGCCTGCTGCGCGACAATGTTGTGGTGTTCAAGGGCAAGATCGGCTCGCTGCGCCGTTTCAAGGACGACGCCAAGGAAGTCACCAACGGCATGGAGTGCGGCATCTCAATCGCCAACTACGGTGACATCAAAGCACGCGATGTGATCGAAGCCTTCACCACCACCCGGGTCGCGGCGGAAGTTATCGCGTAAACATCGCGGCTGGTCGTTGGTCGTTCCGTGGTCTGGTTTGCCAACGACGAACGACCAGCGACTAACGACCGAATGCCCATCGCTTTTCTCACCCTCGAGCTTCACATCGAAGCTGCGCAGTCGATCAAAGACCGTCGCCAAGTCGTACGCAGTCTGAAAGACAAGCTGCGGACCAGCTTCAATGTGTCCGTTGCCGAAATGGATGGCGCGGAACTGTGGAATCGAGCCACCGTGGGAGTCGTCAGCGTCTCGCATTCGCGTGACTATCTCGACGGATTAATGAAGAAGGTCGAGAGCGCTGCAAATCGAATCGTGAATAACAATGGAGCGGAGGTCGCGGACGCATTCCTTGAGTACTTATAGAAAAGCTTCTATGGCGGATCTCACCTGATTCTCCCAACAACCTGTAACACACTGTTACCTCCGTACTTACCCCGCCGAAGCAAAATCGAAGGACAATACGGCTGCGTCCGGGAGGAGGTTGGCGCAACACCGGTGGGCCTTTTTCTGATATTCTCAACCGTTTTCCCTGAGGTGGAGTCGTGGAAAAGCGCGGGCTGAAGCATCATCGTGGACGGGTCGGCGAAGCCCTGCGCGAAGAGATTGAAACGCTCGTGGAAGGTGAGCTCGCGGACCCTCGCATCGGCCTGGTGAGCGTGACTGCGGTGCATGTGGCCGATGACGGGCGCTCGGCAGAAGTCTGGGTCAATGTTGAGGGCGATGACACGGAAGCGGACCGTAGTATCGAGGGTCTGGAAGCCGCGAAGGAGTACATCCGACACGAATTGGTGGAACGGCTGAGAATTCGGCGAGCTCCGGAGTTGTACTTCCGCCTCGACCGGGCAGAGCAAGCGAAGGCGCGTGTGGAGGAATTGCTGGACCGGACGAAGAAGCGCAGCAAACCTCGCAGAGGATCGAGTGGAGAGAACGCATAACATGCTCGAGGACGTACTCCGGCAGATCGGTCAGCGCGAACGATTCGTGCTGACCTCGCATGCCCGTCCCGACGGCGATGCCGTCGGATCGGCGCTTGCCTGCTGCCAGGTGCTCCGCGCCATGGGCAAGCAGGCGGATGTAGTACTCCACGACGGGGTTCCGCGCATCTACCGCTCGCTGCCGTTCGCTGATGAAGTCGTGCAGTCGAATCGGGTGATGGGCAGTTACGAAGCCGCCATCATTTTGGAGTGCGACAGCATTCATCGCACGCGGCTCGAAGGCCTGGAAGATCGCTTCCTGATCAGCATCGATCACCATGTCAGTGGACGTCCATTCGCACACGTAAACTGGATCGATCCACACGCGGTTGCGACCGCCGAGATGGTGTTCCGATTGGCGCGCGAGGCAGGCGTCGGATTCTCGCCGGAGATCGCAACGTGTCTCTACACAGCTCTCATGACTGATACCGGCTCGTTCATGTTTCAGGGGACGAATGAGAACACGTTCGCCTTGGCACGCGAGCTCGTGCTGGCCGGAGCGGATCCTGCTCATTGCGCGCGCGGGATCTACTTTGCGCATTCTGTAGCGAAAATCCGATTGCTCGGCGAGGCCTTGCGCAATCTCAACATTGAGGGCCATGTCGGATACGCGTGGGTCACGCAAAAGCAGATGCAGCGCTGCGACGCCCTGGAAGAAGACTGCGAAGGGCTCGTGAATTACGTTCTCTCGATTGGTGGTGTCGAGGTGGCAGCATTCTTCCGCGAGATGCCGGACGGGCGATACCGTGTCAGCCTGCGCAGCAAAGGAAAGCTGGATGTGGCGCGCGTGGCCGAAAGTTTTGGTGGCGGAGGCCACGAATGCGCCAGCGGCTGCTCCCTCGATGGACCACTGGCCGAAGCGGTACGCGCGGTAATTCTCCAGATCGGCCGCGGACCTTCCGTACAATGAGTCATTGTTGATTTTGTGATTGTTGATTGCTGATTGGAAAGCTCACCGCTTTGGTTCTGTGGTTTTCAATCAACAATCACGAAATCAGCAATCAATAATTTCCTTTCATGACCAACCGCACCCGCACGGATGTCTTGCTCATCGCCGGTTTCTGTACGTTTCTCTTCTTCTACGGCGTCGGACAATTTGGGTTGATTGGTGCCGATGAACCCCGCTATGCGCAGGTCGCGCGTGAGATGCTCGATCGTGACGACTGGATTACTCCGACCCTCGGAGGTAAGGCTTGGTTAGAAAAGCCGCCTCTGTATTACTGGCAGGCGATGCTGGTTTACAGAGTCGTTGGCGTGAGTGACGCCGCTGCGCGTATCCCCTCGGCAATCGATACCACCCTGCTAGTCATCGCCGTCTATCTTTTCTTCCGAAGATTTCGCCGCGGTGTGGAAGTCGATGCTGCCCTCATCACCGCTTCGTGCGCTGGCGTTATCGGTTACGCCCGCGCTGCTTCCATGGATATGGGGCTGGCAGCGGCTTTTGCGATAGGCATGTTGGCCTGGTGGGCATGGCGCGAAAGCGATCGGAAGATCTATCTCGCCACATTTTACGGATGTCTGGCTCTCGGAATGCTCGCCAAAGGGCCGGTGGCGCCATTTTTGGCAATGCTCGTGATCGTTGTTTTTGGGGCAGCAGTGCGAGACTGGCGCCGGATCATGCAAACGCTGTGGTTCCCCGGTGTGATGCTGTTCTGTGTGATTGCCTTGCCGTGGTACCTGATGGTGCAGTTACGCAATCCGCAATTTTTTCGTGAATTTGTTCTCGAGCACAATCTCGCCCGCTTTTCCACGAACCTTTATCACCACCGGGAACCCTTCTGGTACTACGTTCCGGTTATCGGACTCGCGATGATCCCATGGATCGTCTTCGTTGTCGCGGCCCTCGTGGAATCAGTTCGCGCCTGGTGGGCGGAACGTCGAAACGTAAGCTCGGAGCCAGACCTGGAGTTGCAGCTTAGAGTCTTTGCCGGCTGCTGGGTAATTGTGCCAGTGGTGTTTTTTTCAATCTCGCAATCCAAACTTCCTGGCTACATTCTTCCAGTGGTTCCGGCGGCTGCAGTCTTGCTTGCGGACTATTTGCGCCAGCATTTTGAGGAGTCAACGGTTTCCAGGTGGATGGCAGTTGTTCACGCCCTGATAGCCTCCGCACCAGTAGTGCCCGCCATTTTGATCGGATATGCGGTAGCTGACCATCGATTACCCGCGGGTCGTCCCTTGCTGATCGCAGTCAGTGTCGCATTCATACTTAGCGTTGCGATTGCGCTCACGCTGGTCAGCCGTATGCATCTTCGCATGCTCCGTTTCATTACCCTCATTCCCGTTGTGCTGGCCGTTGCCTCGGTGCTTAAGCTGGGCACGGACGTCATCGACCAGAAGCTTTCAACTCGATCCCTGGCGAATGAACTTTCAGGCGTGGAGACGCATAAGTTGCCGATTGCGGTATGTGGCGTATCGCGTGAAATTGAATATGGCCTTGCGTTTTACCGGGATCAGGTCGTCGCGCGGTACGAAACGGGAAACGTCCCCAGCGCTGAGCATCTGCTCGTAGCGTTGCCGGCCTGGAAAGCCAATGTCATCCAACAGACCGCAGGGCGGCGCATTTCGTTGCTGGGTCAATACGGGCCTCAAAATCTCGATTACTACTGGGTGGCTGCTTCCACTTCACCGTCCCCCCATTGAGAAGAGTCGTGCCCTTACCTCAGATGCTGATACACGTTGACAATGGAATACGTGAAGCCGACAAATGCGTGACGATGCGGCCCGCCCGAGGTGATGCCGATTTCAAAGCCTCCGTCAATCACCAGGCGCGGACTGACGCCATAAGTCAGCGCCCACAACGATGACACAAATTCCGGGTTGGACGGATTGGCGTACGTTTCACCGTACAGTTCGCCGGTGAATTCTAGTTTCTTTTTCAAAAAGTGCGAGAAGGCCAGGTTGCCCTGCTCGGCATGATCATGTCCCCGATTGTCGCGCCCGAGTAAAAAATGACTGATGTTGAAATCGAAATGGATGCCGTCGACGTCCTTGCTGGCGAGAAAAGTGATTGAGTGGTCGACCTTTCCTGTTCCCAAGCCCTTCGGTTCACTCGCGGAAGGAATTTTCGCAGCATAGCCAAAAGCCAGAGTCGGGACTCGTCTTGTCTGTTTGTAAATCCTTACCTGCGAACCCAGCCAATTGTCACCGAATCCTTGTGCAGTTCCATCGCTGTTTGTCACTGAGAGAAAAGACGTAGTCGTCCATCGCAGCTCCACATCGCACAAAACGGCAAACTTCAGAAGCCCGCCGAGTGAAGTCTGATTCGTGTCGGGCATTGGCCAGGTTTGGTCCCAACCGTACTCGATCTCCAACACTCCGTATTGCGTAATGTCGGCCGGGTCCGCCACGGTCGGGCGATTGGGGTTCGCGGCAATGTGGTCCGCATAGCAACCGGTTTGCTTTCCCATCCACTGGGCCAAAATAGGAGTGCTTTCGAACAGGGTCAGACCCAGCCCGACAACGAGCAGCCAAATCTTCGTTGGCGAAATCCGCACGATCCCTTTCGGTTGCGGAGAAGGTTAGTGGCTCCCGCAATGAATCGCATTTCAATATCTCATACGCACATTGCGATTTGACAGTGCGGTGCCGCGCAGGGGCGTCGCGATGAACCTCAAGGGGTCTCGAGCCAGCAGTCGAGCGGGAAGTCGAATGAAACAGGCCTATTCTTTTGAATACATCAGCTCTTCCAATTCCGACTCACCTGGTGCGACGGCTTTGGCTGTATTTCCATATTCAAACCCCTTCTCGAATGCTTTCAGGTTTAGTTCGCGGAAGGTTGCCGGAACAGAATCTTCAACTGCCTTGCGCACTGCATCTGCATTGAGGAGCTTGGTGACAGCGGTAAAGAATCCCACCATCACCGAGTTCAGCACCATGCGCTTGCCGAGTTCTTCTGCGAAGCGAGTGGCGGGGACTGCGTAGATTCTAGGATCGCCTTTCAGGTCTGAGATCCGCACCAGATCCTTCTCAATGATGAGCAAGCCGCCGGGTTTAAGCTCCGGCGCGAACCGGTTGTATGCCTCCTGCGACATGATGACCATGATGTCTGGCCGCGTCACATATGGATACAGCACCGGTGTATCCGAAACAATCAGTTGGGCGCTGCACGCTCCACCTCGCGCTTCGGGCCCGAAGTTCTGTGTCATCGTCGCAAAGCCGTTCTCGTAAATTGATGCTGCTTTGCCCAGCACCACGGCTGAGAGAATGACTCCCTGGCCCCCGAAGCCTGCAATGCGAATCTCAGTTAGCCGCATACGCACTCCATTTCTGCTTCTTCGATATACCGCTCGCCGAGTGCTTCCACGTACTGCGCGCGCATCATCGATTGATAGTCAGGCCGGTCCCGGTCCACAAACTTTCCAACCGCAATTTCGCCATTAAGCGTGAGCCCCACTTCGCCGGTTGGCGCGCCATTCATTACCTTGCTCTTTTCTTTGTAGTACTTCATAGTGTCGAGGCCGTCGCCCATCTTGTTCCGCCTCTGGTAAAGAGTCGGACAGGGTGAAATTACTTCGATGAACGAGAGCCCTTTCTTCGCAAAAGCCTCACTGATTGAGCGCGCAAGCTGACGAACGTGAAAAGTCGTCCAACGGGCGACGTAGACGGCCCCCGCCGCTTCCACCAGATGCGGCAAGTTGAAAGCCGGTTCAAACGTACCGTAGGGATTCGTCGACGTGGTCGCGTGTCCGGGAGTAGTCGGAGCTGTCTGGCCTCCCGTCATGGCATAGATCAGGTTGTTTACACAGATGACTTTCAGGTCGATATTGCGGCGAGCCGCGTGAATCAGATGGTTACCTCCGATCGCGGAGAGATCCCCGTCGCCGGAATACACCACAACATTGAGCTTGGGATTTGCCAGCTTCAGTCCGGTCGCAAAAGGAATCGCGCGGCCGTGGGTTGTGTGGAACGAATCAAGCTTTACATATCCCGCGACTCGGCCCGTGCAGCCGATTCCGGAAACCAGGGCAAGTGTCTGAAGATCAACGTTCGAGTCGATCAGAGCACGGGCAAACGAATTGACGGTCGTGCCGATGCCGCAACCGGGGCACCAGATGTGCGGCATGCGGTCCGTCCGTAAGAACTGTTCGACTGGGTTCGCGGTGTCGTCGATCACATTCAGCATCGGGTCGCCTCCACGATCGCTTTCAGAATCTCTTCCGGGTTATGCACACCACCGCCGGCGTGCGGAACTAGAATCGTCCTCGCTTTTCCCGCCGCGGCGCGCTCAACCTCGCGCGCCATCTGCCCAAGGTTGAGTTCGGGCACAACGAACGCCTTTACACGTCGGGCCAACTCGATAATCTTGCTGTCGGGGAAAGGCCACGCCGTGATGAGCCGCAACTTTCCGACTTTCAATCCGCGCTCGTGTGCCATGTCGATGGCGCGCTGCGCCACTCGCGAGGTGATGCCGTAAGAAACTACAACGACCTCGGCGTCGGCGAGACCGTCTTCCTCAAACATGCAGATGCGGTCGACGGCGTTCCGAATCTTGTTCTGCAGGCGCTTCACCAGCTTGTCTTGAGTTTGCGGAGTCATGTTGGGATAGCCACGCTCGTCGTGCGTCAGTCCCGTCACATGAAATTTGTAGCCTTCGCCGGCATGTGCCATCTCCGGAACCAGATCGCCATTCGTTTCGTATGGCAGGTATTCTTCGACAGGCCTTCGCGTATGCTTGCGCGGAACAACTTCAATCTGATCTGCGGGTGGAATCACCACTTTCTCGGTCATGTGGCCGACGACTTCATCCATCATGAACATCACCGGTACGCGGAATTCTTCCGCCAGGTTGAACGCCTTAATGGTCAGATCAAAGCACTCCTGAGGAGAATTAGGGCAGAGCGCAACGATCTCGTAATCGCCGTGCGATCCCCAGCGCGCCTGCATCATGTCACCCTGTGCCGGAAGCGTTGGCAGTCCCGTTGACGGTCCTCCGCGCTGCACGTCGACGAACACGCAAGGAGTTTCCGTCATGGCCGCGTAGCCAACATGCTCCATCATCAGCGAGAAGCCCGGGCCAGACGTTACGGTGAAGGCCTTGGCTCCTCCCCAAACTCCGCCCTGCAATGCAATCGATGCGGCAAGCTCGTCTTCCATCTGGATGAAGGTGCCGCCCACCGTCGGGACGCGCGCTGCAAAGCGCTCAACCACTTCGGTCGAAGGTGTGATCGGATATCCGGCAGCGAATCTCGCACCCACCGCCAATGCGCCTTCGCAGCAGGCGTGATCGCCGTCGATAAAATGCGTGCCGGTTAGAACGCCATGAGGATCCGCTTTCATTTCTCACCTCCAGCGGTCCCGTCGGATTTTGTATGATCCGGATGTTTCACGCCTGGGACCTTCGTCCCATAGATGGCGAAGTCCGGGCAGTACATTCCGCACAAGTCGCACCCGCTGCATTTCTCGGGATGCACGACATGGGGCGGATGATAACCCTTGGAATTGAAGGCGGAAGAGAGCGCCAGCACGTGCGTGGGACAGAACTCCACGCAGAAACCGCAAGCCTTGCAGCGCTCTACGACGATCGAAACACGACCTTTTGCCACGAGAGCCCCCAGCGAGGAGTAACGATCACTCCAGTTGTTCAACTGCGCAGGATGTGATTATGCGGGGAACGATCAGCGAGGAGGTGTGATGGCAATCACAGATTATGGTGAGGCGGAGCACGACGGCAGCAACCCTCTCTTTGTCTGTAAGTTATAGAAATTGCGCAGGTTGTTGTCGCGTCAATCGCTCGCCAGTGCGAGGAATTACACGGGCTGAAAGCTGCTGTGGTGAGTCGCGGCGCACGCTCCTCGACAACTTCTTCGGTGTTGCTGCCCTGTGTTCACCGCGTTTGCCTACTGCCAAGCGAACCATCTACACTCTGGTTTTCGCTACGGTTTTTGCCGCTGTCCGCCGGCGGATGCCGCGGCAGGAGCCCGATTGGAAATCCTCGACCTCAGGCATTTTTCTTCCCTGGACCTCCGTCCCCTGCTCGACGACGAGACGCAACTCTGGTCACGCCTTCTTTCCTGGGACTATGCCAGTTCCGCTGAAATGATCCTGCGGTACGTCGACGCCAAGATTCTGCCCGGATATGCCGCGGTCGACCGCGGTCGAGTTTTCGGATATTCCTTTTTTGTGTATGAAGGTAGCAAGGGAGTCATCGGGGACCTCTATGTGACCAACGGGACACGCCTGCCCGATGCACGTAAAGTCGAGCTCAATCTCCTGACTCACGTGATCGAGACATTGCAGCAGTCGCCGGGGATTCACAGAGTCGAGGCGCAGCTGCTCGCCCACGACGCCAACGCTGTGTCGCGGCCCTTTCTCGAGACAGGGTTTCAGCGCCATCCGCGCCTGTTCATGGTGCTGACATTTTCGACCTCAACTGCGCCGAAGCCAGACATCCATCCCGATGTGGAGATCCGACCCTGGGCTGAAGCGGATTATCAACCATCTGCCGCTGTGATCACTGCTGCATACCGAGGGCACGTCGACGCGCAGATCAACGATCAATATCACACGCTCAGCGGATCGCTACGCTTCCTGAACAATATCGTGCGTTTTCCCGGATGTGGTGTGTTCGATGCCGAGTCGTCGTTCGTAGCTCTGGATCGCAAAGCCAAGAGTGTGATCGGACTGATTCTGTGCTCGCGGGTGCGTCACGACGTCGGTCATGTCACGCAGGTGTGTGTTTTGCCGGAATATCGAGGACGCGGAATCGGAGAGTCCCTGCTAGCCGCAACAGAACTGAATCTGCGCAAAAGAAATTTCTGCATACTCTCTCTCACCGTGACCGAAGCGAATGCACGCGCAGTCGCCCTTTACCGCCGCCTGAACTTTGAATCGAAGAGAGTGTTTGACGCGTTTGTGTGGGAAGGGTAGAGGGGTGAGGCCTCAGACGTCGGACCTCGGACCTCGGACCTCAGACCAGACCTACCGGCATTTCAGCGAGACATTAGACCCGCAGCGTCAGACCTCAAAGATGAGTCGCTATTGGAAGAGTCAGCGGTTGGAGAATTTCTGGAGCGGAGGTCTGAAGTCCGAGGGCGAAGTCCAGCGTCCGACTATCTTTTGAGCACCCACATCACCCAGCCAGCCAGCAGGACGCCCCCGAGAAACGTTACAAAGCAACGGACTCCGTAGCGCACCATTTCGCGCGTGGTCTCTCGATGAGTGATGCCGAAGACAATCGAAGCGAAGAGCGAGAATACTAAAGCCGCGCTGAAATGGTTGAGAGCTATGGTCACTGCTATCTCCGAATACTCTTATCTGGCAACTGACAACTGACTACCGGCAACTTCTTCACTGCTTCTTCCCAATCGCGATGTGATACGCATCAGCCACGGCAATGAAGTTCAACAATCCCGCCACGATCATGAACTTCGTTCCATAGTCGGCGGTAGCGAAGGCAATCGCTCCCTGGCCCCAATCCATGGCGAGGGTCAGAAGGTAGAGCGCGCCTGCTCCTATGTCACCGACGAAGCCTAGCATATCGAGAATGTCGCCGCCATTCGCCTTGTAAATGCGGCCCTGCATCGCGAGGCCAATAAGGAAAAGCGCCACGATGGAAACAAACAGCAGCAGGCCGCGAATCCAGCGCTTCTGGATCATGTGTCCCGCGCCAGGAATCAGCCAGCCTACCGCTGGAGCGATCACCGACATCGCACCCACGGATCCTGCGCCTACCGCTTTGGATCTTTCCGTAGTGGAATTCGCCATCAAATGTTCACAATCTCGCGCTGAATTTTCCCGGTCACTTCCGCCGAATTGTCGCGCACCAGCACATTCACCTCGCTGCGTACGCCAAACTCCGGAAGATAGATTCCGGGCTCAATGGAGAAGCAGGAATTTGGAAGGATCTGTCGCTCGTCGTGGATCTCAAGGTCGTCCATGTTGGCGCCATTGGAATGGACGTCGGTGCCGATAGAATGTCCTGTACGGTGAATGAAGTATTCTCCGTAGCCCGCCTTCTTGATATGAGCGCGCGTGGCACGATCGACTTCCCATCCCGCAATGCGGCGGCTGCCGCTGATGGCATCCACTACAGTTTGCACTCCGGCATCGCGGGCGTCGCGCACAATCTCGAAAACTTCACGCATGCGGTCAGAAGGCGCTCCACCTACAAAACCCATCCAGGTGATGTCGTAGTACACAGCGTTGGGAGTGTTCTTCTTGCCCCACACATCGAGCAGGACCAGATCACCTTCGCGAATCGGTACCGGACGACTAGCGTGTGGCTCATAGTGCGGATTGCCGGCATTGGCGTTCACCGCGACGATTGGAGGATCGTCAGTGAGCAGGTTCTCGCGCTTGAAGGCCTCCATGAACCACTGCTGGATTTCATGTTCCTTCGTGCCGCCATTGCGGACACGTTTGCCGATTTCCTTAAATGCCTCGGCCACGATGGAATCGATGCTGTCGCGGGCGGCGAAGTGTGATGCGATCTGTTCCTCGCTCCACGTCGATTCGAATTGCGCCACCAGATCCGCCGAGCTAACAATGTTCTTCCCCAGTCCACGCAGCAGGTCCACAGTCCCGGCATCCACCAGAGACACCGTAAAGACGCTATTGTTCGGCGAATATTGCATCGCCAAGTCGAGATACCGGGCGAGGATCGACTTCAGGTGGGTGAACAACTCCTGCCATCCGGAGTATTGATATTTCTTGCCGGGTAGGGAATCCAGATGCCCGGCTTCGATCTTGTGGACCAGCTTTACGGGCTCGCTGTCGGCTGGAATCAGATAGAACCAGCGCCGCGTCACCATCAAGCTCGTCGGTAATCCAAGCACGCGGTACGCGATGGGATCGCGATGATGGTGATCGTAGAACAGCCATGCGTCGATGTTGCGCTCGCGCAGGGCAGACTGGATGGCAGCAAGGTCCATAGGCAAACGTCTATTGTAAACAACGGGAAGGTTTTGGGCGAATCCGGGGACTACGAAAGAACCTGCTTCTGAATGTTTTCGGGCAGCGTTTCACACGCCGTCCGGAGCACCAGCCGCGGGGCGCGTTCGCGAATCTTCATCAGATAGGGTACGGTCTTCTTCGCGTCGAACTTCGCTGTCTCGCGGAGCAGCCAGCCCAAGCCCTTCTGTACCATGTCGTCCTGATCGTCGAGCAGGGAATTGGATAGCCGCACGATTTCGGGGAACAGCATTTTCACCCGAGCCCCGCGAATCAGGGCAACGCAAGCAGCCCGCCGGTGCCACCGATTCTTCGACTTCGCCCACCGGAACACGGCCTTCGTGCGTGCAGGCTTCACAGCGACTAGCGGCGAAATCAGATAATGCACGAGTCCATCATGGTCTGCCCAACTGCTGATCCGGTCGAGCCATGACTCAAACAATCTGAATTCCGCATCGCCGAACTGCGCATCGAGTCCCTCGAGAAGAAAGATGCCTGCGATCTTTTCTTCCAGAACCAGCCCTGCGAAAAGACCGTCGGCAACTTCCACCAGGAAGTTGAAATCGTGTCCGCGCAGAATCTCCCGGCGGCATTCACGAATCACGCGACGCAGCGCGGCTGTATACCATCCATGCGACTTGATTTCGTCTTTGAAGAACCACTGCACCCCGGCCGCATGTTCCGCGGATCCTCCGTCTTTGAGCGCTTGTCGGATCTGGGCCGCAATTTGCTTTGGCGTGCCACGCAACGTGCCTGGTTCTTCTCTCCTCGCCTTCCGCGCAGCGACCATTTATTTCGCGTCCACTGTTTCAGCCCTGACGAGCCGGTCATAGATCCATAGGAGAAGCGTCGTAACGAGTCCGACCGCAATCACCCACCACCACACCATTTGTGGCTGATGCAGTTCCTCCCCATAGTGACGCATTAACCACCCAGAAAAAGGTCCAGCAACGAACGATCCAATCCCCAACGGCAGGAAGGCAAAGCCCATGTAGGTTCCCTGCTGATCCGGTGGCGCGAGGCGCGAGATGTAGTCGTAGTAGCGCGGTTGTTGAATGATTTCTCCGATTGCCACACCGACCAGTGTCGCAACGGACATCCACACCGACGGGTGAATAATCAGCAAAGTCCACGCCAGGCTCGACACCAGCGTCCCGATCACGATTGCATGGAAGGCATGCAGTCGCTTGGTCAGGAACCCGATTAGCATGGTGAAGCAGATCACGACAATGGGATCCGTGGCCAGAATCCAGGCCGTATTCGCCTGCGGGTCGATATATTTGGAGACGTAGAGCGGGAGGGCAATAAATTCCTGCCAGAAAACGATCCAGTAGCCGGTGAAGATCAACAGGAAGATCATGAATCTTGGGTTGGAAAGAACCATGACAAAATTCTTTCCGACCTGTGCGAGATCCGGCGGTGCAGCATCATTCAGGCGTCTTGGTTCTTTGAACAGCAGCAGGACCACGAAGAGCATTGCGAGTACACTGACCGACGCAATGCGAAACACATTCACGATGGCGCCATGTTCTTCCTGCCATCCCGCCAACAGCGGTCCCAGCATGCTTCCGACGTTGACCAGGGTGTAGTAAATCGAATATCCGAGCGACCGCACATTTTCGCTTGATGCCCGAGCGGTCGTTCCTACTACACTAGGCTTCACCAGAGCGACGCCCAACGCCGGCAGAATCAGGACGAATGTCACCAGCGCGATCAGCGGCACCGCATTGCGCACGGGCGCCAACCAGGCAGATCCTAACGACCCCATCAGGAAATACGCCATGCTGAGGATGAAGTATGCGAGCGAAAGGGCCCGCCGGAACCCGAGTCGATCGGCAACGGCTCCGCCGATTACGGCGAGGAACCACACCCATCCGCCGAACATCCCAGTGAGACTGCTGGCGCGTTCGACATCGAAGTGCAGTCCTTCGTGCAGGTAGCGGGCCAGCACCGCAAACACGGCGTAGTACGAAAGACGTTCAAACATCTCGCTGACATTGGCAACCCAGAAGGGCCGTTCGAATCCTGTTCGGATTTCCTGCAGACGTTCAGAGAAGGTCAAAGTGGCTCCTAGAATCGTAGCGCCGGCGACTCGCCGGCTGTCGCGAGGGCATCTTGCCCTCGCAGGAAGCACTACCTCGCAAACTTTTCGCGTACCTGTTGCGCCGTGACTCCTGCCACACGAATTACTTTGTTCCGGCTGGTCTGGCCGGACGCAATGGTAACGGAACTTCGCGGCACCTTCAAAAGTTTTGCGAAGAATTCGATGCTCGCCTCGTTAGCCCGGCCTTCGATCGGTGGAGTCGTCAGTGAAAGCTTGAGCGCATCCCCCAGTTCGCCCGTGATGGCATTCTTCCTCGCACGAGGATGGACTTTCACGGCAAAGCTCACTGCGCCGTCGCGTTCGTTGACAGTGATCATTCTGTCAAAGGTTTGTCATCCTGAGCGACGCGAAGGACCTATGTAGTCTGCTCGTGCAATGGAAATCGTCGACGAGTTGCACAGGTCCTTCCTGCCCGCAAAGAACGCGGTCCTCCGGATGATAATCGTTACTGCTTTGCTCTCTCACCAAAAATCGCCGTCCCAACGCGCACGCAGGTCGAACCCTCTTCAATCGCGACTTCGAAATCGTGCGACATGCCCATGGAAAGCACATCCAGTCCTAACGCCGGCAGCTTGCGCTCCGCAATCTTGTCACGCAGCGCCCGCAGCTTACGAAAGTATGGCCGCGCGCCATCGGGATCTTCAGTGTACGGAGGCACCGTCATCAGGCCGCGAAACGATAGTCCCTCGAGACGCGGGGATGCGACCAGTATTTCCTCCAACTCCGGCGACTCGGGAGCTACGCCACTTTTGGCAGCCTCGCCGCCGACGTTGACCTCGATGAGAACGTCCAACTTTTTCCCCATGCTCCGCGCCGCAGCTTCCAGCTTTTCCGCCAATTTCAGCGAATCGACCGAGTCGACTGCACCGAATAGCTCCACGGCCTTCGCCGCTTTGTTGGTTTGCAGATGTCCGATCATGTGCCACTCGGATCCTGCGAGATCGGCTAACGCAGCAGCTTTGCCCGCAAATTCCTGCACGCGATTCTCACCGAACAGTCGAAGCCCAGCCTGATAGGCTTCGCGAATCCGCTCCGGTGGATGCGTTTTGGTGACGCCCATAAGAGCGATCTCATCGGGGATTCGTCCCGCGCGCCGCGCGGCGTCATTAATCCGTTCGCGAAGCTCGGCGATATTTTCTGCGATCGACATAGAATCAATCAACAAAGGACACGAAGGATCACGAAGGCCAATCTGGATTCCTTCGTGAAACTCCGTGTCCTTCGTGGTTGATGAATTACATGATGGCCGTCGGCGGCGCCGGCTCGTCCGGACTTCCAGCATTCGCTAGGGGTACCCGAACCATTGCAAGCACAAGCACTACGAGAGCCGCGAGGGCTGCCCAGATGGACGGCGTCCAGTGAACCAGGCTTACATCCTTCCCCGAGCCGACCAGGCCGGCAATCACGAGACCGCAGAGGGCCTCTCCCGCGATCAGACCAGACGCCGTGAGCACGCCGGCGTTTTCCACGCGCGCCTTCTGGGCGTCGTTGAATCCGCGACGGTCGCGGAGCTTATCGGTGATCCAGCGAATGATGCCTCCGACGAAAATCGCAAATGTCGTTCCCAGCGGCAGATACATGCCGACGGAGAACAGCATCACGCTCTTCACCTCGATCAGAATCATTCCGATCCCCAGCAGAATGCCGACTACCACCAGTGGCCACGCCATTTCTCCGCTGACGATTCCTTTGGAAAGCATGGCCATGAGTCCGGCTTGCGGTGCAGGTAGGGCATTGCTCCCGAAGTGATAGGCTTTGTCGAGCACGGCCAGCGGGACGAACAACACAAGAGATGCGACTATGACTCCGAAGAGGTCGCCAATCTGCATCTTTGAAGGTGTTCCGCCGAGAATGTGCCCAACTTTCAGATCCTGCAACATCTCACCCGCGACAGCCGATGACACACAGACCACCGCTGCGACTCCCAGCACAGCCGCCACACCGCCGGTGCCGGATACTCCCAAGGCCACCATGAGGAGAGCGGCGATCAGGAGTGTACACAACGTGAGGCCTGAGACCGGATTGTTCGAAGACCCGATCATCCCGACCAGGTTGCCGGAGACGGCGGCGAAGAAAAATCCGATGATGACCATTACGCCCGCCGCCACCAGCGCTCCAGAAATGATCTGCGAGCCGGAGAGATTTCCGGCGCTGCTCATAAAGTAGTAGTAGAGCAGGACCATGGCTACAAAAACGACGCCAATTCCGGCAAAAACCGCTTTTGCCGGCAGGTCGCGATCAATGCGGCTCGTAGTCTCGTGAGCCGCGGCAGACTTCTTCAGATCCGAGATCGCCCGGCCCATGCCAACGGCGAGTTGCTTGCGCATCTTAAACAAAGTGTAAGACGCACCCACCAGCATTCCACCCACTGCAATCGGTCTCACGATCGAGTAATAGATCGCTCCCGCGAGCAAGTCCCAGGAGAGCGATTGACCTGGGGGTTGGGCGGCCTGAATGTACGGTCCCACAGTAAAGGTGAGAAGCGGAACCAGCAATCCCCATGCCAGCACTCCTCCGGCAAAATTCAGTGCTCCCAGGCGGGGACCAATAATGTATCCGACGCCCAGGTAGGCCGGGCTGACATCGGGCAAGCTGAAGAGAGTCGCGCCGCCAGTCACGGTAGTGGCAACGTTGGGGTTGGTGCCGGTGCGCAAAAGGAGTCTCTTTCCCAATTCGCTGATTTTCACGTGCATCGTATTGCTGGCGCTGAACACGTTGACGGCGCCCAACAGATACATGAATCCACCAAATCCCATGTTGGCAAACAGAATCTTCGCCGCCCTGGCGCCCTGTTGCCCGGCTTTGTGGATTTCCGATGCCGCGACGGACTCGGGGTAGGGAAGTTCCGGGTCTTCCACCATCACCCGGCGCAGCAGTGTAACGAAGAGGATGCCGAGAGTGCCTCCGATCACCATGAGTGCGACTGAGTTCCAATACTTCTCGCGCGTGAGTCCGGGCCAGAGTCCTGCCATGACGAACGCCGGAATCGTGAACACCGCCCCTGCAGCCACCGACTCGCCAATCGATCCCACGGTTCGCGCGATGTTCTCTTCGAGCAGCGAGCCCTTCATCAGGCGCAGCAGCGCCATGCCGATCACTGCCGCAGGATAGGTCGCCGCGATCGTCATGCCAGCCTTCAGGCCGAGATAAGCGTTCGCCGCACCGAGAATTGCGGTCATCACCAGCCCGATCATCAGGGCACGCACGGTGAACTCCTTCATCTGCATGGTTTCTGGTACGTAAGGCGCATACTTCTTTTTCGCAGGAAGTTCTGTGACGGGGCTGCTCATGGGCGGAATCCTTTTAGAGCGTGGGATGGAAGCAATGTCGTCTGTGTTGCCTTAAGAATCTGATTCAAACAACGGCGCACGTTAGCACGCGGCATGGGCGCGTGACAAGTGCGCCGTCACCGTAGCGCTGCCGTCCCGGTGCTGTCGCGGCGGCGTCTCGCTGCCGCGCATGGTTAACTCCGGCCGCCTCGTTCTGCAATCAATTGCATGGTTGGCCGACTCACCCAGTCGTGATATCGCTGCCCATGGAACTGTTCGCCCCAAGCGAGGGGCGTCACATCGCGGTATTCGTGCATCGTCTCATCCGGGACGAACCGCAACTGCTTTCGCAAGGATGCCCGTACATTCGGGTCGGCTCCATGATCCAGTAGCAGCCGGGCCAAGGCGGCATCGCGCTGCAGGCCGCACAAGTACGCCTGCGATACCACGCAACCAAACAGTGGCGTGTGCCCGCCGAAGCCATCGCCGTCAACCTCGGCCCGCGCATTCGCATCGGCCCCATGCTCAATCAGCCAGCGTGCGATCTCGATCTCATCAAAGTCAACGCATATATGCAGGAGCGTCGTTCCTCCAACCGGCGTCGCGTTCAGCGCATAGGAGTGGTCCGTGTGGCATCCCAAAGCGGGCGGGTAGATTTCTTCGTGCGCAAATGTTCGCTGCGGCAGCTGTGGGTCGCGCTGCAGATGGCGCTCCAGCAGATCGATGCGCCCACGATGCAAGGCCATCGGCGGCGTATCGGGCAGCTCAACTCCGTGCGACACCGCCAGTTCGAGGCACCCATGCTTGCCCTTGGGATTCCGGCAGTAGGTCTCGAGCAGCAACGCAATCGGCGCCATACGATCACCGTGCTCGTCCGCCAGTTCGGCTCCCAATTCCAACTGCAAGGCCAGCCCGGAGTCATTCAATGTTTCACACGGGCCCATGACGATGCCCGGAGTGATGCGTCCGCCCATCGCCTGCAGACGGCGTGCTGTCTCGATCCTGCCTTGCAGGCAAGCCCGGCTGAAAGCGTCCTGCACGTCATCGGCTCCAAGATCATGAAGTGCCTGAATGACGGCGTCTTGTCCAAGATTAGCGGCGTATGTCATCGGCGGACCCCAGTTGCTGGCGGGTATCCCGGTAGCTGATTCATTCAGCAGCTTCGGATCTTTCCCAACGAGTTGCCGAATCGCCTTCACATCACCGTGCCAGATCGCATCCGTCATGCGGCAGGCCGTGACCAGACGTGGCCAGCTTGCGATGCCGTACATGCGTGCCAGCACAAATTGTGCCTCAGCCAATTTGGCTTCAGCAGAGGGGCCAACCTGGGGATGATGCCTCTGCCACAACTGCAGTGCCTGTGGCTCTCCGCGCCGCAGATCCTCCAGCAGATCCTTAGCCTGATGTCGAAGTTGTTCGAGGTTGGGACGAACAGGGAAGTGACGATCGTAGAACTGCTTTGTCATACGGACCTCCTTCAGGTCATGCCCGGGGTCCGCTGCAGCGGGCGAAAAGGAGGTTCGTTCGAACCTGGATTCTTTGATCTTTCCTCAGGTGGACTCAGTCCTCTCCGCGGACGGGCGGCGTCCTGTACGCCGATAAGGAGTATACGCCAAGTTCCGCCAACCCCTAGTCGCCCACTCGCGGGAAGCTCCGCGGGTGTAAAATAGACCCAATCAGGTCTTTCGCCCCTTCGTATTCCCGTTTCGAGGTGCAGTATGAGTAACGCCCCCGATTCATTCACCCAGCCCTATCGGTGTCACGATTGTGGCAGTGAAGTAGGTTTCCGTTCGCGTCGCCGTACTCTAGCCGAGCGGTTCATTCTGCCGATGTTTCTCTTGCAGCCGGTGCGCTGCGGAGAATGCTTCCGCCGCGACTATCGCTTTATCTTCACCCAGGTTCGCGACCGTTGGTCTGAGACGCCTCGGAAGTCGCCCGGAAAACAAACGGTCACGGCCAATCGCAACGTTGCCTAGTCGTGAGGGTCGCCGCTATACTTACGGTAACGTGAGATGGGCCGCGGGATGGCGTACCGCGGAGTCACGAGGAGGCCGTCTTCAGCAGTAGTGAGGACCGAATCCGGGCTGGCGACAGCGCAATTGCAGTTGGTGGGCCCCGTATTGTTTCCGAAGGTCATTCCAACACCCCAACTCCCACGTGGTTTCGACGGACGGCCGAAGGCCTTTTCTCCGTTCTGTTTCCCTCCGACTGTCGTATCTGTGGACTCCCGCTCCTGAACATCTCACGGCTTCCAGTTTGCCCGGATTGTCTGGCACAGATTCACTCGATTCGCGGAAAAGTCTGCTCGATTTGCGGGGAAAGAGTTCTCTCTGCTTATGCGGATACCGATGATGAGGGTCTGCGCACCTGCCCAGTATGCCGCCGCGTAGAACGCCCATTCGCCAGTGCTGTTGCTTATGGCAGCTACGATGGCGCTCTCCGCGAACTCATTCACTTGTTGAAGTACAACGGTGTGCGCCCGGCCGCCAACGTACTCGGTCGTATGCTTGCCCACGCCTTCGCCGCACTCGAGTCCTCATTCGAGCAGGCCACAGTTCTGGTCGTCCCCGTACCGCTGTACAAGGGCAAACGCCGGCAGCGCGGTTTCAATCAGGCGGAGCTTGTCGCGCAGGCTGCCTTGAAGAGTCGTGCCGGGCGTTTCGAGATTGCGCCAGACATTCTGCAGCGCGTGCGCGATACGCATTCCCAGATCGGTCTGACGAGCAATCAGCGCCGCGAAAACCTGCGCGGTGCCTTTGCGGTTTCATCTCCTGCGGAATTGATTGGACGCGAAGTTCTTCTGGTGGATGATGTCTATACCACGGGTACCACGGTGACCGAATGCGCACGCGTGCTGATTCGCGCCGGAGCTTCCAATGTATGGGTAGCAACGGTAGCGCGCACGCTGAAACTGGCATCTAACGAACAGGGCTTCGAACTCCCGGAGATGCAAGCATTTCCAGAGGATGCGGAATCGGCAGAGATTTTCGAGCATGCAACATCGAGGCAGTGAACTTATGTCGCTACGGATGGAACACGAACCAGGATCCCGGCACGCCGCCGGCCTGTATTCGCCGGCGGCTCCGCACCGTGCTGGTGACGGACATGCACTGCTCTCCCCCGTACTAGTCCTCAACGCGTCCTACGAACCGATCAATGTTTGTGCCGCACGCCGCGCGCTCGTGCTCGTTCTCAAGGGTGTCGCGATGACCGAAGAAGAGAATGGCCACTTCCTGCATTCGGCTCGGGTCGCCATGCGCCTGCCATCAGTCATTCGGTTGCTCGAATATCGCCGCATTCCGCACCAGAGCCGTGCTCTTTCGCGGAAGAACATCTTGTTGCGCGACCGCAATACTTGCCAATACTGCGCCACGGTTCTGCCGTCCAGCGAGCTTACGCTTGATCACGTGATTCCGCGCTCTCGCGGCGGATCATCGACCTGGGAGAATCTCGTTGCTTGCTGCCATCCCTGTAATCGGCGTAAGGGAAACCAGTCTCCACTCGAAGCAGGTATGAAGCTGATGCGCGAGCCTCGCGCCTTCAATCTTCACACCAGCCGCCACATCATGCGCCTGATGGGGCGGAGCGACGACAAGTGGAGAAAGTATCTCTTTTATTAAGCCAATCGTCGCCCGCATCCAACGGCAACCTCTTATCCCTGAAGGCATCCAAGTTGACGGCAGAACTGCAGCACCCTCCCTCCAGCCTCACTGAGCGGAGAGGGGTTGGAGGG
>AR_comb_assmDRAFT_10458534_pt1 | contig 22840 bp, 19 predicted proteins | sample ArasoioldDNA_FD_10543 | JGI IMG/M metagenome (IMG submission 10543) | reverse complement strand
TGCCGCATCATGGATTACGGGAAGTATCTCTACCAGCAGGAAAAGAAAGAGCGCGAAGCCAAGAAGCACCAGAAGACGATTACCGTAAAAGAGGTCAAGTTCCGCATCAACGTGGACGACCACGATTACGAGACGAAAAAGAATCACGTTCTGCGCTTTCTGGACGAGGGCGACAAGGTCAAAGCAACGATTTTCTTCCGCGGACGCGAAATGACGCGAACCGGGCTGGGACGGCAGATCCTGGAACGGTTGATCAAGGACGTCGAGTCGGAAAGTATCGTTGAGTTCCGCCCGAGGCAGGAAGGGAACACTCTGCACGCGATTCTGGCTCCGAAGAAGTCGGACAAGGAGCGCGAGAAGGAAAAAGAGAAGGAAAAAAAGCTGAAGGCTGCGGCGCAGAGTGCGCCAGCCGAAGCTACGCCACCGGCGCAGGTCGCCAAGCCCGCGTCGTAAGCGCGGCTTGGGTGACGAGTACTAAATTCAACGCAATTTGGCTCTTAGCGCTTGGCATTTGGCCAGGATGGAAAATGCTTGTGGCGAGTGTTTGTGTTCGCTAAGTGCTAAATGCCAAATCCTAATTTCTGAGGTTCTATGCCAAAATTGAAAACGCACAAGGGCGCTGCCAAGCGCTTCAAGAAGACGGCGTCAGGGAAGGTGAAGCGCGGGAATGCCAAACTGCGTCACATCCTGACATCGAAGGAAACGAAAACCAAGCGCAAGATGCGCAAGTCGTCGCTGGTGAGCGATGGCGATCTTGCCAAAGTGTTGCGGATGATTCCGTACCAGTGAAGCAGTTGCCAGTGGCCAGTGATCAGTGGCCAGAAAACTCCGACTGGATTTTCTGAATACTGATCACTAGCCACTGACTACTGTTTCGGCGTGTGAAGAGGTCCGGCCATTCGTCCTTACCTCCAGCCGCCATAAAACGAAAGCAAAAAGGAGAACACCATGCCTCGAGTAAAACGCGGCACCAAACGCCGCCAGAAGCGCAAGAAGATATTGGACCGCGCAAGCGGTTATTTCCTGACAAAATCGAAGCTGTATCGCTCGGCGAAAGAGTCGGTCGAGCGCGGGCTGAAGTTTGCCTATGCCGGCCGCAAGCAGCGCAAACGGCAGTTCCGTTCGCTGTGGATTGTCCGCATCGGCGCCGCCGCCAAGCTCAATGGGTTGAGCTACAACCAGTTCATTCACGGGCTGAAGAAGGCCGGCGTGGAACTGGACCGCAAGATTCTTGCGGACCTGGCGGTGAATGATCCGTCGGGGTTTGCCGGGCTGGCGTCGCAGGCGAAGACGGCGCTGGCGTAATTCAGCTGTCAGCTTTCAGCCATCAACATTCAGTCAAATCGGAATGGGCACGGCTTCGGGCGTGCCCTTCAAGTGTTCTCAATTGTCATTCTGAGCTGAGTGAAGAACCTATGCACCTTGCCTGGGGAGGCAGAAATGCATAGGTCCTTTCGCGCAAAGAACGCGCTCAGGATGACAACGAGTTTGGACATCGTGGCGTACACCGTTCCCAAATTGACGGACTATTCGACTGCGGCGTTGGAGAAGGCTGCGGGCGAATGCATTGCTGCGTGCGCGTCGGAATCCGCGGCTGTTCACACAGATGCGGATCTGAAGGCGTTTCGTGATCGGTGGATGGCTCGGAAGAATGGAATTCTGACGCAGATCAATGATCTGTGGTTGAAGGGCGCTCCGAAAGACGCGAAACGGGAAGCTGGAATCCGCGTGAATGAGCTCAAGGCGCGTGTAACCGAGCTTGTCGAGCAGGCGCACGTGACTAGCGGCGACTCGCTTGGTGCTGAATCGGTCGATATCTCGCTGCCTGGAATTCGCAGGCCGATCGGGGCCGAGCATCCCGTCGTCAAAACTCGAAATGAGATTGTGTCTGTGTTTCAGCGGCTGGGATATTCCGTTGCTGAAGGTCCCGTTGTTGAAACGGATTACTACAACTTCGAGGCGCTGAATTTTCCCCCGAATCATCCGGCGCGCGATACCCAAGACACGCTGTTCATCGCGGGGCAGGCCTCGAAGCCGCAGCGCGAGCGGTTGCTGCTGCGCACGCATACTTCTCCCGTGCAGATTCGCACCATGGAGAAGATGCGTCCGCCGATTCGCATTGTGATTCCGGGAACCGTGCACCGCAACGATCCTCCGGATGCGAGCCACTCGCCGATGTTTCATCAAATCGAGGGTTTAGCGGTCGATACGAACATTACGCTGGGCGATCTGAAGGGCACGCTCGATCATGCGATGAAGGCGCTGTTCGGATCTTCGGTGAAGACGCACTTCCGGCCATCGTTCTTCCCGTTCACTGAGCCGAGCGCGGAGTTGTACGTGACTTGCTTCATTTGCGGCGGGAGCGGGAAGCGCGGTTCCGATCCCTGCCGTCCGTGCAAGCAGACTGGCTGGATTGAAGTGCTCGGCTGCGGCATGGTTGACCCGAACGTGTTCGAGTTCGTGAAGGACAACGGATACGACCCGAAGAGGGTGTCGGGTTTCGCGTTCGGGATGGGTGTGGACCGTCTGGCCTTGCTGAAGTACGGCGTGGATGATCTGCAGTACTTCTTTCAAGGGGATGTGCGGTTCTTGCAACAGTTTGGGTGAATACAGGCTCTTAGCTGTTAGCTTCTGAGCTTTTAGCTCAAGATGAGGCCGATGACGTTCGAAGAATTGGAAAACGAACTTCCGAACGGTTTGCACGACGCCGAGGTGAGGAGCATAAGCGTCGACTATGCCCGTCGTTCGCTTGCACTCGAACTCTCTATTTGGGTCGGCAGTATGGATGATTCGCCAGAACGTCGGGAAGCATACAAGACCGGAAGGCTTGAAGTTAGTGGGCTAATCTTTCTTGCGATGGAGCCACCGGACGCGCGATACCCATATCGCGTAGAGTCGCGCTTAACGGTAGACAGCGTTGACCCAAGAAGAAGCCTGGACGCTGAACTGCTGGGGTCGATTCCAGGCGACGCTTTCTGTCGCAGTTTCTTTGTAGTTCAATGGAACGCGTGTTTGCACTTCGCCGGCAAGCATGCAGAAATGATTTGGCTGAACGATGGCGCGATTAGTTATCGAACGCCGAAGGAGCTGAAAGCTAAAAGCTAGTAGCTGGTTTTCATGAAACTGTCTGCCAAATGGATTCGCGACTACGTTGACCTCACCGTCGACGACCGACGGCTTGCTGAGGACTTGACCAATGTTGGCATTGCGGTTGAGGGGATCAGCGGCTCGGGTGCGGACACTGTTTTCGAAATGGAGATCGGCACGAACCGGCCTGACGCGATGAATCATTATGGCGTCGCGCGGGAGGCGGCTGCGATTTACGATTTGCCGCTGAAACCGCTTTCAGCTCTCAGCTCTCAGCAGTCGGTGAAATCGGATACACCATTCCCCATCACTGTCGAGGAGCCCTCGCTCTGTCCTCGCTTTTCGGCGCGGGTGATTCGCAACACGCGGATCAAACAATCTCCCGAGAAGATTGCGCATCGTCTGCAATTGCTCGATCAGCGACCGATTTCAAATGCTGTCGATGCGACGAATTACGTGCTCTGGCAGATCGGGAAGCCCACGCACGTCTTCGATGCGGATCTGCTCGAGGGTGGCCAGATCATCGTGCGCAAGGCGCGTAAGGGCGAAGTGCTCAAGACGCTTGATGGCGTCGATCGTAAGCTTACGACGGAAGATCTTGTCGTATGCGACGCGAAGAAGCCCGTCGGGCTTGCTGGCGTAATGGGTGGATACGACACGATGATCACGGAGAAGACACGGAACATCGTGATCGAGTCGGCATGGTGGGATCCGGCGATCGTTCGCAAGATGTCGCGGCGGCACGCGCTGCACACGGACGCCTCGCATCGATTTGAGCGTGGCGCGGATTTCGAATCAACTGTTCTCTCTTGCGATCTAGTCGCGCAGATGATTCTGGAATCCGGCAGTGGAGAACTCGTCGGCGAAGTGGTCGACGTGATTTCCCGAAAAATCGACCAGGCTCCCGTAATTCTGCACGTCAGCGAGGTACGTCGCATCCTGGGCGGAGGTCTGGATTCCGGGCTCATCTATCGCCTTCTAAAGCGGCTTGGATTCGAACTGATTCCCGAGGGCCAGAGTGACGCGCAGTTCCGGGTGCAGATCCCGGGTTGGCGGCTGGATGTTGAACGCGAGATTGATGTGATCGAAGAGATTGCTCGCCTGCACGGATACGACAAATTCCCCAACACTCTGCCAGCCTACAGCGGGGCAGTTGCGGAATTGCCGCAGGCGCGGATCGACGCGGAGTTGCGCCGACGAGCACTCGCGCTGGGGTATAACGAGGCTCTGTCACTAACGTTCATCTCGCACTCGGATGCGGAGAAGTTTTCTTCGGGAACACAAGTGCTGGAACTGGAGAATCCGTTGAGCGAAGAAGCTTCCGTGATGCGTACTTCGCTGCTGCCAGGCATGCTCGATATGCTGGCATGGAACTTGAATCGCGATGTTCCCGAAGCGCGGCTCTTCGAGATTGGCAGCACGTATCAGATTCCCAGTGGAGAGCGCCTCGAGCCTCGGCGTGCATGTCTGGGCGCCACGCTCGCAGCCGTCCGAGCCACTTTGCCTGCCGCTGGAATTCTGGATGTGAGCAAAGGGGAACACGCCGTCGCCACCGACGCGTTCCCCGCATTCAAGGGAGACGTGGAGAATCTGCTGGAGCCTTTCGCCTGCGATCTATGTTTTGAGCGTGATGCGGCGGAGTATTTTCACCCAGGGCGATCGGCACGTGTGCGGGCCGACGGCTTGCAGGTAGCGCAGTTTGGGCAGATTCATCCCGAGGTAGCCGGAGCACGAAAGTTGCGGCAGGACGTGTTTCTGGCTGAGTTTGATCTCGAGCAATTGTATCGACTCGGATTGAAGAGGGTGAAGTTCGCGCCGTTGGGAAAGTATCCTGTGGTCGAGCGCGATTTCTCGTTGGTCTTCGCGGATGAAGTCACATTCAGTCAGATGCGGGAAGCGATCGAATCCGCCCGGATCCCCGAGTTGCGGGAAGTTTGTCCGGTAGAAATTTTCCGCGGGGGTTCGATCGCAGCGGGGAAGTATTCCATCTTGCTGCGCGTTCGGCTGCAATCGTCCGAGAGAACGCTGCGCGACGACGAAGTGGCGCAATGGTCCGCGAAGATTGTTGCTGCATTGACCGCTCTGGGCGGAGCGCAAAGAGCCTAAAACCAAGGCTTGCCACCTCACAGGTCGCCTCAAACGACCCGCCCGAGGAAAAATACCAGAGTTCCACAGGTTAATCTTCTCTAAGACACCGTCGGATAGATCCTACGCGGCGTTCTCCAGATTTCTTTTCTATCGCCGATAGTACCGTACGTGGGAGATATGTCTGCAGGACGCGGTGCGGCTAAGGCTCGGGTCAGAAATGCGAAGCCCCTGCGGTATGTGGCTCGGCAACCGATTTTCGATCGCGAAGAAAATGTCTTCGGTTACGAACTTTTGTTCCGCAACGGTCTGGAGAACTGTTTCCGGGGAGATTCAGACGAAGCGTCCCGGGCAACGCTGGACAGTTCGCTCCTGATGGGCCTGGACGTATTGTGCGATGGTCGGCGCGCGTTTGTGAACTGCACGCGCGATACCTTGATCAAGGGGTTGGTGGCGGTTCTTCCCTCGACGTCCACCGTCGTGGAAATACTGGAATCTGTTCCTCCCGACCCCGATGTCCTAACCGCATGCCAGAGTCTAAAAGAGAAAGGTTACGCGATCGCTCTGGATGATTATGTGGCGGGCGATCCTCGTGAGCCACTGGTCGAGGTCGCAGACATCATCAAGGTCGAGATGCAATTGACGACGGAGGAGCAGAGGGCCCAACTGATCCGGCAATTTGGTCCGTGGCGCTGCCGGATGCTGGCCGAGAAAGTTGAAACACAAGCGGATTTCCTGCGCGCGCGAGAACAGGGATTCGTCTACTTCCAGGGATTCTTCTTCCGCCGGCCGGAAATCATGAGCGCGCGCGACATGCCAGCCAACCGGTTGAACTATCTGCGAATGCTGCAGGAGGTTTCCCGTCCCGATCTGGATGTGCCCGGGCTAGAAAGACTGATCAAGGCGGAAGCCTCTGTCTGCTACCGCCTGTTGCGATATCTCAATTCCGCGGCGTTCGGATTTCACAAAGAGATTCACTCGGTGCTCCACGCACTGTCGCTGCTGGGGGAACGGGACGTGAGGCGCTGGGTGCGGCTGGTCGCAGCGGTAGGTGCTGGGCAAGACAAGACGAGCGATCTTGTGCTTTCCGCGCTGGTCCGCGGACGTTTCGGCGAATTGTTATCGGCCAAAGTACAACACGGGCAGTCGGATCTGTTTCTGATGGGATTGTTGTCGCTGATCGATGTCATGCTCGAAATGCCAATGGAAGCAGTGCTCGAAAAGATTGCACTCGACCACGCGACTAAGGCTGTGCTGCTTGGTCAGCCTAGTGTCTTGCGTCCCGTTTTTCAGCTGATGCTGGCACACGAGAGTGGCGAATGGGCGGCGGCGGCCGTCTTAAGCGAGAGTCTACATCTGGATCCCGAAGACGTGGCGAGCCGGTACTGGCAGGCACAACAATGGGCACGGGAATTATCGCTGGAAGGGTAGTTCCGATTCAGGAGAAGCGAGGCCACCGAACCGCCGTTCATGGCCTCCTGTGCAAAAGCCAAACGGATAGGGCCTTGCGCGGGCGCGCAAGGGCGAGTACCATAATTGTGTTCTCATTTAGGCCTCGTTCCCGCGCAGGCCTTCTGCGCCAGCCAATCCGAGGCGGCGCCTTACGGATCCGATAAACGGAAAATCGAGACTGAGTAATATTTTCATTCGCGAATAGCAGTTCGTTGCAAAGGTGGGGTTCGTTCCAGAGTGTGTTCCGTAGCAATTCGCAACTGCGCAGAAGGAACGGGAGTGTGCAGGGTGGGTCTTGGCCGCCAGCGAATCTGTTCGCGCAGAAGTTTCGGCATCCGCAAAAATTTCGACTCGTGAGAACCAATCTGAGAGGACTATGAACGCAGGACCAGGAAAAAACTCCGGTGGCGGAGGAAGAAGGCGGCGTCGCGGACGCCGGCAACACGGGCAACGGGGACAGCGGCACGGCCAAGGCATGAGCCGCGAAAACAAAGACGGCATTTATACCGCGCCGATGGACCACAGCTATCGCGCTGCGATGACTGGGAGCAATAACGGGCACAATCGCGGACGTCAGCGACCCGGCTTTCAGGCACAGTATCCGCAGCCAGAGCCAGAGCCGTTGCCGGCGAGCGAGGACACGAACTCCCGCATTTTTGCGTTCATCGAAGATCTCTTCTTCATGGCCAAAATTCAGGAGACCGCGCGCAAGCTCAACGTGAAGGTCGAGTTTGTGAAAACCGACAAGGACATGATGGAGAAGATGCAGCAGAACGGCGAGGAAAAGCCCTCGCTGATCATCTTCGATCTGAACAACAACAGCGTGAAACCGTTGTCGTTGATTCCCAAGCTTAAGAGCAAGCTGAAGAAGGGGACCTCGATTATCGGGTTCCTGTCGCACGTCCAAGGCGATCTGAAGCAGAAGGCCCACGAAGTGGGATGCGACATGGTACTGCCCCGCTCGGCGTTTTCGCAGAACTTGCCGCAACTGCTGCGGCGGCATGGGGCTCCAGAGGATGCGGGACCAACGGTCCAGTAAGGATTATTCTCTCTGAACGTGGGCGGATTCCGATCCGCCCGGCGTCAGTGGAGTGCCCAACTGCAGCAACTAATGCTCGACAGTTAGCCCGGAGGCCAACTGAGCGGGCGTCCACCCAACAGATGAACGTGAAGGTGGAAGACCGATTGTCCCGCGCCTGGCCCAACGTTCAGTACCGTACGGTATCCATTTTCAATTTGGCGCTGGCGCGCGATCTGGGCGGCTGCAAGATGACATCGCCCGATGATCTCTGCGTCTCCCGCTTCGGCTTCTTTTAATCCCGCAAAATGCCGCTTGGGAATGATCAGCACGTGCGTCGGGGCCTGCGGTTGGATGTCTTCGAAGGCGAAGACATGTTCATCTTCGTGAACCTTCCTGCTGGGAATCTCACCGCGAATAATTTTGCAGAAGAGGCAGTTCGGGTCGGTCATTGCGCATTCACCTCCGCGGAAAGATAACACAGCTGTGCGATGTCGAAGTCCTCGTTAGGTTACCGATATTTCGCTGCGAGGTTGGCGAATGGGTCGGAGCTCACATTCCACGTGCCTTCGAATGGATTGTCGAGATCGGTCAGCACGAAATGCGCGAAGAACAACAGCATGGTTGTAATGACAATGGAAACGATCCCGAGAACGGGGTTGTGAAATGGGAAGAGCAATAAAAGAAACAGAATTGTGCAGGCTGTGAGTGTGACGAAGAGCAGCAGTGTGCGGGGAATGCGCTTGGCGCTGACTGAGAGGCGTTCGTCGCGATGTGCGCTCGCCTGGTTGGCGATGGCGAGCAATTGTTCGTGCGTGCTGCGTTCGGAGTCACTTTCAGGCTTGAGTTCGGTCACGCTCGCGATGACGGCGGTGAACAATTTGTCACTGCGCTCTGTGTTATTGCCTTGCGAGAGAGTACCCCACTCCGATTCTGTGACGGCACGGGCGTAGGCGCGCACGGCTCGCACGACCGGTTCGCGTGTAGCTTCTCTCAGCCCCTTACTGAATAGAATGAGATCTTTCAGTGCGCCGGACTCTTTCAGAATCTCGTTCTCTACGGCGGCGAATTGTCCCCAGATCACATAAGTGGCAAATGCATACACGACGCTATAGAGGGTGCCGATGATTCCCAGCAACGCGGCGATGCCCTCGGCGTCATCGGTGATGAGTTTATGCAACCCGGCGATTTGAAGCACCAAATACAGAACTGCGGTAGCGCCCATGAAGCGCAGCCCACGATTGCGTGTCTCGGGAAGGATGATCTCAGTCATTCGCATCGCGGACTAGTCTAATCGCACCAGGAAAACCGCGCCTTCGGGAGTCTCAGTCTCGTCAGCAAGCTTTTGGGCGCGGTCGCGGGCATCGTCGAGGACCCGAACTCGAATCCACCAATCCCCGGCTGGGCTCTTGAAGCGCAGTACGTTCGCGGTGTGGTAGCGGCGAGTGAGGCGATCGGCGAGTTTCTTTGCCTCGTGTTCATCGGGCATGCCGCCAATCTGGACCGCCCATTTGCCGGACGCTCCAGGCGCGGCGCCGGATTGCATCAGTTCGACCTTGACTTGAGCGGTGCCGGGCTGCCAAACATCGAGCTTGTGGGCGGCGGCCAGCGAGAGGTCGACGACGCGTCCGGGGATAAAAGGGCCACGATCCGTGATGCGGACCAGGGCCGAGTGGCCCGTCTTGATGTTCGTCACACGCACAATCGAGCCCAGCGGAAATGTTCGATGCGCGGCAGTCATGGCGTGCATGTTGTAGACCTCTCCGTTAGATCCCCGACGGTTGTGATACGGAGGGCCGTACCAACTGGCGAGCCCGCTTTCAGTCTCGATCGGCTGGGCATCAGCGGGAATCACTGGCTCGGCGAGATCCGCATCTTCGTCAGGTTTGCCCAGGGGCGAGTTGCTTGTGGCAGGGGCCGAGGGTGGCGGCTGCGTCGGAGGAGCGGGTCTGCTTGTCGCGTCTGGTGACAGGGGCGGAGGTGGAGGCACGTTCACGTGCGCAGGCTTCGAATGTCCGCAGGAACTCAGAAACAGGATCGCGAGCAAGACGATCAGGAGCATGGCCGTGGAGAGGAAGCGAGCGCGGAACTCTGGTGAACGGCGGACCACTATTTGGGGGTGTTCTGCTGTTTGTCCATGTAGTCGGCGAACTCCGCCAGTTTCTGCGAAGCCACACGCAAAGCTTTCGTGGAATGAGTGCGGACGGCGGGAACGACCTCGTCGTTGAGGTACTTGATAAATTCCGGGATCTCTTTTTCCAGGCGCTCGGCGGCGTTGTTGATGGTCTGACTCACACGGGCCGACGCGTCTTCGACCTTGCGGTTGAAGTCGTTCATGATGCTCCTCGCGATAACTGGGCGTGAAAAGGTTCACGCGATACGGCGGAATGCCAGGCAGAATCATTATTTCGTGCCAGGAAGCGGCGGTCAATGGCGGCGGCTGATTGCCATGGTTCCGCGTGCTTTCGCGATGCGTGCGATAGAATGCGGCATTCCGAGATGAATCCCGGTCAGTCCTTATCGGTGGAGTCGCGTAAAGCAGATTTCCGCAGGAAGCTGCTGGCATGGTACGACGTACACGCGCGGGATCTGCCGTGGCGGAAGAGCCGCGATCCTTTTCGGGTGTGGGTGTCGGAGATCATGCTGCAGCAGACTCGTGTTGCAGCGGTGATTGACCACTATCACGAATTCTTGAGGCGGTTTCCGACGGTACAGAAGTTGGCGGCGGCGCGAGAGTCCTCAGTGCTCGCCGTGTGGAGCGGGCTCGGGTATTACCGGCGGGCAAGGATGTTGCACGCCGCGGCTAAGGTAATCTCGAGGGAGCGTGAGGGTGAGTTCCCCAAGACAGCCAAAGACTGGCGCGATTTGCCCGGCATCGGGAGGTACACAGCGGCTGCGGTTGCCAGCATTGCCTTCGGTGAGCCTGTCGCTGTGGTAGATGGGAATGTAGAGCGCGTGTTGCAGCGGATCGCGGGAGAGCCTCTCGCCGGCGAGCAAATCTGGGCGCTGGCCGAGAGTCTTCTCGATCGCAACCGGCCCGGCGATTTCAACCAGGCCATGATGGAGTTGGGCGCGACCATCTGTACTCCACGGTCGCCAGGATGTCTGACTTGTCCACTGGTTGGATTGTGCGTAACGCGCGGCGAAATGGCGACGGGAACCAAGCCGGCAACACAGAATAAGCGCGAGATTCACTATGCTCTTGATCGCCAGAATGGATCGGTCTTCCTGGTGCGGCGCCCAAAGGATTCCACTCTCATGGGAGGGATGTGGGAGTTGCCGGAGATTCGCGGCTGCCGCGGAAATGATGAACCCATCATGACGGTGCGACATTCAATTACCACAACGGACTACACCGTTCATGTTTGGGCTGTCCCCGCATCTGCGAAGATCGCGGGTGAATGGTATTCCGCACAAAGGCTTCCGCGAACGGCTATGACGGGGCTGGCGCGCAAGATTCTGCGGAAAGCAGGGTGGCTAGCCGCGCCAATGGCGCGGAGTTAGGAACGAGGAGCCCATTCCAATCCTTCGATCCTGAAGACATTCATGGTCATCTAAGAAGAAGGATCTAAGATTGCAGCGGAAAAAGTGAGGAAGAACGATGACAGCGTTGGCAAACGGAACAAAGGCTCCCGAATTTGATTTGAAGACATCGGATGGCAAGGCATTTTCCCTGAACGCGGAACTTGCCCGCGGGCCAGTGGTGCTTGTCTTCTTCAAGGTGTCCTGCCCGACGTGCCAATATGCTTTGCCTTTTCTCGAACGGCTCTACAAGGCATACGGAGACAAGGGAGTGACACTCGTTGGTGTTTCGCAGAATGACGCTAAAGAAACAGCGGCGTTCTGCAAACAATTCGCCATCACTTTCCCGATGCTGCTCGATGACACGCGCTCCTACCCGGTTTCTAATGCCTATGGGCTGACGAACGTGCCAACCGTTTTCTGGATCGCCCAGGATGGGGAAATCGAAGTTTCAAGCGTGGGATGGGTGAAAGGCGATTTCGAATCGATCAACCGGAAGATGGCGGAGACCGGAAAGGTGGATTTGGCCGCCGTGTTTCATCGCGGAGAAGATGTCCGCGATTTTCGAGCTGGTTGAGGATCGAAAAACTAGGCGCCAGGTTGGCGCTCAATTCCAAGAAGCTGAGTACAGGAACACAGAGTCTCACGTTAGGACAGGTCCATTCGGGCCGGATTCCAACGGTGGTTGCACTCTCGTGCACCACTGCGAGCCACTTCTCCTACAACCCATGCCGAAGCCTCCGTTACAATTTCTGCAGTTTTCATAACAATGAGTCTCCAGCGCATGTTGCTTGGCTGGGGGAGAGACCTAGCATGCGGGGAATAGCCCGAATTGTATTGGCATGTCTGACGCTGTGCGTAAGCCTATTTATGTGGGCAGAAGGTGGAGCGGGATCCGGGGGGGCTAAAGCGCCCTCAATCCGCCTGCCGGGGCCGGCATTCGTTGCGCTCGAAACCATCAATCCTGATCACATTCGCTGGCACGTGCGCTATCTCTCGCACGATCTGTTGGAGGGCCGCGGCACCGGACAGCGCGGAGGAGACCTTGCCGCTGAATATATCGCCACGCAATTTGCGGAGTATGGGCTGAAGCCTGCTGGGGACCACGGCACGTACATGCAGCGCGTTCCCTTTGTAGGAATCACAACGTCGCCGGAAACACAGTTTTCGCTAATCCCGAAAAAAGGCGAGGCGATGAACCTTCGCCCGCTCGATGAGTATGTTGCTTACGACCAAAGCCAACAGCCACAGTCGGATATCGACGCTGACGTTGTCTTTGTGGGGTATGGCATTGAGGCGCCCGAATACAACTGGGACGACTACAAGGGTGTGGATGTACGGGGGAAAGTGCTGCTGATGCTGGTGAACGAGCCCTCGTCGGATGATCCGAAGTTCTTCAAAGGTAAAGCACTCACGTATTACGGCCGCTGGACCTACAAATACGAAGAGGGTCTGCGCAAGGGAGCAGTCGGCGTCCTTCTGGTGCATCAGGCCCAGATGGCGAGTTATCCCTGGGAGGTAGTTCGGAACTCAAATTCTGGCGAGAAGTCGTTCCTGAAGGTAAGTGGATCTGTGCTGAAAGTGGCGTCGTGGATTCATCTGGATGTAGCGAACCGGTTGGCTTCGGCCTCGGGGATGAGTCTGGACAAGATGATGGCATCGGCGCAATCCCGCGATTTCCATCCCGTCGACCTGGGTGCGAAGTTGAAAGCGCACATGGTCAGCAAGGTGCGGAATTTCGAGGCCAACAACGTCATAGCGATCCTGCCGGGATCGGACCACAAAGTGGCAGATGAAGCGGTGATGTACACGGCTCACTACGATCACTTTGGGATCCGTCCGGATCTGCCGGGAGACAATATCTTCAACGGCGCCGACGACAATGCGACTGGATGCGGCGTTCTGCTGGAAGTGGCGCGGGCGTTTGGCACCGCCACCATAAAGCCGCGACGGTCAATCATCTTCGCGGCGGTTACCGCCGAGGAACAAGGACTGCTTGGCTCCGAATATCTGGGGAAACATCCTCCCATTCCCGCCGGTAAGATTTCGCTCGACTTGAACTATGACGACGTGAAGCCCCTGGGAGCACCAGAAGAAGTACAAGTGGCCGGTGCGGAGCGAACCAGTTTCTATCCGAACGTCGAAGCTACCGCGAAGGAGTTCCGGTTGGTGATTCGTCCGGATGCGCGGCCGGAAGCTGGGCACTTCTACCGATCCGATCATTTCAGCATGGCTCGCGTTGGCATCCCATCGTTTTCGATCAACGAGGGGATGAAGTTTAAAGGACACCCGGAGTCCTGGGGACTTGACCAGGAGAAGGAATACGTCGAGAAGCACTACCACCAACCGAGCGATGAGTATCATCCGGAGATGGACTTTGTGGGGAACTCGGCGATGGCACGATTCGGATTCGCGCTAGGGTGGGAAGCGGCTAGCCTGCCGAAGCTGATTGGATGGCAGAAGGGTGATGAGTTCGAGGCAGTGCGGTCGAAGAGCCAGCAATAGCTTTTCAGTACCGAGTACACTGTCCCGAGTACCAAGAGGAAAGATCCCATTCTGTTGCTTATCACCCACGAATGTTCGCCTTCTGAGAGCACAGCAGTGTGACACTGATTCCACACGAGTTAACCCCCGTAACCTAGGTAACTTTCGCCCTCCATGTCCTCCTGTTAGCCTCGATATGTAGTTGTGTAATCAGCAACTTCCGAACTGAATCCTATCCAGGATGCCGCGCATTCCTATTTTTCGGCTCGGCGGAGCCCCGGAAAAGCCGGAGCTTCCCAATCTGTCGGCGTCGACACCGTTCGTGTCGCTCGATGGCCTGAGTGTTGGCGTAGACAATCTCCGGCATGATGTGGTGCTGAGCCCGAAATTCATGGAACTCGCCAGGGCGCAGATTGCTCGTTTGATCGCGCGGAATGGTGAGGTCGAGGGACTGCTCGGTGCTGAGGTTTCGCAGTCGCCCCAAACTCCCTCGTGGCTCCGGAGTCAACTGGGCAAGCCGTCGAAGCCGAAGAACGATCCCGGGGGATGGAAGTCCTCCCTGACCGAATTGCAGATGGGGTCGCTAAACCGGGCCAAGAAAGAATTCAAGCTCTCCGTTGATCTTCTCTGCCGGCTGGCAGTGACCAAGTTTCTGCGAACTGAGATGAACCACCAGTTTGCGCAGGTCGTTGAGCGCTGCCGCATCCTGCTGAAAAGCTACGACAACACACGGCAGCTGAAGGCGCACGAGTACCGCGAGAAACTGGCAGCGTTCCAGGTACGCAAAAAGATCATTCTGCGCAAGACGGGGCAGGAAATTTTCGAGACCCTCCGAGAGGTTGAGAAAAGCACGCTGGGCCGCACGCGCCGGTCTCTCTTCGGAGAAGAGACCAGCGGCGGCAGTTATTTCACCTATCCGTTGTTCCTGAACCGGCTGTTGTTCTCGGAAGACGGTCGGGATGACTATCTGTGCGCGGAGCATTACGTGATGCTGGGCAACTGGGATCGCGACCCGGACCGCTATGGCCGCATGCGGGAGGTCGTCTCGGGATTCTTGCGATCGTTGTACGGCGAGGAAACGAGCACCGAGACCGTCGATTCCTGGATGAACGTTCCCGAGAACGCCCGCGAGTTGGTAGGCACCGGAACTCCGGAAGATTCCTCGGAGGGGCTCGCGCAGCAGGAACGGCTAGCGGCATGGGTGCGGCTTCTCGAGGATGAGCAGGTGATGGAGAATGTGATCGCCTCCTATCACGTGGTGCCACTGCTCGGCGAGTATGCGCCGCGGATCAATCCCCAACAGCTGAAGAATGCTCTGATCGACCGCACGGACTGCGACCGCGTCGAGCGCATGATCCAGGAGCATGGCAAGCTGTCGCCCAACAGTCTTTATGCGGCCGTCGCGAAGGTCGCGAGCTGCCGCGGAGGGGAAAGAGCGAAAGTCGCCGCACGGTTCCTGGCCGACTTCTTTCACTATCATCGCGATCTGAGGCGGCTGGAAACGCTGAATGCCGCGCTGGATTCGGTAAACCTCGTCGCGAATGAACGCCTGCAGGAACTCTCGCGGGTGAACGGCACGTTGTACGAGTTTCTGCTTAACGAGGAGCAGGGAAAGACCGACTCGGAGCGCGTGTTACGTCATGTTGTGCTCAAAGCTGATGTGCGCGATTCGACCCGCCTGACCCGGACGATGATGGAGAAGGGACTAAATCCGGCATCGTACTTCAGCCTTAACTTCTACGATCCGGTGAACAAACTTCTGGAAAAGTACGGAGCGCAGAAGGTCTTCCTGGAAGGCGATGCGATCATCCTTGCGATCCTGGAGCGCGAAGGCGAACCGGGCCTGGCAGTCAGCCGCATGTGCGTGCTGGCGCGGGAGATCATTGAAATCGTGCGCGGTTACAACGATCTGATGCAGCGATCGGGAATGCTACAACTGGAGTTAGGCCTCGGTATCACGCTGCAGGAGTCGGCACCACTGTACCTGATGGATGGTGAGCATCAGATCATGATCTCTGAGGCGCTGAACGAGAGCGACCGCCTGTCATCGTGCAATAAGCGCGTGCGAAAGGTGATGGAGCCGCAAGCCGGTCCATTCCACGTGTATGCGTTTCAGGCAGCGGAACTGGATGAGAACGGAAATCCCGAGGACGTGATTCTGAACTTCAATCTGGGCGGGATCCGCATGAACGAGGCCGCATTCCGCAAGCTCGAAAAAGAGATCACGCTGGAACCGTTGCGAGTGAAATTGCCTGCGGCGCTGGCGTCGTCGGACAAGGGCGAGTACAAGATGTTCACGGCCACCGTGCCAGTCGACAAAGATATCTTCCGCAAGATTGTGATACGCGAGAGTCGAATCCCACGAATCGATCCGATCGATTTCTGCGTGAAAGGCTGGACCGACCGCACATACTACGAAGTGTGTACCGACCAGGCGATCTACGCCGCCCTCGAGAAACGCAAGGGCGCAAACGGATAGTCAAGAGGTCTGGTCTTTCTGGTTGTAGCGATCCCACTTAAAGGTTGACGAAAGCGTCACAGGGGCTAGAAGTTGCTTCCGACGCGTGCCGGACGGAACGGAATCTGGAACGTAGCCTCCACATCGACTGGAGACCCATTTTTCGTGGCGGGCTCAAATTTCCATTGTGCCAGAGCCTCGCTGGCAAATCGGTCAAGCCTGTCGTCCACACTGCGTAGGACACGCACACTACCAACAGTTCCATCGGCATGAATCACGGCGTACAGAATTACTGTTCCGTGGACGTTTTCGCGCATGAGCTGCATCGGATAGGCGGGATCGACTTTGCGCGTAGCCATGGGCTGGGAGATGTCGGGTGCTGGTGTGTTCGGATCCTGCGCCTGGACAGACGAGGGGTGATTCAGTTCGGCAAAACGAACGACCCAACTTCCACCCCCGGAATTCAAGTTCGGCATGTTGAGCGTGACGGAATAGAAGCGGCGATTGCCAAAAACCGCGCGTTCGGGTTCGCTGAGTTTGGCAGTCGTGTCCGGTTGCATGGGACGCGCCGAGGACACTCGTGGCGGATGAACGCTGGCGATCAGATTGGGATTCACCGCGGTCGACGCAGTTTTGCCTGTCGGCTCACCGGCAACTGGGGAAGAAGGTTTTGCTGTGGTCCCTACATAGAGTCCTGAAGGCAGATCGCTGGAGCCTTTCGCTGCTCCCGACCCGCCTTTGTTGCCGGCGCCCGAGTTTGTGCTTGAGCCTGTAGCGCCCGTGGCCGACCCGGGCGTGCCCGAAGCGTCGGCGTGCCCCTCAGGTGTTGCCGCGAGTGTTCCACGCCGGTTGCCTTCCGGCGGATTTGCTGGCGCGCTCACGGCTGGGTGGAGACTGAGGGCGATCATTCGCCCTGGCGATCCTGCGGCTCCTCCCGATGCGGATTCGGCAAGTGAAGGGGGCGGAGGCACAATCTGGGGTGCTCCGAGCGCAAGTGTTCTTCTGCCGGGCATGGTGCGCTGCGCGGCGACTGGCAGCTGTGGAGCGGGAGCAACGACATCACTCGGTGCGATGTTGAGGTTCCCGAGCGTTCGCACTGGCGCGTTTTCGAGGTTTGGTGGCGGAGCCACCAGCTGCGGCTGTAGTCCCAGTGTGGCGGGATTTGAAGATGTACTGCGAATGTCGGTTGGAGGGGCAACCACGGGATCTTGTAGGGCCGGCGAGTTTCTGCGAGGGACAGCGCGGGTCGAATCCTGTGGCGGCGCGACGGCTTGATTCTCGAGCTTTGGCGCGAGGCGTCTGATGTCCGCCGCCGGCGTCAGGGGTGCGGAAGGAATCGCCAGGCGGGGCTTTTGCACTGTATCGGACCAGGCCACCACATTGGGTAGCGCCACATCACGGGTGATCTTAACGTTAGGCGGTGTAACGATCGTCTGCGAGCGATTGTCGCTCTCGCGAGGCACCGAGATGATGGCCTGCGGTGAGAATTCCGGGTCGGCCTTTGCGGGGCGATCTGCATGTGTCTCGCGAGTATCGAGCGGCGGCAGGTACTCGGAAGGTTGGTAGTAAATCACTTGCGAGTGATCGAAGGTAGGGGCAGAGACGACCTTGGGTTGCAGCGAAAGCAAGTGTGTCAGGCCGATCAGCGCGGCTCCCGCAAAAAGGTGATACACGCCGGACTGGAGAAATCTGTTCCAGGGAACGGGGCGGGTGACGAAAACGTCGGGCCAGAATGGCGCTGGAGCCGACCGCAGAGCCAGGGGCGGAAGCTGTCGCGGAAAAAAGAGATCGCGCAGGTTCTCGATGAACACTCCGGGCCACGACGGCGGTTCAACCAACAGCCGCGGAACGGGCGCTGACTGGGCAATCTCGATGGTTTGCCGGACGGCGGACATTTCCTAATAGTAGATGCGGCGTGGCGGTTTCGGATAGCCGGGAGGACACCCCGAAAAGTGGATTCCCAATAGTGAAAATGCGATGTTTTACACGGGTCGCCGGCACCGGCTGATTCGCCAAACCGTTTATAATCATGGGCTCGGCATAATGCCGCAATTCCTACTGCAAGGACATACTTTTGCTCGACTTCCTAGGAGATCTACGACGTACCCACATGAACGGGACGCTGCGCGCATCCGACGCCGGCAAGCCGGCCGTGCTGATGGGTTGGGTGAATAAGCGGCGCGATCATGGCAGCCTGTTGTTTATCGATCTGCGGGACCGCTCCGGCGTGACGCAGGTTGTGGTCAATGCAGACCGGAATGCGGCGATCCATGAAAAAGCTGAAACACTACGGAACGAGTATGTCATCGCCGCGATCGGCACAGTGAAGCTGCGCGACGCCAATACGATCAACCCGAACATGCCAACCGGGGAAGTGGAACTGGTTGCTGACGACATCCGCATACTGAACGAATCGAAGCTCCCGCCATTCCTGCCTTCAGATACCGCTCTGACGAATGAAGAAACACGGCTGAAGTATCGTTACATCGACCTGCGCCGCGACGCGATGCAGTTCAACATCGAGACCCGGCACAACGTGGCCAAGGCGATTCGTGATTATCTGTCGTCGCAGGGATTCTTTGAGATCGAGACGCCCTTCATGACGCGCTCGACGCCCGAGGGGGCGCGCGACTATCTGGTGCCGAGCCGCGTGCAGCCGGGGACGTTCTATGCTCTTCCGCAGTCGCCGCAGATGTTCAAGCAGATCCTGATGATCTCGGGGTTTGATCGCTACTTCCAGATTGTGCGCTGCTTCCGCGACGAAGACCTGCGCGCCGATCGGCAGCCCGAGTTCACCCAGATCGACTTGGAGATGACGTATCCGCAGCCCGAGAACGTGTGGGAAGTGGTCGAGGGATTTCTGCAGGCGGCGTTCCAGGCTGCGGGCGAGAAGATCGGAACTTCATTCCCGCGTATGGATTATGACGAGGCGATCCGGCAGTACGGGATCGATAAGCCTGATCTGCGCATACCGCCGTTTACCGATGTCCGCGACTGTTTCAGCGAGCAGAATCTGCAGGAACTGGCGATCAATCCGAACCTGCCGGTGATCGCAATCCGTACGCCGAAAGTTGGCGAGCTCTCGCGTAAGGAACGTGACGACATCAAGCCAATGTTCCACTCCAAGGGCGGGGCGCGAGTTTACGAAGATTTCAAGCGCATTGGGAACAAGTATCCCGATGCCGCGGCCGCGATCGCAAAGAAGTGCGGAGCCGAGGACAAAGACCTGATCGTGCTGGTGGCGGGATCAGCGCAGGCCGGGCCGCAGACGGCGATGCCGGCGCATCGCAAGGTCACGCCGGCGGAGTTGTCGATCTACGCTTCCGCGGGATTGCTGCGGCTGGCTTTGGCGCAGAAGTATGCCGACCGGCACGGAATCTTTAAGAAGACGGGCGATCCGAAGAAGGATTACCGCTTCCTGTGGGTGACGAATTTCCCGATGTTCGAGTGGGATGAGGGCGAGAAGCAGTGGATGGCGGCGCACCATCCGTTTACGTCGCCGCACGAGCAGGACATGGGTCTGCTCGAGCAGGGTGTGGATTCCGTGAACGATCCGCAGTCGACGCTGAGTGCCGTGCGAGCACTGGCATATGACGTGGTGCTGAATGGCACGGAGCTTGGGTCGGGATCGATCCGTATTCACCGGCAGGATATTCAGGCCAAGATCTTCAAAGCGCTGGGGATGACCGACGAAGTGGCGAAGAAGCGCTTCGGATTCTTCCTGGAGGCGCTGGAGTATGGCACGCCTCCGCATGGAGGGATTGCGCTGGGGCTAGATCGCATCGTCATGATTCTGGCGGGAGCGGAGAGCCTGCGCGAAGTGATTCCGTTCCCGAAGACTGCGCGCGCGGTGGACTTGATGTGTGACGCGCCAACGCCGGTGGATGAGAGGCAGTTGAAAGACTTGGGGATATTGCTCAAGAAGTAATGGGGGACAGTGAGTGCTATCGGCCGCCTACTTGAATGCTTTCTCTGATTCAACAAAAAACTGAATTGTAGCGGCAGTCAGATGGAGCATGTAGCTGGCATAGTGTGGTGGAACGTCCAATAACTGAACCTCCTGCCCACGAGGGCTGTTGCGAATAGTGGGGATGCCATGTACCAGTGTTGCTCGGACACCGCGGATATGAGAGTGAATCAGCGGTGGCATCAGGCCATTTTTCAAGCACACGTCGATTAATTCCTTGGCAGTGTCCCTTGACTTGAAAGCCCATTTCCTTCTTGTGCAAATTGCCTTGATGGTGCTCTCGAAAGCTTTAAGACACTCGTCCAGACACTCTTTAGTTTCACCATTGCGATAGTGCTCGAGTGCCTTCAGGAAGTCGGCGTTAGCCTCCGCATACTCTTCGGAGCCGAGCAGTGCAAGTGCTGGCTTGACGACCTCGGCACGCATGAATTGCGATTCGATCCTTACGATCTCCCCATCTGCGTACTGATAGCCAATGCCAAATTTACGAAAACCGGCGTTCAATTCAGCCAAAGCCCTATCGAATTTCTCCTGGGGGATCCGACTCTGCCATTCGGCACTTGATCGCAGGCGAGTTAGCAGACGAAACGAGACTTCAACTACGTCGAGTACTTTCTCTTGATCGTCCTCATGTAGCAAGAAATCAATCACGCGCACATCGGTTGTTGTGGTAAGGTCCATGGGTTTCGCAGGCAAATTGCAGATACCGTATTCCCGACACAACGTCTGTTCGATTTCTCCAAAAGCCTCGAGACAACCGTTAAGGTCGTAGGTCACTTTATGACCAAGAAGATCACGCAGAATATTGGCGATCTGAATCCTTAAAGGACGCGGTATCTGGGTAGGTTCGTGGATGTCGGAAGCTTTTGGATGGACCTTCTTCTGCCGCTTCGAGAACAGGTCGGCGATAGTCATTCTGGGGTTCTCATCAGGATGCTGATTCTACCTGAGGCTGCCAGATATTTTGCCGACGCCTGCGGCCGTGCGGACTCGCTCATCGAGCTGAACGGAGCGACCCTACGAGTGATCCAGACACAACATCCTGCACGGTGGCTACGTGCCAACGATTCGGCTCGTGTCCGCCGCGGAGGTGGACCTTCAGGTAGTTGTCGGTCAACGCTTCGGTGAACTCACCTTCCTCGTCGTCACCGAAGACATTCAGCGTGATCGCTTCGATCCTCTTCCCGATGAAGCTTCTCATGAACGCCAGCTTCTTCTCCGACGCCAGTTCACGCAGGATGCGGTTGTGCTCGCGTGCGATGTGCACCGGAACCTGATTCTTCATCTCGGCTGCTGGAGTTCCCGGCCTGGCGGAGTACGTGAAGACGTGCAGGTAAGTGAACGGCAGGTCTTCGATCATCTGGCGGGTGGCTTCGAACTCAGCGTCGGTCTCGCCGGGGAAACCGACCATCACATCTGCGCCGATTGCGGCTTGCGGCATGGCGGCATGAATCTTTTCGATCTTTTCACGGTAATGCCAAGGACGATATTTGCGGTGCATGCGGCGGAGCACAGCATCGCTACCGGATTGCATCGGGACGTGGGCGTGCTTGGCGATGCGGGACGAGGAGGCGGCTAGTTCAATTAGCTCGTCCGACCAGTCCATCGGCTCGACGGAGGAGATGCGGAGTTTCTCCAAGGTCGTCTCGCCGAGGATGCGACGGATCAGGTCCACCAGGCCAGGCGTCAGACCTCGGCCGTCAGGCGTCAGGACAGCGGACCTCGAACTCTCGATTTTCGCAGGCTCGTTATGGCTAAGGTCCGAGGCCTGAGGTCCGAGGTCCAAGTCCCTTCCCCAGCGACCCAGATTGATCCCGCTGATCACCACTTCCCGATATCCCGCTTCGACCAGTGTGTTGACTTCGCGCACGATGCGATCTGGCGTCAACGAACGACTCTGTCCGCGGACATACGGGATTACACAAAACGAGCAGCGGTTATCGCAGCCGTCCTGCACCTTGAGATTCGGCCGCGTGCGTTCGTTCGCGGCATCGAAAACTGGGGCGGCCAGCAGTTCGGTGTGGGCGAAGATGTCGGAGACGTAGATCGGTCGTTGGTCTTCGGTCGTTGGTCGTTGGCTTAGCGCGTTCAGCGGAATGAATGTCCCGGGCTGGGCTTCATTCGAGTGGATACCCAACGTGATTTCTGCCAATTCGTGTTTGTGGGAATTCCCAACAACCAGATCCACGCCGGGAAGTGCTGCAATTTCCTCCGGGGCGCGCTGCGCGTAGCAGCCGGTGACCACGATTCTTGCCTCGGGATTCTGGCGACGAACTCGGCGGATCGCAGCACGGGCATCCTGATCGGCGCCTGTCGTTACCGTGCACGTGTTCAAGATGACGAGATTGGCCTGGCGAGCCGTGGAGACACGAGTCAACCCCTGCTCTTCGAACTGGCGTTCAAGAGCGGCACCATCCGCCTGGGTGGCGCGACAGCCGAAGTTTTCAACGTAGAATCCGGGCACACTTCATGGTAACGCACCCCGCGGATTCTCTGGTGGACGGGAAAGCGAATCAGGCTGAGGCTTGGGTTCGCCGTGCCTGAAAGCATTCTCTACAAAAAACGGGACGCCCCTGAGTCGGACGGAATGGGACCGTTGTCTGTTTCCCGCATCCAGAGCACGTGGCTTGCGTCTCGACTTTTGTGTAGCGATAGTTCTGACCGGGCACGGTAGCGGCCCCCAAGACCGCGACGCGCTTGTTTTTGCAGGTCTTACAGCGTTTTGGTTCGTTCTTGAACTGCTTGTCGTGAAAGAAAAGCTGTTCCC
>AR_comb_assmDRAFT_10376343_pt1 | contig 22853 bp, 24 predicted proteins | sample ArasoioldDNA_FD_10543 | JGI IMG/M metagenome (IMG submission 10543) | reverse complement strand
CGCGGATTTCCAATCTCCGAAAAGAAGGACGACGGTCTGACTGCGTCTGTCAGCGCTCTCTTCCGTCTGGAAGGAGTAGGCCGCGCCGGGAATCTGTAACTGCGGCTTCGTCCTGGCGTCGTTGTCGGCAGCGGCGCGGTTGAAGTGCACCTGGACCTCAAGGCGCAGCATCTTCAGCTTCTTTCCCGCCTGCGCCATTTCCGTTGGGTTCATCTGCTGCATCTTGGCCAGAAATGGAGCGACCTCACGCTGATAGAGCGGCGAATCTTTCTTCACCGTATAGCTGCGCTGGATGAGCTCGTCGATGTCGAGGGGATATTCGTTGGTCGTGCTGACCTGCACATTGTCGTCGACGTCATAGTCAGTGCTGGTGTCCCAATCGTCTGAGTCGAAGGAGTCGAGGACGGAGTGGATCACAGCGCGATATTGCTCGAGCACCTTACCCTCGGCAGGAGTGGGATCGCGCACCGGAGATTGGGCGTGGGCTATGGCCGAGAGAAGGAGAATTAGCACGCACGTCGCAGTTCGGTGTGTTGCAATCAGGGCCAGGGATTTTGGCATTTTCTTTCGTGTCTCCAGTCGGAAGTGGGTCGGGCAAAGCGAGACACTATACAACATCGACGGCGGAAGCGCGAAGCGCGCGTTTATACGTCCGGGAGATTCCAGCGGAGATTTCTACCAAGGCTCGAAACAGTCGTAGTTGCGCTGGCTGGAGATCTTTCCGTCTTTGAACTGGAAAAACATGGCAGAGTGAGCACGCATCTGCGAGCCGGTGGAGAGACTGCCAAACGACAACGCGAGAGTGCCGGTCCAGAGCACTTCGACAGCGACGCGATCTTCGAGCACCACGGAGTTCTTGATTTCGTATGTCTGCGAGGAGAGGAGCTTGCGTCCCTTGGCGAATCCTTCAGCCATTTGCGAAACGTTGCCGCGAATTCCGTTCGGATAAATTCGGTTGGGAAGTTGCTCCATCGTCATGTCGGAAGTGAAGAGTTCGGCGATGGAATCGAACGCGCCGTCTTCGATGGTCTTGAGGTAGCGGCGAACGGTGGCGAGATTCTCAGCGGGGCTAGGCATGCGGGATTGTCGCATGAGTTTTCAAAATTGCGCGAGGAGTTTCACCGCAAATTTCATTGACAGTTGTCGTGTGTAATGTGTTGTGCGCGAATGATTCGCGGTCGTGATGCAAAGGGGTCTATCAGTCGCACTCCGAATGCTGAACGCAACAGCGAATCGGTGTTTCTTGACTTCCCTTCTTTCGGCGCAAGATAATGAAAGGTTCTTTTCTCATTGTCCAACTAATAAGGAGCTTCTGTGGCGTCAGCCGGTTCTTCTGCTCCCGTTCTAGCGCATGGCGTGGCTCCGTTGCGTGCCGGCCAGGGGATTTCATTTGTGCTGCGCAGGCTGCATTCGCTGACCGGAATCATTCCGGTCGGGGCGTTTCTGTTTGAGCACATCCTGATTTCCAACTCGACAGCCATTGGGCAAAACGGACCTTCCGCGTACGCCCGCCAGGTCAGTTTTCTGGCGAACCTGCCGTTGGTGTTCTTCCTGGAGTTGTTTGGGATCTGGATTCCAATCGCGTTTCACGCGTTGTACGGGTTCTACATCTGGTATCGGGGCGAGGGCAATACTGGCGCCTATCCCTGGTCTGGCAACTGGATGTACACGCTGCAACGATGGAGCGGCGGGATCGCATTCATTTATATCGTGTGGCATACGTACACGATGCGTTTCACAGGCATCGATTTGCATGACCACCCGCTGGCGTCATTCGGAAAAGTGCAGGGAGAGGTCATCCACGCGCCGCTGTTCCTGTTTTATTTGGTCGGACTTGTGGCGGCTTCGTGGCACTTTTCCTATGGGATCTGGCTGTTTTCAGCAAAGTGGGGCATCGTATCGGGCGACAAGGCGCAGAAGCGATTGCTTCGCGTATGCGTGGCATTTTTCCTTCTGTTGTGTGGCGTTGGCCTAGCGAGCTTGTATTCCTTCCGTTCCAGGCCGATAGCGGAGGACGATCAGAATCGTGCGATGACATCGAATCAGAAGACAGGCGGCGAGGTAACCGCGGGAAAGGGGGCACGATAGCATGGCGGCTCCCAGAATCATTGTCGTAGGCGGCGGTCTCGCGGGGTTGGCGGCGGTCATCAAGATTGCCGAGATGGGCGGTCAGTGCGACCTGTTCTCGATTGTGCCGGTGAAACGGTCGCACTCGGTGTGCGCGCAGGGCGGAATCAATGCGGCGAAGAATCTGAAGGGCGAGGGCGACTCGACCTGGAAGCACTTTGACGACACCGTGTATGGCGGAGACTTCCTGGGGAATCAGCCTCCTATTAAGGATATGTGCGAGGCCGCGCCGGGGATTATCGATCTGCTGGATCGCATGGGGGTGCCCTTCAATCGCACTCCAGAAGGACTGCTGGATTTCCGACGTTTCGGCGGAACGTTGTACAACCGCACCGCATTTGCTGGGGCGACAACCGGACAGCAGCTTCTTTATGCGCTCGATGAGCAGGTAAGGCGGTACGAGTCGGAAGGAAAAGTAAAGAAGTACGAGCATTGGGAGTTTCTGTCAGCCGTGCTCGATGGGCAGAAGGTGTGCCGGGGCATCTGCGCGATGGATCTGCGCACGATGGAAGTGCGGACGTTCCCTGCCGACGCGATCATCATCGCGACCGGCGGCATAGGCGCAATCTTTGGGAAGTCGACGAATTCCGTCGTGTGTACAGGTTCGGCGCAATCGGCGCTGTATCAGCAGGGCTGCTACTACGCGAATGGCGAGTTTATTCAGGTGCATCCGACGTCGATTCCGGGCGAAGACAAGCTGCGGTTGATGTCGGAGTCGGCGCGGGGCGAGGGTGGACGTGTCTGGGTTCCGAAGACTCCGGGCGACAATCGTGATCCGAAATCGATTCCGCAGAACGAGCGGTGGTATTTCCTTGAGGAGTGGTATCCGAAGTACGGGAATCTGGTGCCGCGTGATGTGGCGACGCGCGCAATCTTCAAGGTTGTGTACGAGCACAATCTCGGCATCGACGGCAAGCCGATGGTATATCTCGACCTGACGCATGTTGACCGCAAGATTCTCGACAAGAAGCTGGAAGGGATTCTCGAGATTTACGAGAAATTTGTGGGCGACGATCCGCGCGACACGCCGATGAAGATTTTCCCCGGCATGCACTACACGATGGGCGGACTGTGGATCGATTACAAGCAGTCGACAAACATCCCCGGAATTTATGCTGCCGGTGAGTGCGAGTTCCAGTATCACGGTGCGAACCGTCTGGGCGCGAATTCGCTGGTGTCGTGTATTTTTGGCGGGCAGATCGCCGGTCCGAACGCGGTGAATTACGCGCGCGGCCTGCAGGCGACGTCGGACGGCAACGGACACTTCGCGGCCGAGCAGAAGAAGCAGGAAGAGAACAACGCCCAGCTGATGAAGAATGAGGGCAACGAGAATCCGGTGAAGTTGTGGCGTGAACTGGGCGAGTTGATGACCAAGGATTGCACGGTCATCCGCTACAACAAGAATCTGCAGCAGACTGATGCGAAACTAGTGGAGATGCTGGAGCGATATCGGAAGATCAACCTAAGCGATCGCACGATGTGGGCGAACACGACGGTGGTGTTTGCGCGGCAACTTTACAACATGCTGCAACTGGCGCGCGTGATCGCGCAGGGAGCACGGATGCGGGATGAGTCGCGTGGGGCGCACTACAAGCCGGACTTCCCCGATCGCGACGACAAGAACTGGATGAAGACAACCAAGGCGTATTTCGCGCCGGATGCGGATGAGCCGCGGTTTGAGTTTGAGCCGGTGGATGCGAGTTTGATTCCGCCGCGGCCGAGGAAGTATTAGGACACTGGGAAGGGCACGAGTTCTACTCGTGCCGATTGAGTGCTCATTGAAAATTTGGCTTTAGCCACTGAGGGCCACGGGTCCAGCTTGAATCCCGGAAAGGCGGAGCAATATCGGTATTCGCTCGGTTGGTTCACGAGTCCACGCTCGACCGGATTCTGGTGGATATAGTTGGCGTGGTCCAGAAAGTCTTGCGCGTCGCGGATTCGGTGGTCGGTAAATCCACGCTGCCAGATCTCTTTTGTGCGTCCGACGATCGAGCCAAGCGCGTGCGAGTATCCACCTTTGACGAGTTGAACGGCATGTTCGAGCGTGACGTCGTCAGCAGGCGTGATGAGAAGATGGACGTGCTCGGGCATTACGACGAAAGCATGAAGCTGAAAGCGGTGTTCGCGGCGGTATCGACAGATCGTCTTGAGGAACAGGCGGGCGTAATTCTCGACGACGAAAAGGCGTCGTCGGTGCCAGGTCGAGAAGGTTACGAAATAAGTTCCGGGGGGAGATGAGTCGTGCAGGCTTCAAGAGCAAACCTCAGCGGCTAAAGCCGCGATCTTTGCCTAGGCTAAACTGGCACGAGTGGAACTCGTGCCCTTCCCGGTGGATTTTGTGCGACGAAGTTTCAATGTGGAACGAACTTAATGGCTGATAAAACTGTCCTCTTAAAGATCAAGCGTCAACTCACCCCCAACGGCAAGTCGTATTGGGAGGAGTTTTCTGTTCCTTACCGGCCGAACATGAACGTGATTTCGGCGCTTATGGATATTGCCGCCGATCCGGTCACTCGCGACGGGAAGGCGACTACTCCTATTACTTACGACTCGAACTGTCTGGAAGAGGTGTGCGGGTCGTGTGCAATGCTGATTAATGGCAAGGCCCGGATGGCTTGCTCCGCGCTCATTGATCAACTGGAGCAGCCGATCCGGCTGGAGCCGTTTTCGAAGTTTCCCGTGGTGCGCGACCTGGCGACGGATCGCAGCGTGATCTTTGAAAATCTGAAAGCGGTAAAGGCTTGGGTGCCGATCGATGGTACCTACGATCTCGGCGCCGGTCCGCGCATGACTGCTGAGGATCAGGAAGCCGCCTATCCTCTTTCCCGCTGCATTTCCTGCACGTGCTGCATGGAGGCTTGTCCGCAATTTAATGAAGACACGGGCTTCGTAGGTGCAGCGACCATCGCGCAGGTACGGCTGTTCAACACGCATCCCACGGGCAAAGCGCTTATGCGTGAACGCCTGGCGGCTCTCATGGGAGATGGCGGCATCCAGGAATGCGGCTATGCCCAGAACTGCGTGGAGGTTTGCCCCAAGGACATTCCGCTTACCAAGTCCATAGCCGAGGTGGGCGGACAAGTGATGAAACAGGCGCTGGGAGACCTTTTGCGGCGCTAGATTTTGTCACAGGGCACAACCACGGGGCTTTGTGGGACATCCAAATCGCGCCAAGTGATAGCTGGCGGTCAAGATATAAACTCACGCGGAAGCTCAATATTGGCCCTCTACCTGCCGATAGAACTCGTGGGCCTCCTTCCTTCGGAAGACGGTAACCGGCGGTAACCTGACCGAGGATTGAGTGTCAGAGGTACCCAAGTAACGAACTGTAAGTTCGATCAGGTTGGTGAGCTTGACAGCATGGCTTAGAATAGCGGCACCTCGCGTGGAACAGGGCCGGGAAGGTTACGTTTCCGGTGTAGCACGAGACCACTTCGTGAGACGAATCGCTCGAATTCAATTCGCGGCTGTTCTGCTTCTGACGCTGCTCTGCGGCGGGATGTCGCAGCCCGCGTTCGCAGTACACCATGCGACGATCCAACGCCATCACCGGAGATTGCGGTGGCTGCGCTGGCATCCGCTGTTCCGCCCGTCGCACGAATCCTTGCTGATCCAGAATGCGGAGATCGACCGGCTCGACCTGCCGCGCATCCAGGATGAAACGGAACTGGAAGCTTTGAAGGCAGATGGATCTCTGGTGGAGATTGTGCCAGGGGAGACATTGCGCTTTGATCCGCGGCTGGATCCATCGCGTCGGTTCTGCCGTCCGTGGACGCTGGATTTCGTAAACGATCTGAGCCAGGCATTTTACAACCGCTTTCATCAGCAGATTCAAGTGAACTCTGCGGTGCGCACTGTGAAGGTGCAGAAGAAGTTGCGCCGGCATAACCGGAATGCAGCACCGGCGGACGGCGAAACGGCTTCGTCGCACCTCGCCGGAGTAACGGTCGACCTGCAACGTCGTGGATTAAGTAAAGAGCAAATCCGCTGGATGCAGCATTATCTCTTCTATATGAAGTCAGTGGGCCTGGTGGAACCGGAAGAAGAGCGGCGTCACTGGTGCTTTCACGTGATGGTCAGCGGGCGCTATGCGGAATGGCGCGAGACGCAGACGATTGTGCCAATGGATCGTCCCGATCAGGAAAAGCAAGCGGCTCCTGAGTTGCCGCAGACCGAAGTTGCGCTCGGCAGCGGGACCAACTAGCACACACTTTCCTTTCGCTTTTTCCATTACCATTCCTTTCCTATGATCGTGTTGATGGCGGGATTGCCGGGCACCGGGAAATCTACGCTCGCGCGGGAGCTGGCGCGGCTCACAGGTGGTCGCGTGTTGAGCAAGGACGAATTCCGCCACGCGATTTTTCTGCCCGGGGAGATCGAGTACTCCACGGCGCAAGATGATTTCTGCCAGGAGTTGATGCTGGAGACTGCCGGGTATCTTCTGCGGCGGGACCCGGCGAAGGTCATCTTTCTCGATGGGCGTCCGTTCTCGCGGAGCTATCAGATCGAAAATGTTGTGGCTGCCGCTGATTCCCTTCGCCAGCCTTGGAAAATTCTTGAATGCGTTTGTTCGGATGCGTCCGTGCGCCGAAGGCTGGGATCGGACGCAACTTCGCTGGAACATCCGGCTGGGAATCGTGATTATGCGCTTTATCTTCGAGTGAAGGAGCGATTTGAGGCGATTAAGTTGCCCAAGACCGTGATTGATACGGATCGGCCCCTTTTGGAATGTGTGAACCAGGCTCTGTCGGCGATTCAGAGTTAAATTCTTAAACCACCAAGGACACTGAGGTCCACGAAGGAATGTCTTTTAGATTTTCTCGTAATACTTCGTGTGCTTCGTGGTTCCTCGCTTTTGTCAGCCAGACGCTGAGCCGCTACAATTCTGCTGACCTATGACAATGCTTCGATCGCTGTTGTTTGCAGCACTCGTCTGTTCCCTCTCCGCAGCGCAAACGTCACTGACTGAGGGCAGCGTCAGTGCCCGTGCCCAGAAAATCCATGACTCGGCGCTCGTTATCGACACGCACGCCGACACTCCGCAGCGCTTTCTCGATGAAGGCTTCGATATTGGCTCGACCGATCCGAGCGATATCGGGCATATCAGTCTCGACAAAGCGCGCCGGGGAAACCTTGGTGCTGAGTTCTTTTCCATCTGGGTAGAACCGGAAACGAACCAGGGGCATTTCGCGCAGCACACCTTTGATCTAATCGATTCTGTGTACGAGCAGGCGGCACGCCATCCGCACGACATGGTGATGGCTTTTTCGACTGCCGATATTGAGCATGCGCATCGCGACCACAAGCTAGGGGCGCTGATGGGGATTGAGGGCGGGCACTCGATCGAAGCCGACATGCACTTGCTGCGCGATTACTACCGGCTCGGTGTGCGTTACATGACGCTCTCGTGGTCGAACACGAACGAGTGGGCCGACTCGTCGGGGGACATCAACGATCCCAAGGTCGAGCATCACAACGGGCTTACGGACTTCGGCAAGCAGGTGGTGCTCGAGATGAACCGCTTGGGCATGATGGTCGACATCTCACATGTGGCGGACAAGACATTCTGGGATGCGATCGCTACCACGAAGGCTCCGGTGATCGCGTCGCACTCGTCGTCGCGGGCACTGGTGGATGCACCGCGGAATATGACGGATGACATGCTGAAGGCTGTCGGGAAGAACGGCGGCGTGGTGCAGGTGAATTTCTTTAACGGATTCATCGATGACAATTTTCGCAAGGCGATGGACGCCCAAAGGAAAGAGGAGATGGCGGCCCGCCAGGCGCTCCTCGATAAATTGAAGAGCGAGGGCAAGACTCCGACGTATATCGAACTTGATCGTCAGGAACGGGAATGGACAGCCAAGATTCCACGCCCGCCTCTGAAGTCGCTGATCGATCATATCGACCACATTGCGAAGGTGGCAGGAGTGGATCATGTGGGACTGGGGTCGGATTTCGACGGAGTCAGCGGAGCGACGCCACAGGGCATCGATTCGGCTGCAGACTTGCCGAAGATCACGCAGGCGCTGCTCGATCGCGGATACAGTGCGGATGATATTCATAAGATTCTCGGTGGAAATTTGATGCGCGTGTTTCGTGAGGTGGAGCGGGTCAGCCGAGAGATGCAGAGCGCGGCTGCTAAATAGGCCGGCGGCCTGACGACGGTCAAGAAACGGTTTTGTCTGGCGCTAGACAATCTGGCGAGGCAGTCGATGGAATATCTGATTGGCTTGTTCCTGGCTTTGGCCGTGTTTGGTCTGGCCATTACTGTCGGATTTGATCGTGATCGCGCGTTTTATCCTACTGTGCTGATCGTGGTCGCGTCGTATTACGTGTTGTTTGGGCTAATGGCATCTTCCGGCAGGATACTCATCATGGAAATCGCTGTCGCGGGCGGTTTTCTGCTGCTTGCCATCATTGGCTACAAGAAAAGTCCCTGGTTAGTCTCGATAGCCATTGCCGGTCACGGTGTCTTTGATCTCGTTCATCACCTGGTTATCGACAACCCTGGCGTACCTCACTGGTGGCCGGGTTTTTGTGCGACGTTTGATGTGATTCTCGGCGGTATCGTGGCGGCGCGTTTGTTGAGGGACAGGGTGGCAGATCGTTGAGCGGCACGACCGTCGGGGTGTTGGCAGGGTTTCGCGTCTAATCGATAATGTACTGTTGGGCTCGTTTACAATCCAGGTGGAGTTTCAAGGAGCACTCATGCATAGAGCGGTTACAACAGCAGGGATGATATTTGTCTCTGTAATGACGGCGTTTGCGCAAACGGCAGCGCCGGCGAAGCCTGCAGCGCCAGCCAAGCCTGCGGCCGCAGCAGCTTCGGCCTCTGCACAACCCACTGCCATCATCGACACGACGGCGGGGAAGATGACTTGCACACTGTTTCCTGACAAGGCGCCGATTGGCGTGGCGAATTTCATTGGTCTCGCGACCGGCACCAAGGATTGGACGAATCCAGTCACACACGCCAAGAAGCACGGCGTACCTCTCTACGACGGCACGATTTTTCATCGTGTGATTCCGGGATTCATGATTCAGGGCGGTGACCCGGCGGGAACGGGGTCGGGCGCGGATCCGATTCCTCCGTTCAAGAACGAAGTTTCGAAAGATCTCCTCTTCGACAAACCGGGACGCATGGCTTATGCGAACGCGGGGCCGGGGACCAACACCTCCCAATTCTTCATTACGGAAGTGGCTTTTACCGGGCAGCAAGCCGGCATCCTGAACGGAAACTACACGATCTTTGGGCAGTGCGACGAGGCGTCGGTGGCACTGGTGAAAGAGATCGCGGCGATGAGCCGGGATTCGAATGACCGGCCTTATCGTCCGATCAAGATGAATCACATTACGATTCAGAAGGGTGGGGCAGGTGCGGCGAAACCGGCGACGCCTGCGAAGAAACCGGCTGCGGCTACTGCTCCGAAGCCTGCGACCACGCCTAAGTAGTGCTCACGCTCGCTCCGCTCGCGGGACAGCCGAGGCGGCTGTCCCTACGTGACTTATCCAATTACGAAATGAAAGGATTCTATGAGCCGTCAACCTGGAATGTACGCTACGTTTGAGACTAGTGAAGGAACCATTGTGTGCCGCCTGTTTGAGAAAGAGGCGCCGAAAACAGTCGCCAACTTCGTGGATCTCGCCGAGGGCAAGAAGGAGTGGAAGCATCCATCGACGGGAAAGAAGTCCAATGATCGGCTTTATGACGGGACGATTTTTCATCGCGTGATTCCCGACTTCATGGTTCAGGGGGGAGATCCGCAGGGCACGGGCATGGGTGGCCCGGGATATCAGTTCGAGGACGAGACCAAGGGGTCTCCGCACAAATTCGACCAGCCGGGCAAGCTGGCGATGGCGAATGCGGGCCCGAATACTAACGGATCCCAGTTCTTCATCACCGTGGTTCCGACGACATGGCTTACGGGCAAGCACACGATCTTCGGCGAGGTGGTTGAGGGGCAGGATATCGTCGATAAGATCACAAAGCTGCCGCGTGGACGGAATGATCGGCCGAGCAAGGATGTGGTGCTGAAGAAGGTGACGGTGGAGAAGGCGTAAACGGGTCCTTGCTGCTACACGAACTTCGTGTTACACTGATCTCGTGTCGGGCAAAACAAAGCTCCGTAATGTCACCATCACTCTCGAAGAGAGCATCGCGCGTTGGGCTCGTATCGAGGCGGCGCGCCATGACACCAGTGTTTCGCAGTTGTTGGCGAATATCCTGAAGGAACGGATGCGGGAGAAGGACAGTTACGAAACAGCGATGCGGCAGGTCCTTGCACGTAAGCCTTTCATGAAAACGGACAGCCGTTACCTTTCCCGGGAGCACCTTCATGACCGCGCCAGTCTTCGTCGATAGCAACGTTCTCATTTACGCAGTCGACGAGGGTGACTTGAAGAAACATGTGGCCGCGCGGCTCTGGTATTCGGAATTGTGGAAGAGCCGGCGCGGCCGAGTCAGTTTTCAGGTATTGCAGGAGTTCTATGTCAATGCGACGCGAAAAGTGCCCACCGCCACTGAGGCGGTCCGCGCGGAGATAAGGAGCCTGCTAGTCTGGCAGCCCACGTCGATCAACGGCGAGATACTTGACGGTGGTTGGAGAATTCAGGATCGATATCACATCTCCTTCTGGGATGCACTGATTGTCTCCGCCGCGAAAGCAGCCTCCTGCCGTCACCTATTGACAGAGGATCTTCAAGCCGGTCAGGAGTTCGACGGCGTTCTCGTTGTGAATCCTTTTCAATCGAATCCTGACCAGTTTGTCGAGTGACCACTTAGCCCGTCGGCCCTCTCATTACTTCCTTCAGTAACGTTGCCAATGGCAATTGATCATCCTCGGAGCCGCTACAATGCTGCGCATGGTAGCGGCTCTTGTCTTTCTGGATGATTTACTCAAACTCTTCTTCCTCATCGCCATTGGCGGCGGATTGCTGGCGCTTGGGCGATGGAGTTCGCGGCTCGGCGGAAACCGTTTCGGGGACTTCACGACCGATGAGCCCACTCCAGATGTGAAGGATCTGCTTCCCGGCGGCAAATCAACCGACGAGGTCTGGCCACCATCAGCGAAAGAGGTCGCGGCTTCCCTGCCCTATGATCCCGCACTCGGCAAGCTTCAAATCAAGAAGCTTTATTTCGACAAAAATGATGTGACGCCCGGGCCGACTGATCCAGAAGTCTTTGCGGACGAACTCAATATCCAACTCTACGACCCCGATTCAGGCCATTATTGGTGGCAATCGTTCTTTGTGGCTACGCCGTAAGGCCTGGCAAAGATTTTGCGCGAAAAGCACTGGCGATACGTTTACGCACCGGAGATTCTGGTTTTTCCGCGCTACGATTTGGAGGAGGTTCGTCGCGGTGTGGTGAGCCGGATCCTGGCCGACCAAGCGTACGTAAAAGGAAGCAAGCGCGAGCAGGAAGAGGAAGAATCGATGTGATCGGGTCAGATTTCCGGCCGGGACGAAAACCCCACTTCTGGCAACACCGGCCAGAAGTGGGGCACCCGATCTCGCTAAACTCCAATTACGCCAACTAACTCTTTGACGGCCGCTGTGCTCTTGTCGAGCGCGGACTTCTCTTCCGGCGTCAGCTTGATTTCGATGATCTGCTCCAGCCCATTGGCTCCCAGTTTGCACGGCACGCCTACATATAGGCCGTTAACGCCGTACTCGCCTTGGAGATAGACGGCACAGGGGAGGATCTTCTTCTTGTCTTTCAGGATCGCTTCGACCATTTCTGTGGCCGCCGCGGAGGGCGCGTAGTAAGCCGACCCAGTCTTCAGGTACTTCACGATTTCGGCGCCGCCGTCGCGGGTACGCTGGACCAGAGCATCCAGCTTCGTCTTTTCGATCAGTTCGGTGATGGGAATGCCTGCGACCGTTGAGTAACGCGGCAGCGGAACCATGGTGTCGCCGTGTCCGCCCAGGACGAAGGCCGTGACGTTCTCGACGCTGACTTTCAGTTCGTCGGCGATGAAGGCTCGGAAGCGGGCAGAATCGAGAACGCCGGCCATGCCGATGACTCGTTCGCGCGGGAAACCGCTGAGCTTGTACGCAGCCTGCGCCATGGCGTCGAGCGGATTGGAAACGATGATCAGGATGCAGTTCGGCGAGTATTTCACGACTTCGCCCACGACAGCCTTCATGATGTTGTAGTTCGTGTTGAGCAGGTCGTCGCGGCTCATGCCGGGCTTGCGCGGAATACCGGCGGTGATGACGACGATGTCGGAGTTCGCCGTGTCTTTGTAGTCGTTGGTGCCGCTAACGTAGGAGTCGCGCTTCTCGATCGGCATGGCCTCGAGCAGGTCGAGTCCTTTGCCTTGTGGGACGCCTTCGATAATGTCGATGAGGACAACGTCAGCGAGCTCTTTCGACGAAATCCAGTGGGCGGCGGTGGCGCCTACGTTACCGGAACCTACGATCGTTACCTTCTTGCGCATATGAGTCCTTTCAAAATCGAATAACCACAAAGGGCACGAAGGTACACGAAGGAAACCTTGACGTGCCCGAGATTTCCTTTCGACGAGTCTTAGCGTTCATCGTGCGTCTACGAACTTCTACACCAGCACTCCCGCTCCCATGTTCTCGATCATGTATCCGGCGAATTCGCTGGTTTTTACTTTTGTCGCTCCCGGCATGAGGCGCTCGAAATCGTACGTGACTTTCTTCTGCTCGATGGTGCGCTCGATGCTTTGCTCGATCAGATCAGCGGCTTCGTTCCAGCCGAGGTGGCGGAACATCATGACACCCGAGAGAATGACCGAGCCGGGATTGATGACATCCTTGTCGGCATATTTCGGAGCGGTGCCGTGCGTGGCTTCGAAAATGGCATAGCCGTCGCCGACGTTGGCTCCAGGGGCGATGCCGAGTCCGCCGACTTGCGCGGCGGCGGCATCCGAAATGTAATCGCCATTCAGGTTCGGCGTGGCCAATACAGAGTATTCTTCCGGACGAGTCACGATCTGCTGGAAGATCGAGTCGGCGATGCGGTCGTTGATCATGATCTTCTTCTTCCACGCACCGTTGCCATGGGTTGCTCCGATGGCGGCGAGCACATCGGAGATTTCCTTCTCCACCGACTGACGGAAAGCTGGCGGAGCGAACTCCATGCCGGGTTCGATCAACTCGGCGTTCTGCGCAACCGTGAGACTCGGATTCTTGTCCTTATTGTCGAGAATCCAACTCTCGCGCTCGGTGACGACCTTATCGCGGAAATCTTCGGTGGCGATCTCGTATCCCCACTTGCGGAAAGCGCCTTCCGTGAATTTCTGGATGTTGCCTTTGTGAACGAGAGTGACCGTCTTGCGACCGGTTTCGAGGGCATGCTGGATCGCCATGCGGACAAGACGCTTGGTGCCGGTTACAGAAATCGGCTTGATCCCGACGCCGGAGTCGAGGCGAATCTGTTTCTTTCCGTCCTTCAGCATGTCTTTGTTCAGGAACTCGATCAGGCGGGCACACTCGGCAGTTCCCTGCTCCCACTCAACGCCGGCATAGACGTCTTCAGTGTTCTCACGGAAGATGACGACGTCCATGCGCTCAGGATGCTTCACGGGCGAAGGCACACCCTGGTAGTACTTCACCGGGCGAATGCAGGCGTAAAGATCCAGGAGCTGGCGAAGAGCGACATTCAGAGAGCGAATGCCGCCGCCAACGGGCGTCGTCAGCGGGCCTTTGATGGCGACGCGAAATTCGCGGATCGCCTCGACGGTGTCATCAGGAAGCCAGGTGTCGAACTTGGCCTTGGCCTTTTCGCCGGCGAAAACTTCGTACCAGGCGACGCGGCGCTTGCCTTTATAGGCCTTTTCGACGGCTGCGTTGAAAACGCGCAGCGAGGCCTTCCAGATGTCGCGGCCGGTACCGTCGCCTTCGATGAACGGAACAATGGGATTATCGGGAATGTCGTATTTGCCGCCGGCATAGCCGATCTTCTTTCCGTCCGCCGGTACCGCAACACCGTTATAACTGCCTGACATGCTGGCCTCCGCCACCTGAAAATGTCTCTCAGAGGTGAAAAACCACCAATTATAAAGAAATCCGGGCAGCTAACGAGCAGATTATTCTTGCGGGCTGTGCCATAATTTCTGGACTGAGTTCTGTGGGTGCTGCTTCGACGACGGAGGTTTTATGAAGCTCCCAGCTTTCTGGGTTTTGCTCACCGCTTGCCTTGCGCTTTCGCTGACCACCGCGGCGTTCGCAGATGATGCTCATGAGCGCACGCAAACAGGCCACAACATCACCGTCGGTCCGGATGAGGAAGTGAGTGAAGCGACCTGCTTCGGATGCAGCGTACGCATTCGCGGGCATGTGGCGGGAGATGTTACGACTTTTGGGGGCAGCGTCGTCGTCGAAGAAAATGGCCAGATCGACGGAGACGTCACGACCTTCGCCGGCGGATTGCGGCTGGACAAGGCTGCGACTGTCGATGGTGACGTTGCAATCTTTGGCGGTCAACTTCGCCGTGATTCCGGGGCGACGATCGGTGGTGACGTAGCGATCTTCAGCGGCGTGGGATGGATCCTGCTGATTTTCGTTCTCCCCTTAGCGCTGTTTATCGGATTTGTAGTGTTGGTGGTTTGGCTGATCCGCAAACTTCTGCGGCCGGCTGCGCCCGGAACGAGATGGGTACAGGCTCCGGGCCGGCAACAGTGATTTTGTAGTTACGGCTGCGCCGTCACCACCGTCTGGTCCCGAACGTCTTGCGAATGCCGATGCTGTTGTAGCGTCCCCAAGGTCCATTATTGCCGAGATCGGCGGTGCCGAGGTTCTTGTCGCGCGAACCCAGGCGCTCAAAAAGGAAGTGCTGCGTGATGCGAAGTTCGAAGCCTTTCGTCAGGTAGATTCCCGCTCCCCAGGAATGCTCGATCCCGATCGCGTCCCATGACCAGGTGTAGAGTTGCTGGGGGACGTTTTTTCCAAAGAGGAAGCTGGGCGCCCCGTAAAGCATGAAGCGGCGCAGGGGGCCTCGGCCGAAGGGACGAACCTCGAGGATCCCCGAAAGCATGTAACGGGCAAACATGCTGCAAGGGGCGTTGACGCCGCCGTAGTCGCCTGCATTCCCTGTGCAAATGTTGGGATCAATCTCGTTGTGCGGCGGGGCAAGGTCGAATTGAGCCCATCCCCACAGCATGTCCCTCGGAAAGAACATCCGGTCTTCTGGACTTGCCGGATGCCAGGTACCCTGACCGGTCGCCCCGCTACCTGCAAAGCCGAACGATTCGGACGTCTGCCCTCCAGCCAGAGAGATTAAAACCGGAACGGCCAGGATCATCCAGGCCCAATTTTTCATTTCGCCTCCCAAAATGGTATGAACGCAGCAGGACCGTCACCGGTGGCGTGCCCGCCGGAAAATCAGCCTGGCTTGCGCTGGAACAGAGCGCCACATTGTAAATCCGGGCTTTATCGAATGCTCGAAGAATTGGGGTCCGGAGCAATATCTGCCGGGCATCTTCCAGAATTCATATCCCCTGTCAGATTTCTTCCATTCATAGTACTTTTATATGAGTGTAAATCTCTGTAAACTTCACCAAAACAAAGGGGTATGGGTTTGGTGCGAGGATTGCACTTACGGGGTGTACAGCAGTACCCAGGAACCTTATGCCCCAAGAGATTTCGGTCTCGTATCAAGCGATCAAGAGCAAGGTATACCGTCTGATCGATGCACTGGTTGTGGGAGAGAAAAGCGAAGCGGACGTGCAGGAGTCAGTCCGACGCTGGTGGGCCCTGATCCACCCTGCCGACCGCCCCATCGCACAGAAATATCTGTTGATGGTGTTGGGTCGTTCCAATTCGGCACTCGACGCAATGGGCACGGAATTGCTAACAGTGAGCGGCTGTGAACCCGTTCAGCCCAGAATGACCGAAGCCCTGCTGCCCAGCAAGCGGATGAGGCTGATGGAGCGCACGATGAAAGAGAATTCCGTGCGCACTGCGATCTAAACCGCGACACAGAATTTACATCTTCCGCATTGCGCCCTACTCTGTCCTACCCTTATCTTTAATCGCAGTTGTCTGAATGTACTTCACCACCAGTTTGTCCATCGATAAGGAGATGGGAATGACACCTTTTCTCGCCTCGAAGGCGAAATACTTTCTGATCGGAGCATTACTCACCATGGCAACTTCGCTCGTCGCAAGCCCGGGACTGTACAGCTTCACCCTGAACTCCATCGATGGGAAGCCGGCGCCGCTCGCCGACTACAAAGGAAAAGTCGTAATGATCGTCAACGTCGCCAGCCAGTGCGGCTACACGCCGCAGTACAGCGCCCTTGAGTCCATTTACGAGAAGTACAAAGGGCAAGGATTCGTGATTCTCGGCTTTCCTGCGAACAATTTCGGAGCGCAGGAGCCCGGCACCAACGAAGAGATCAAGACCTTCTGCACGCGCAAATACAGTGTGACTTTCCCGATGTATGCCAAGATCTCGGTCAAGGGAGCCGACCAGGCACCGCTGTATGGCTACTTGACGAAAGAGACGGGCGCTGGAATTTCCGGGGACATCAAATGGAACTTCACGAAATTCCTGGTCGACCGCAATGGAAACGTGGTGCAGCGCTTCGAGCCCGCCGTGACTCCCGACTCTCAGGAAGTCACCAGCGCCATAGAGAAACAGTTGAAGTAGTCACACCAAAACAAACTGCCCCACTCATGCCGTCGAGGGGAACGGACCGAGTGGGGCAGCTTTTGCGAGAATTTGACGTGCGCTTCCTGTCTTCCTCGCCTTTTTTCTCTAGTTCTGGTTCAGCGGGTTGAAAGTCAGAATGCCCGCTTCGGTGTTGGAGCAAACGCCCGCCGGGTCGACACGAACCACGGCATCTTCTTCAGCGCAGAACGCGCGGATACCAGTCTGGTTGATGGTGATTGGCGTGGCCACAACGGTGTAGCCAACGTTCTTTTGGCCAGCCACGGTGCCGGCACCGGTCACGAAGTTGTATCCACTCTTGCCGCTGCCAGCCGGGTTGCCATTGTTAGCCAACACGGCATCGATCAAGCACGCCGTGGACGAATCCGAAACGCAGGCTGCGCCCAGAGCGCCACCGAGATTGACAAGGGCTGGGGCGAAACCAACTGTAGGATAGGTGGAGTTGTATGTGACTTCCGCGGTGTTGATGGTGCGGATCGACGACACAGCCGACGATTCATTGGCCGCCATCCGGGCGCGCAGCAAGTTCGGAATGGCGATCGCTGCGATGATCAGGATGATCGCGACGACAATTAGCAGTTCGATCAGTGAGAAACCTTTCTGTTTCCGCATCTCTATTTGTCCCTTCTGATATGAATGTTTTCCTAAGGCCACTCTCGGCCATTCTTTTCGCTGCATTTCTCGCGCCACATTGATTCCATGCACGGGTTCACTCACACCGCGTCAACTGCTTCGTTTTCATCAATGGCGCCGCGAGGCGCAATCATTGACAATATGCATCGCTGACAGAATTTGTTAGAGGGATGACAATATCGCGTAACGATGTGATTGAAATCACAAGTGAGAGATAACTTATAGGTTTAGTTATCAGCGTGTTCGATTGTGATTTAGATCACTTAGTAAGTTATAACTTGCGATGATGTCGTACTGTGTTTAGACATCGTAGTACAACGCGAATTCGTACGGGTGAGGACGCCGCCGAATCGCGCTCACTTCCTTCGAACGCTTGTAGTCTATGTAGGTTCGCAACAACTCTTCGGTAAAGACGTCGCCTTTGAGCAGGAAGCCATGATCATGCTGCAGGGCGTCGAGGGCCTCATCGAGAGAACCGGGCATGGATGGAATGCCTGATACTGCGTCGGGATCAAGGTCGTAAATGTCTTTGTCGAGCGGAGGGCCAGGATCCATCTTGTTCTCGATGCCGTCGAGTCCGGCCATCAGCATCGCTGCGAACGCCATGTATGGATTGCAACTCGGGTCGGGCGGGCGGAACTCGACTCGCTTGGCCTCCGCGGAGGCGGAATACATCGGAATTCGGCACGCTGCCGAACGATTGCGGCGCGAGTACGCCAGGTTCACCGGGGCCTCGAAGCCAGGCACGAGGCGCTTGTAGGAATTGGTCGTGGGGGCGATGAGTGCTGAAAGTGCGGGTCCGTGTTTGATTAGCCCGCCGATGTACCAGAGCGCTAACTGCGAGAGGCCGGCGTAACCGTCCCCGGCAAACAAGGGCTCGCTACCCCTCCACAGCGACTGGTGTGTGTGCATGCCGCTGCCATTGTCCCCAAAGATGGGTTTGGGCATGAACGTGACCGTCTTTCCTTTGCGGTTCGCCACATTCTTCGCGATGTATTTGTACAGCAGCATTTTGTCAGCGGAGCGCAGCAGCGAATCGAACTTCAGGTCGATTTCGGTCTGGCCTCCGGTCGCGACCTCGTGATGGTGGCGCTCCACTTCGATTCCGCAGCTCTGCATAGTGAGCACCATTTCAGAACGGAGATCCTGGTAGTGGTCGGTGGGCGAGACCGGAAAGTAGCCTTCGCGATAGCGCGGACGATAGCCGAGATTGTTCGCTTCCCTGCCCGAGTTCCAGCGGCCTTCCTCGGCGTCGACATAGTAGAAGGCATATTGCTCGCGCTGATCGAAACGCACATTGTCGAAGATGAAGAATTCGGCTTCGGCGCCGAAATACGCGGTATCTGCAATGCCCGTTGACGAAAGATAGCTCTCCGCCTTGCGCGCGATGTAGCGGGGATCGCGGTCGTAGGCTTGCTTCGTCACGGGATCGACGACGTCACATACCAGGACGAGTGTTGAGACCTCCGTGAAGGGATCGAGGAGATGGCAGGCCGGGTCGGGTTTGAGCAACATATCGCTTTCATGGATGCCTGCCCAGGCTCGAATGGAAGACCCGTCGACGCCGAATCCGTCGTCGAACGACGCTTCCGACAGTTGCTCGATGGGATAAGAAACGTGATGCCAGAGTCCGGGGATATCAGTGAAGCGGAGATCCAGGATTCTGGCGTCATGCTTCTTGGCGAATTCGAGTACGGTCTTGGGGTCGGGCATTACGGGCTCCTGAAAGCGTTGTTCGTCGCTGGTCGGTGGTCGTTGGCGAAACCGTGGCGCTCAATCCGTTGAAAATGCTGCATTCCGATGCCGACCCCGCGTGGCGCAGCAAGCGAACGACAGCCGACCGACAACCAACGACGGTTTGTTACAATCGGTCGCGTCGCAAACCGACGAGTGTAATGCCCACCGGTACCTATCGCAATTCGATTGTTCTTATAGCCGGGATAAACCGCACTTTATACTTAAGCTGTCAGCCGTTAGCTACCAGCTTTCAGCCAAAACCAGGATCCATTTGTTTTTGACTGATATCTGACCGCTGAGAGCTGAAAGCTCCTTATGGACTTTGACCAACTCGAAACGTTTCTGGAAGTGGCGCGGCATTGCTCGTTCTCGCGGGCGGCGGAGAAGCGTTTTCGCACGCAGCCGGCAATCTCGTCGCAGATTCGAGGCATCGAGGAGGAGGTTGGAGCGAAGCTGTTTGACCGTTCTGGCGGCAAGGTCTCTCTGACCGCGGCAGGCAAAGCATTCCTGAAATACGTTGAGGACACGCTTGACGCCCGAAAAGCCATGATGGTCTCCATTGCCGAGATGGAGCGCGTGCCCCGCGGCGAAATCATCGTTGGGGCCAACGAGGGCACGTGTCTGCACATCCTGCCCTACGTGTTTGCGGATTTCAAAAAGCAATATCCCGATGTTTCGGTCAACATCAAGCGGTCCGATTACGGCAAGATTCTGGAATCGATTATCGACAACTCGGTCGATTTCGGCGTGATTTCTCTTCCAATCAATGACAACCGTCTGACGGTAGTGCTCATCCATCGGGATGAGCTGATCTTGATTGCTCCGCCACATCATCCGCTGGGGAAGATGAAATCTGCCACGATAGCCGACGCAAGCAAGTATCCGCTGATCGTTCCTAAGGCAGGACACACACGCGACAACATTGAGCAGCTCTTTCACGAGCGCAGGCTCAAACCGAATTTCACCATGGAACTGGATTCCAGCGAATTGCTAAAGCGGTTTGTAGCGGCCGACGTGGGGATCGGGTTTATCGCGCGCTCCAATGTAGAGGAAGACGTACGCGCGCGGGCTCTGGCCGCGATTCCCATTGCCGACGCCCAGGTGCGACGCGATCTTGCTCTCGTATTCCGAAAAGACAAGGCACTGAGCCGCGCATCTCTCGCATTCATCGACATCGCGGTGAAGCACAAATCCACGCAAGAACTGGTGCCGACGCCCACCCGATGATTAAGGCTCGTACCACCGTATTGTGCCGATTCCTGGTTCTGGTTCTCTGCACGGCCGCTCCAGGCCAGAACTCTTCCCAGAAACCGCTGAGCCAACTGCCCGCGTCGGCGAAACAGCTCATCTCCATCAAAGTCGCTGGAAGCCAGCGCTTCACTGAAGAAGCCGTGATCGCGTCAAGCGGGCTGCAGTTGGGCACCAACGTCACCGAGGAAGATTTCAAGAAAGCGGCGCGGCGCCTTGGGGACTTCGGCATCTTCAGCGATATTGCCTACAACTACTCGTATTCCGGCGCTGGGACCAAGCTCGTTCTTCAGGTCACCGATGCGGCGAAGTTTGTTCCGGCGCGATTCGAAGATTTCGTGTGGTTCTCTGATGAGGAATTACTCCGCCGGATCAAGGAACGCACCCCGCTGTTCAACGGAGAGGTCCCTCTTTCGGGACGGCTTGCCGACCAGGTGTCGGACGTGCTGCAGACGTTGCTCGTCGAAAATTCGATCGCCGGCCACGTCGAGTACGAACGCGGTGGGAAAGCTGATGGGCCGGTCGATTCCATCGTTTACCGGGTGTCCAACGTATTGATTCAGATCCGTAACGTCGAGTTCAGCGGCGCCGGTGATGCGGAAGCTGCTCTGAAATCCGCTTCCCAACGAGTTTTTGAAACGGAATACTCGCGCAGTGTGTTGAGGGCTTTGGTGCAACATCAGCTCATGCCTGTGTACCAGGCCCGCGGATACCTCAAGGCCAGCTTCAGCGAGCCTCAACCCAAGGTCGTCAAGAAGCCATCCGGGGAAAATGAAGGGGAAAGCAGCATTCGCAACCTGACGATCGTCGATGTCTATTTTTCGGTAACGCCCGGCTTGCAGTACAAGCTGAAGTCCCTGGAATGGTCGGGCAATCACGAGTTCCCCACCGATAGTCTGCAGAAAATGGTGCGGGCGCAACCCGGCGAGCCAGTGAATATGGTGCACCTGGCCGACAATCTCAAGGACGTTCAGACTCTCTACGGATCGCGCGGGTACGTGACGGCAGTGGTCAAGGCCGACGCCGCCTTTGACGATGCCGCGGCCACGGCGCTGATCCAGCTCATTGTCACCGAAGGCCCCGTTTTTCACATGGGCGAACTCGAGTATCGCGGACTAGACAACAGCCTCACGGCAAAACTGCGCAATGTGTGGAAAATTCGGCCTGGCGAAGTGTACGACGCTACCTACTTAAGCGGTTATCTCCAGGAAGCCCACAAGCTCTTGCCCGCCAATTTCGACTGGGATGTTTCCTCTCACGTCACCGCGAACATCCGGGACAAGACCGTGGACGTCGATTTGATCTACGCGGTCAAGGCAGCGAGGTAGGGTTTACACCTGAGCTTGTCCGGTTTTTGGAACAAAATCTTTTCACCTTGTCGGGAAGCTCGCAGCAGAGGTACTCTGGCGGCCTCTCTCACGTGGATATTCGGTCACGGGCTGAACGAGGCTGTAGAGGCCGCAACAGCCCGCGACCGGGGATCCGGGCGAGAGAGGTTGCACTCTTCCTGGGGGAATGTGCCGTATCGCTGGCTCCCTCATGCAGGCGAGATCGATCGGCGCAATAATTAAATAGCTTTTAGAAGTTTTGCCCGGGCCCTCCCCCAAATATCATCCGGGCATGAGGCGGAGACGCGCGCCCGTGCGTCTCCGCATTTTTTTGCGGTTCTTTCTTTCTGACTTGTAACTTCCCACGCACTGGGGCATCTTTAGATTAAAGGCTGGGGGACTGCTCCATCCGGAAGCCCCATACCTGGACGAACACCATAAGGAGATTGCGAGATGAATGTTCGAACTCGGAACGCTGGACTTGTGCTTTTGAGCCTGCTGATGATTGCCGGCCTGACGGTTACCTCTGCTTTCGCAGCGGGAAAAACCTACACCGGAACCGTGAGTGACGCGATGTGCGGCGCCAAGCATATGGGCGCTGCCGCGGAATGCACGCGTGGCTGTGTTACGAAGGGCTCGAAGTACGCTCTGGTAGTCGGCGACAAGGTATACACACTGGACACCAGCGACAAGGCCGCCTTGGCTACGCTCGATAAGCAGGCCGGCGACAAGGTGACCGTGACGGGAACGGAGAAGGACAACACGATCACGGTGAGTTCGGTCAAGGCCGGGTCGTAGCCGCGGTTGACGGTGAGATCCCGCAGTTTTTTGTGCCGCACCGCAACTCAAAGTCGTAGACCACGAAGGATCACGAAGGAAACCAGAAGAATCGGAATTCCTTGGTAGATCTTCGTGTCCTTCGTGGTTTATGCCCTTGCCGTACCGGCGGCTTTCTGACTGGTGCCGCTTCTCCTTGAAAAATCAGGTTCTTACCCCAAAAATTCACATCAGGTTTACAAAGCATTGTGTTAAATTGTGCATTCTTACCATTAAAAACTTACTGGGCGGAGGATCGTTGAATTGGGCAAAGACATGGTTCCGAAGCGGATTTTCTTCACCAAGGGAGTGGGGAA
>AR_comb_assmDRAFT_10127778_pt1 | contig 22870 bp, 29 predicted proteins | sample ArasoioldDNA_FD_10543 | JGI IMG/M metagenome (IMG submission 10543) | reverse complement strand
ACGATGTTGATCACGATCTTCAGTGCATAGGAAAGAGCCTCAGCATCCTGCTCATCTCGGAGATATGGTGCAAGCCGGCCTCCCAGCATCTTTCGCGCAGAGGCAAAGTCCTTATGCTTGATCGCCAGTCTCGCGCTCTTAAGGTCGGAGAAGTTCTTGGTGTACTCCTTCCCAAACAGGTTGAGGCACTCGATTGAGGTTGGATGCATGCTTGCGACATCCAGAAGAGCAACGTCTTTGTAGATTCCGGGCTCTGCATAGACGTATCCGCCCTCTCCGGTGATCTCATCGCGGTAGTAACTCTTTCCGAACTCGTACTTGTAGCCCGGGAACTCCTTAGCCAGCTCTGTGTAGACGAACTGAGACTGAGGGTTTCTGTCATCCCCGAACAGGATCTTCGCAGTGTGATTCTGCGTTGTGTGGTTTACCGTCAGACCACTCAGATCGGCCAGGACCTGCCTTGCGACGAAGTCCTGCTTGCGAGCGTGGAACGTCGCACGAGTCGTCATAACGTCGTTCGCACAGTAGTCTGCGACCTCAGCCCACAGCTCCTCGGGAACCGGCTCGTCCCAGGGGAGAGCCATCTCCTTGTGACGAAGCCCCAGTTCGATCTGGAACTTCTTGAGAGACTGCTTTTTGCTGCTGAAGTCGTAAATATCGGCATAGGAGAGGTTGTAGGCCTCCCCGAACATCGCCCCTGGGGTGTTGGCGATGATCTTCTGCGAGAGCTTGTACAGGCTCTCGATGTCGTAGCCCAGGTAGCGGGCGTACAAAATATGGTTGTCGTACTTCCGGTTGTTGAAGCCGACAAGCTTGAACTTGAGGAGCGGTTCGATGTCCTGCGTGGATGGGTTGATCATGCGAACGACTGGCGCGTCGTCCTCGTCAAGCATCCAGCAGACGACGAAGAGGTTCGGGTAAACCTCGATGTCGTAGAAGACAATCCGCTGGTCCGTCGCGTCCTGCTCGGTCGCCACGGCTGGGTCTGCGGACTTGAACTTCATGGTCGACACGATCTCGAGACAGCGGTCACGCTGATTGCTGCTACCGAGAGCGAACCGGATGATGTCCTGCTCCATGTCGGACACGTCGTAAGGCATGCCAGACTTATAGACGTCGTCAAGGATCTTGTGGATGAAGTCAATCGAGACCTTCGTCCCTGGGTTGATCTCCTTGCGAAGGTTGCGAGCGATCAGGTTCCGAAGACCCCGCTCACTCCCAATCGTCTTCTCAGATTGCACGGACTTTGTTTTCTCCTTTAGCGGAAGACCGCTGTTGATAGTTGCAACCGGGAGGTTGTTGCACTTGCTCAGCCGTCGACGCAGGGAGCTATTCCCCGTGTAGACCTTGACTTCGACTCCGTCCTTGAACACAGGCTTCAGCTGTGAGACGTCGCCGTCGTAAATATAGTGAAGGTGCACGCCGCCACCCGACTTGCTGAACTCCGCGTAGGTCTCCGGCCAACCGGCCGCCTCCGCAAGGTTCCTCTCAGGGGACTTGTTTCCGCTCTCATCCCTGAGATCGAAGTCGATGACGATGTGGTTCTCAGGCACCTTGACGAAGTGCTCGTCGCGGGTGTTGAGATCGGAGAGCGTGGTACGCACGTTCTCCCACTTCTTCCTCGGAGTGCCGCTTGCCGAGGAAGTCTGCGCAGGGCAGTCAGCCAGCATCTTGTCGAGGATCGACTCCATTGCGTTCAGCTCAAGCAACGGAACCGGCTCGTGACTCTGCTCGTTCAGGACGAACTTGCTCGTGTCGAACTCGGAGTACCAGTTCCAAGCCCACTCTCCATTCACCTTGATTCGCTGATGGTACGACTTGAAGTAGTTCTTCAGCTCCTCCCGGAACTTGAACTTCGGCATCTTCGAGTCGATCTTTTCGCTGTCGCAGAACTCCTTGAACATGGCCCATGCCTGCTCCGCCGTCACACCTCCCTGCTCGAGAAATATGTCGTACGAAGCCATGACAAAGTTGTAGAAGTAGTCCGTCTGAACCATCATCTCGATCGGCCGGTAAGCGCTGTAGTGGTTCTTACCGAGCTTCTTGTAGACATCGAGACAGTGCGAAGCGATCGCACCCAACTCGAAGTCGACCTTGTCCATGAGCATCTGATAGCGATCCGGATGAACCAGGTTCCCGGTGGGGTGAATATCGATCAGACGCCGCAGGATTCCCGACTTAGCGTCGGTGATCCGAACGGGGCTGTTGGTGCCGAGGAACAGCATCGAGTGGATCTCGAGAGGATAGGTGTTCTTGTTCTTCTCGTTGATGATGAGCGACTCGTGCGAGATGATCGTGTTCAACTTAGTGTTGTCCTCGATCTTCGACAGGTCGCCGTCCCACTGGATCGCCACAAGGGGGTTGTCCTTGAAGGCCTCCGTTGCGAATGAGCCCGTGCTGCTGCCGAGCGACTTCGCATCGAAGGTTGCGGTGTACCCCTGGAAGAGCTTGCTGATTACGGTGAGGATGGTTCCCTTGCCGGTACCAGCAGAGCCGTAGAAGACGAAGAACTTCTGGATCTTCTTGCTGTCTCCTGCGATCACAGACCCGATAGCCCACTCGATCTTCTGGCGTTCCTCGTGGGAATATAGGGTACTTACAAGCTCGTCCCATGCTGGGAAGTCCCCGGCGACAAGAGAATATGGCAGTCTCTTGCTTACGTAGTCCGTCTTCTTGACCACGTCGTCCTTGAACGTCAGCTTGGTGTCCAACTCGAACGGCGAGGAACCAACTTCCTTGCAGTACTTCAGGAACTTGGTCCACACGCCGCTGTCGTAGGACTCGAGGGTGAGCGGGATTCCTCCCGCGGTTTTTGCGTTTGCACGAACATCAGCATCCACGAGCCTGACGACATCGTGCGGCTCCGTGCTCCAAAGCCCTGCCTCCTCATCCCAGATGGCATGGAAATGCCCACCGCGAATAAGAAGGTCGCTGCTTACCCCGACTCGGAAGTTCGGGTAGAGGTATGCATCTCCTTTGATCTCTTTGGTGACGAGCCTGTAAAAGTCCACTTTCACCCCCTTTCGATAAGGTAGCTGTTCATCTGGTACCAGATCTCAACACTGCGCTGGTCAACGTTGGCCGCTTTCAAAGGGAACAACCCGCCGTTCCCATTTTGGTCGTAGGTCCTATCGATCACACGGGTCAGAATATGATCGATCACTTCCGGTGGTCCGGGCTGGGCGTCATTGCATCCGCGCAGTCCGATGTTGTCGAGCATGTGCCAGAACCACTCCTGGGAGGCTCCCCCTCCGTAGAAGGAGAGCCTCCGCGACAGAGCGATCAGCATTTCGAGCATGGAGCAGCCAGCATTCAGGAACGCCGGCGGGTGTTCTCTCCTGATTGCATCCAGGAACTCGTAGCGAAGATCCTTTCCGTCCATAACGCGGTTGTCATCGTTGGGAACGAACCAGACAAACTCCTTGGCGTGGAGCTGCCTTAGAAGGGACCAGTAGGTCCGAGCGGGGTTCTTCAGACGGAGCGGAGCCACTAGACGATATAGCCACTGGAGATATAGCTCGTCGAGCGGCTCGTCGATCATGGGACTTCGCTTGGATCGGCGAGAATATCCGCCGCGTTGGCTTCGTCCCGGATGACCTCGAACTCACGACGGATCTTCGTGTTCCGCAGGTAGACCACGTGCGGCTCCCCCGAAAGCTGACCGAACGGCGGAATCGCGTTTCCGATCATGTCAACGTGGTCGACGACCAGATCACTTTCCTCGTCCAGCACTCCGCCGTCGGCGCAGTACGTGAGCGTGGACTGCAGGAAGCCGGACTCGTTCTCCATGTACTCGTCAGTGGAGATCGCGTGAATATCCGGCAGCGTGTCGCACACCTCCACGCCGTCGATCATGGTCTTGCCCTCTTCGTCGGTGACTGCTTCCTTCGAAGAGGTGTAAGACTTCACGATCTGGTCGTAGCGGATCTTCTCGTTCTTGCCGACCTCGTCCAGCGGAGGCTTCTCGAGGTCGAACTTCGTACCGAAGACCTGCTTGTGCTTCTCCTGGTACGCCTCGGTGGGCTCCGCCTTGCCTGTCTCTTCGAGGAACTCGACGGACGCAGCGAGCTCACGATCGAGACGCTCTTCGAACTCCTTCTCGAGCACCCTCTCCACGACCTTGGCCGTGATGAGGGTGGCGAGCCCCGCCGAGATCAGCGAGGCCGCCAGCGTTGAGATCCTCATCAGATGAGCGCCGTGATCGGGCCGTCGACGTTGAAGTCGAGGAAGACCGAACGCTCGAAGCCGGCCACGAAGTCCGGGTAGCGGTTGAAACCGAAGTCAACGTACCCGTCGTACTTGCCGGCCTCTCGACCGTAGGCCTTGTCGGTGTCGTAGATCCAGCCGACCAGCTGACCCTCTTCGGTCCGCTCCATCCCGATCAGGTCGTAGACCTCGTTCAGGAAGAGGTGACCCCGGCGCTTCAGCTCGATGTTGGCCCACTTCTGCTGGTTGTCGAGGAAGGTGTGGTTGTAGCCGTGGTCCTTGTCCCAGTACCGGTTGGCCTCGTCGAACCACCGACCGTAGGCCGTCTTGGCGTCCTTCGGGGCCTTCTTGGTCTTCGTGACCTTGCCGTTGCCCTTCTCGTCGTAGCCGGTGTGGACGCCCTCCTCCGCCTTGCCGTGGGCGAACTCGGTGTCCTTGGCCTCGCCCAGCTCCTCGACGACCCGGCTGCGGTACTTCTTGAACGCCGAGTCGACGCCCATGTAGGCGGCGGTCAGAGCCGTGTTGCGGCTCGAGAGGATCTGGTGCGACTTGGTGAGGCACGCGATCGAGGTCACGCCGAGGATGAACGCCGGCCCGTACAGCTTGACGTACTGCTTGCTGGTGCCGACCCACGTGTTGACGACGTGCTCCTTGTGAGCCTGCGCGCCGTAGGCGTTGTTCGGGTTCTTCAGGAGCGTGTCAGCACGCTCGATCTCGTTCTTGTGGGCGGTGTGCACGTGCTGGGCCTTCAGCGTCGCCTTGCAGGCGAGGACGACCGTGGCTCCTGCGCTCACGATGCCGGCGGCGAAGAGGATGTGCGGGGAGTTCTTGCGAAGAAGTAGGCTCGCGCGACCCGCGGCCAGGGAGAGCTTGCTCATTTGATTTTTCCTTCGTTTTGTAGGCGTCGGTAAAAAGCGATGACTTGGTTGTCAGGCATCGCCTGAAGTTTGTTCTTGATCCTCGGGCTGTTGTGGTAGACCTTCGCGATCTCTATACGCATGAGTTCCGGGGTCATGTCAACCCCGCTTGACGAACGGCTTGCGCTGCTTCTGCTTGGTCTGGTACGAGGACTCGCTGATCTTCCCGTTCTTGCCAGCTGCGACGGCCCGCTGGTTGCAGATCGCCGCGTAGTAGCCGTTCCCGTTTCCGCGGGGCATGTGGAAGCAGGGAATCCCGTGCGGAGCCAGGTGCTTGTCGCACGGCTGGCGATCGATGATCTTGGCGATGTGGATGCCGTCGTTGAACTGAGACATGTTCGTGTCTTTCCGGAGAGAGGGTTGTCAGTCGAGCGGAACGGGTCGAGGGAGGTCGATGACGTATCGACCACCGCGGTAGAGAACACCAGCCCCACGAATATCCGTCCAACCGTAGTTGTCGTCTACGTAGTCCGGCGTGATGCCGCACATCTGGTAGAAGTCGGATACCGTCACGGCGTTGTAGGTCTCGATGTGCCAGAGCAGACCGGCGATGACCTCTTCGGCCTCGACCCTGGTGGGGATCAGGATCTCCTTGAAGTCGTGCCGCGCTCGTCCCTGACGAGAGATCTGAGGCCCAGCGGGAATGCCCTGACCGGGCAAGGGCTGACCGACACGGTTGTAGTTGAACTGCTGGTTGTTGTACATACCGACGCTCTGGTTGAGCACCTGACCGACGAGCGATCCGTGGCTGCGCCCCGAAATATCGGTGCCCACAAGTCGGTTCGCGTAGGTGTTGACGGCGTCCACGAAGGTGTTCTTGGCCGCCGGAAGAAGAACCTCCCAGAAGACAGCCGCGCCGACGACGTCAGCACGATTGACCATGAGGTTGTCGCCCAGACGTCGGAGGAAGGGCTTCTTTCGCGTCGTGACTTCGCCCTTCACGATCTTTTCGATCTTCTTTGGCTCTTCGGCAGGCTGCGAGGCCTGCGTCTGGCTACGGTGACTGTTACCTGGAAGCTGTTCCATTGTCTTGTTTTGTCCTTGAACCTAGTGGGTGAGAAAATGAAAGCCCGCGTTTCGGCGGGCCCTCATCTTAGAGCGTGTTTTTGTTGCGAAGTTACTGATCCGCGCTGGTCGAGAGATCGAAGTTCGGGATGATCGTCTCGGGTCGGAAGATCACCCGCGAGCGGAACATGTCCGCATGCACCCCACCCATCTGCGTGACGATGATGGTCACGTTGTCCGACTTCGCCATGGTCGTGCGCTCGATGCTGCCGTCGGGCTGCTTGCAGATGATGTCGTAGGTCTCTCCGCCGGTCTCGTAGGAGCAGAAGCCCTCGGCGGAGAACATGACCCTGTCGGTGATGCCGTTGACGCCGACGATCCGTCGAGGAACCTCGAAGTTCTCTGCCGCCTTGGACAGGTTCCGGTTGGCGGTGTCAGCAGCGCTGTCGCAACCGGCCATGAGGCCCAGGCCGAGGACGATGCAGACGATCGCGAGGATGAGCTTGATGGGGTTCTTCATGATGAGGTAAGGCTTTCTTTGATGGCCCGAGTCCGGGCGGCTGAGAGGGGGTAGTGCTGTTCGAAGATCTGCTTGGTGTCGATCGGGTTCGGGAGGTTGACGACCGTAACGTTCGTCTCGACCCGTACCGACTTCTTGGCTAGGAGAACGCCACCCACGAAGCACGCAGCTCCGGTGAGGTACGCCTCCTTGTGCTCCTTGACGTGGGTGGTCACGTCCGAGAACTTCTGCTTGACGTCCTGGAGCTGCTGCCTGGTGTTCTTGAATAGCTTCATGATCCGTTCTCCTGTTATATAGGCAAATATCGGTCGAGAGGGATAGGGCGCCTTTTCGTGCAGCGCTGTGGCGCCGGGCACTGGCGGTCGTTTAAAGCACGCATCCGAATATTAGCCAGGCTGAGACCACCCACCGAAAGGATGACCTGGCTACTGCGTACTCCCGTCCTCCCCTCGGAGGTTTACTGCTGGGTGGTGCGGGCCTGCATGGCGGCGACGAGCTCCTCGCGCGTCATGCCGTCGTAGTTCTTCTGCCCGGCCGGCTGCTCCTGCTCCGCCTGCTCCTCGGCCGAAGCCGCACCGATCTGCATGCGGGTCGAGAACTCGTTGATGACCTCCTCGTTGAGGAGCGTCGTGATGAAGGAGACGAACTCCTTCGGGTTCTCGAAGAGGAAGAGCCGGAACGCGTCGTAGGCGGCCGAGTACTTGAACTTCTTGTTCTCCGACTTGTCGAAGATCTCACCGTCCTCGGACGGCTTGCCGTAGCCGAGCTCCGCGAGGACCCGCACGAGGCGGAGCATCGCCAGCTTCTGCTGGGTGGTGGCGTCGCCGGCGGTGAGCGTCTCCGTGTTGCCCTGCTGGACCTCGGAGAACGAGTTGGACAGGCTGTCGGCCTCGTCCGGGTTGTCGATCATCCAGTCCGCGAACTCGCGCGGCGTGATGTGGAAGTGGAGCTTGGTGGTGCGCTCCTGGCCGGCGAAGTTCTTGTACTTGAGCGGGGTCATGTAGACGTTCTGCATCAGAGGAGGTCTTCTTTCTTGAGTCGTACGTGCTTGGCGATGGTGTAGATCGGATGTCCGTCGGCCAGTATCACCTCGGTGAAATCTGACCTCGGAATATAACGGTCGTCATGCTGCGGAAACCGCTCGACGAACTCTCTGAGAACGAACGCATGCCACATCACAGCATCGAGATGGTGGCTGCCCGTGTGGTTGTAGCAGGTGTCAGGGAAGAGAGGCTCGAACGGATTCCCATCTGCATCCACGGATGAACACCCCTCCGGATCATTTGAGCAAACGTCGTAGTCGAATCCCGCCCAGAACAGATTCTGATGTCTGACCATGGCGGAATATGACTTGGACCATTCGTAGCCGTCTCTCCACTGATGTTCGGCGTACTTCCTTGCACCCTTACCGAAATGCTCGGCAAGGAACGTCAGCGAACCGACGGGTATAAGGTCGAATCGAGCAAGCTTGACGCCCTTCTGGCCGCCAGTGCTACTGGTTGTTCGTTCCTCCATGAGTCCTTGTCTTCTCGAGTTCCTCGTGGAGCAGCTCGACTGCCTTCTCGAGGTCCTTGACCGTCTGGGCGTACTCCGAATCCCGTTTTGCCGTCCTCTTGATGATGTCAGCGAGGAAGTCCGTAGTGGTCTCGACGAAGTGCGTCTTGAGTGCGTCGATCTGACGGAACTGCTTCACGTTGAATATCACGCTCATGGTCAGCAGAAGAGCGAGGACGGAGATGAGCAGTGCGGAGATTGTCATTACGTTATGGGTCCTTAGAGAGAAAAAGAGGAAGCCCACGTTTGTGGGCCCCTCTCGGGATCTTCAGTTGTCAGGCGACGTCGGTGGTGTCCGACGAGATCTCGACGACCTCGGCGTCCTCACCCGACTTGCCGAGCTTGGAGGCGACAGCGGCCACAGCGCCGCCGACCAGGAGGAGCGCGCCCATCGCGTAGACGCCGTGGAGGGACTGCTTCTTGGGGGAAGCCGTCTGCTCGTTGGTGTCCGCGGGGGCGTCGGCCTTCTTGGCGAACGGGTTGCGGAACTGCCGCTTCGGGGCGGGCAGGTCGGTGATGACGTGGGTCTCGGGGGTCTCGGTGGTCATTCCGGGTCCTTTCTGAGTGGGTGAATGGTCTCATCTAAGACCATGTTTTTACCGCGAGATCAGCTCTGGCGCTGTCTGCGGCCGATGACCCACTGGATGGCGCCGAGCACGAGGAGCGAAGCTCCTCCGCCCATGAAGAGGCCGCCGGTGATGACCCGGTCTTGAGCGGCCATCTCCTGCGTCTTCACGATCTTGGTGTACGTCACGTTCTGCGGACGGTTCGCCCGTCGCGTCAGATCGTTGTACTCCTCGAGGTCGAGCTTGACGGTCCCGCTGCTCGTCTGGGTGACGGTCTCGGTGCTGCTGGTCTCTTTTGCCATTTTGATCTGCTTTCAGTAGTTTGAGTGGACGTGGGCTTCTTCGAGGATTTCGTGGGCCAGGCGGAACCAGTCCTCGCGGCTTCCGGTGATCGCCAGAGCCTCCTGGCTGACCTGGTCCGTGATGAGCAGGACCTCGTTGTCCTTGTCCTGCTCGACGTGCTCGTAGCCGTAGGTCTCGTCCACTTCGGCCACTGTCGCGACCTCGATGCGGATGGATCGAGCGGCTGCCGTGTGAATTCGGAAGCTCATTTTGTTCTGCTTTCGGTAGTGGGTGAACGGGTGCCTGGGGCCAAATATCAAGTCGCTGGCCTTCCCCGGCTAGCTGCTCTCTATCTGACCCCAGGCATGGTGCTGCTACTGCGCGTTCTGCTGAAACGGGCCCGAGGGCCCGAGCTCCGTGACCTTCGGGTCCTTCCGGTGCTTCCACTGGTGCCGCTTGTCGGCGACCCAGAGCTTCCCCTTTCGGTACTCCTTCCTGGAGAACTCCAAGGCCTTCTTGTCGGCACCGGTCTGGTGCGCGACGTACGCCGCACCAGCGATGACCAGGATCGGAAGCGACAAAGCGCGGTAGTCCCCCCGGACCAACGCCTTGCCGTTCTTGTTGACCGCGTTGACAGCGTCGATCCTCTGACGCTCCCGACGGGCCTTGCGCGAGAGCTTGGCGAAGTCCTGCTTCGCGAGCTCCTGCTGGAATGCAACGTCGTACCCAGGGATGTTGGCGATCTTGAACTGGACTGTCTGGTTGATGAGCCTGCGACGAACCCCGGCACCCTCGCCGTAGAACATCTTGGCCATCGCGTACTCGTCGGCGTCCCGAATCGCCTCTCTCTTGATACTCGTCATTTTGTGTTTCTCCCTTGTAAGTTGTGCGTTATTAAACGAATGCGCACTCCCTCGTCTTTGGTGCCCCCCGGCACTCACCAGCAACCGTCGTTCTCCGCTAGGAGAATCTCATCCAGACAAGCTTCGAAGGGATGAGCCTCATCTCTTCAACGGTTGATCTTGTTGTAGTTACGGATCGGGTCGACGTGAAAGTTGAACGCCAACGCCGGCCGGTCATCTGGTGTCATGACCGACGAGAAGTGCAGCTCGAGGAGGTTGTCGCTGTTCCAGCCGACCTCGTCCGAGTAGGACGTCGGGGCGAGCCCGATCCTCGAGTAGAAATCGCTGAGCGACACGTACAGGTTGTTGATGATCTCGTAGTTCGTGTCGTTCTGCGCCTTCTTCAGAGCCTCCATGCTGCTCATGAAGAAGCGATCCGTGAACGCGTCGTAGCAGAGCACGTCGTTCCCGGAGATCATGACCATGCCGGAGGTCTCGTTCGACTTGACCCGGTCCTCCATGATCTTGTCCTGGATGTCGGTCTGCTCCTTCTTCTCGCCGAGCGTCTCCTTCACCTTGTCCTTGTACTCGACGAAGGCGCGGTCCGTGATCGTGTACGCAGCGGCCAGCGCGGCCGTGCGGTTCACCCCGATCCGGTTTGCCATGGCGATGCTCGTGATGGTGCCGACTCCGGTCACCGCCGGCGAGATGTAGAGCTTCCAGGTCAGCTTCGAGACGTGCTTGGCACGATCCTTCTTGCTGACATCGGCCTTCTTGGGGATGGACGCTCCGAGGTCGTTCTCCGCCACGCGGTAGCCGGCCTTGTAGCCAGCACGACCGGCCAGAAGAGCCGTCACGACCGTTCCTGCGATACCTGCGGCAGTCAGGATGGTCGGTGAGTGGTCGGACGCCAGCTGCTTGGTCCGACGTGCGAGTGTTGCGATGGTCATGCTGGATTCTGCCTTTCCTGAAGGAATGAGTTTGTTGTGCTGACGAAGTGGACTAGGAAGCCTGCTCGCAGGCCTTCTTGCACTCCGACACCTCTGGGGTCTCGTCTTCCTGAGCCCGATGCTTCTGCACCTTGCCGGCCACGAAGGAGACGATCGTGAGAACCGCGAAGGCAACTTCGATCGGCTCTCGAATGGCTTCTCGCTTCTCCTTGTCGAAGAGAGCCTTGAACATGCTGTCACCTTCCAGTGAGATATAAAGCCCTAACCCGTGTGGGTTAGGGTTGAGCGGGCCTATTCAGTTGTTGTGGTCGATGGTCGTTCAGCTGCGCTTCAGCAGCTCGCGGACGAGCATGACGATCAGCCAGGCTCCTCCGGTGAGGAGGATGAGGATGACGTCGATGATCGCCAGCGAGGCGGTGTAGGGCGTCTTGCGGGCCATTTGGAACTCCTTAGAATATGGTGTGGTCTCATCTAAGGACATGTTTTTTCTGCGAGGCTAGATCTCACAAGCCTCGCAGCGACAGATCTCTTCTCTTCAAACCTGCCAGAAGTTGTGCACGGGAACTACTGTGAATTCATACGCCATGCAAGCCTTCCCGTCGGGGGTCTCATGGCACGAGAACTCGATCTCGAGCGGGTGCTCGCTGTTCCATCCGATCTCATCCGAGACGCTGGTTGGCTCGAGTCCGATCTTCTCCCAGAAGTCGGACAGCGATGCCGAGTCGCTGTGGAGGATCTGGTAGTTGATGTCGTTGAGTGCACGTCGGATAGTCTCCTTGTTGCACTTGAAATATCTACCAGAGAACGCGTCGAGGAAGAGCACGTCGTTGTTGCTCTCCAGGAAGGTGACTAGCGGACGTGACTCTTGGCGCTCCTGCTCGATCTCGTCACGGATCTTCTTCTCCTCGACCTCGCCCACCCGCTCGATGACCTTGGCCTTGTACTCGTCCAGGGCTCGCTCCGAGACAGAATACGCAGCCGCCAGAGCCGCGGCCTTCTTCGTGCCGATGTAGTTCGCACCGATGATGCAGGTGACGGTCGCCGCGCCCGTCACAACCGCAGGGATGTACAGCTTCCAGACCAGCTTCGCCTTGGCCTTGGTGTCGAAGGGCTCCTTGTGCTCCTTCTTGATGTAACCCGGAGGCTTGGTCTCCTCGTCGAGGATCATCTCCGCTGCCTTGAACGTGGCCTTGACCGCCAAATATGCGGTCGTGATGGTTCCGGTGACACCGAGCGCAGTCAGGATGACTGGCGAGTTGTCGTTGAGAAGCTTCGTCGTGGAAGCGACGATCTTTTTGATGTTCATCCGAGGTTCCTTCGGTAGTTTGTCTGGCAAAGCCCTAACCCTTGTGGGTTAGGACGGAGGTCTTACTTGATGATGGCGTATGCATCGATGAGGTCGGCGGGCGAAGCTCCGACCTTCATGGCGGCGGTGATGCCGGCCAGGAAGGCCAGGGGAACTCCGATCGCGGTTGCAAATCTGCGCATGTGGCGTCTCCTAAAGTAGGGTGGTCTCATCTAACGCCGTGTTTCTCCCGCGAGAAAACCCTAACCCTTGCGGGTTGGGTCTTGAGCTTACTTGAGGATGGATCTGACGAATCCCTTCCCCATCTTGACGATGATCCAGAGGATGCCGAGGATCATGGCGATTGGAATCACCATGAGGAACGCGCTTCCTACTAGCTGGTACAAGAATAGGTTGGTCTCGATCAATGTCTTCTCCTTTGTGGGTGGTCTCATCTTATGCCGAGTTTTGTCTGCGAGTTCCTCCCGGGGAATTTTTGGGTTTCGAAGTGAAAAAATGCAGTCCGTGTAGGTCAAACGAGAACCCCCTGTAACATGTGCTACAGGGGGCTCCCATTTTGACGTTCTCGATCAGAGGTACTTGCTGGCCTTGCTTCGGAAGATCACGTCGAACTTGCTCTCGACGAAGCCGACGAGGACGACGGTGCTGAGCGTGCCACCAACCTTGATCAGGGCATCCGAGTGCTTCTCGAACCAGGCCTTGGCTCCCTTGGGCTCCGGGGTTTCCGGCTCCTTCTGGGCGGCTTCAGCCTTGTTGATCAGCTCGATCTGCTTGATGATGTTGGTGAGCTTCTCCGTACCATCTTCCTCGCCGACTGCGTGCTGGAGCAGGCTGGCGCGAATGGTCTCGTAGTTGGGGTCAGACATATAGTCTCTCCTTAGTTAGAGTGTGTCTCACTATACGGCGTGTTTACGCCGCGACTCTAGACAGGAGAGACAGGTGGCAGATTCCCCGGCTCGGCGTACTGATTCGAGGGATCCTGATGCTCGCCGCCCGCCTCGGAGTTGGTGTTCAGCGTCTTCACCTCGAGCGTGACACGGTCCTTCTTCGTCAGGACGTTCGGGTGATCCGCGAACTCCAGCTGAAGCATGCCGGCGTTCTCGTCTTGCTGATGGATCGTCATGACCCCGTCGACGCCCGCATTGACTGCGGACAACGCATTAGACGCCCTGTACTGGGCAGTGCTGATCCCGAGGATCACGCCCAGGAAGGTGTCGACGGCCAGAACCGTGCCAACGACCTGGTCCGCGAATGGCAGGCCCCAAACTCCGGCAACCGCGAAGTAGAGCGTGCCAAGCGCCGGTAGGAGAACCTGCGCTACGAACTTCAGGAAGTCATACGTCTTCCCGCTGAGCCAGGGGCTCGGTGCCTGTGTTTCGGCCATGTTGCTCCTTCTTGACTTTTCGACTGACGTGGTTTGCTCGCCACATCAGGACGGTGAGCGAGGCTGTTGATGCAGCGATCATTCCGAAGACGACCACTTCGACGATGACTCCAACGATGAGGTTGGGCATCCAGAGATTGAATATGACGGTGCCATCCATGGCCAGAGCAAAAGCCAGGGCCTGTAGCATGAGCATTTTACCCAGAATGGTCGAACGCCATGGGTAGAACGCGTACAGGATCGGAAAAGCCGTGGTGCATATGGCAGCGATGATCGCGAAGATCAATATCAACACCATCCAGGCATTGACGCTCATCTTATATGTCCTCCTCCCAGTTGGCCCCCAGCTGGAACCCCACTGTTCTCGAAGATGAGCTGAAGTTGCTCCGCGAAGTGATTCCTCTCCCGCATCGTCTTCAGCGCTTCAGCTACTTCGTGTACTTCTTCGTCTCGAGCCTTGACTCTCTCGAGATTCTGGTCCGCATCTTGCAAAGCCTTCTCTGACTCCGCAAGCCCCTTGCTACGCCTTCGGAAGAACATTGGCGTTCCCTCCTCTAGCAGCTGCTTCTTGGGCGTTTTGGAACAGAGCCAAGACAATATGGTGCGTTGTCTTGGACACCTCGAGAAGCTCCTGCGATTGCGCGTCTGCGGCGGCACGAGCCTCTCGTTCTTTCTCGTAGGCCGCCTGCCACTTGTCGGCCTCCTGCTTCTTTTCGAGTAAGGTGGCCCTTGGCACGATCCTCCCTGTCAGAAGCAGAAGAATGCAAAGACCAAGCAGAGTCGGTGCGCTGAGACCAACGAGCGGTACTCCATCCAGCACTCCTCCCACGTTTCAACCCCCTTTCTAAAGGCTCGCGAAGGTCGGGTAGGCCTTCTCACCAGTATTGTCTTCGCTTCGAATAAACTCCGAGATGCGAACGAACTGGGACAAACCGTAATTACCCGTGAGCTTCACGATGTCCCCGAGATAGAAGTCCTTTCCGTAGCGGGACCCCAGTTGACGAGAGACTTCTCCAGAGAAGAGAACAGTCTCCAGTTGCTTGGCAAGATCGACGGTGCCCAAGTTCTGCATGATGTTTGTGATCGTGGGACTTGCGACCCCGACCGCGAGCTGTGTTCCGTCGAAATATGTGACCCGGCGGTTGAGACCGGAGTAGTCGTTGGCGTTCTGGTCCTTCAGGCGCACCTCGAGAGAATCGGCAGAGCCGGTGACCTGATCGACGTTCTTCCATCCGGCCTGGCTGAGCAGGTACTCGGAGTTGTCGAACTGGTCAAATCTCGCGTCGAACACGATCTCTTTGGTCCGGTCGACGCCGGAGTAGATCTCGATCGCGATCGTTGAGGTGCTTAGATCGCTCGGACGAACAGCTCGCAAGCCATAGTTGTCGGCCTGGATCTGCTGCATCACCCAGGAATATAGCTCTCCTGGGTCGACCTGATAGTTCTGATTCGTGCTCGGCGCGGTGTAACCAGCCGGACGAATCGGCGCCTTGATGTTGAGCTCTGGAATCTTGTCCAATACGCTGGCAAGTCCCTGTGTGACGACCTGGTTCATGACGTCGTAGGCCGCATCGACTGCGGTCTTCTGAACGCTCGTCCAAGGCTTGATCGCTTGTCCACCGCCGAGTGGCTTGTTGATGGTGGTTCGTCGATCTAGGACGGTCTCGAAGGATCGTCCTGTGGTGGTGATCTTCGCTGGGCCGGTCAGGCTCTTCTCGATCTTGTGTGTCTCGACGATCATCGGAACATCTGAGTCCCGAAGCGTCACGACGGTCGGCCTCTGGATGCCAGTGGCTAGATCGACAGTCCAGAGAGGAAGGGCTGCCAGAGTGCCTCCCACATCATCCGAGGTGCGCTCGAAGTCTCCGTTGCTGGAATATCTCTCCGTCCAGATCAGGCTAGAATGGTTTTCGACCAAACGAGCCGGAAGGAACTGATCGTTGAGAACGGCCAGTTCCATCAGGCACCCCACCAGAGCTGAGTGAATCTAAGACTCGTGATGGATGCAACGAAGTTGGTGGCCGAGTCGCCATAGATCTGAAGCTTGTTCGACTGCGAGTGTAGAGTCAACCAAGGAGACTCGGAATATAGGGTGTACAGGACGTCAAAGACGTCCGTCCCTCGAGTCAGCGTGATCTGCCGCTCACCAGGCTTCGTGTTGATGTGGATAATGTCGCCAGTAAGGAACGACGGATATGTCAGCACCATCGTTCGACCGTTGTTGTCGAGAGTCACGGTGCTTGTGGTTGCCTGGACCTCGATGTCCACTTCGAAGCCGGCCTCGGCAGTTCCGGCGTAGGTGAACGGAACCGTCTGCCAACCAGCAGTTCCCTCAGGTGGGGTCACCACCGTCTCGGTCACGTCACGAATGTACGGGTCCGGACAGATGAGCGAGATCTGAGAGACCGTCTCCTGGTCGAAGAGCTCGCCCTCGAACTTCTCGCAGTATCCGGTGATCTGTCGAGGAGCCTTGACGTCATCGCGAAGGATGAGCGTCACGTCGTCGCCATCAACGAACGGGTCGTTGAAGGTTCGGTAGAGAATATCCCGCCAACCATCGACGGTCTCTCCATTCCCAAAGTTCGGGTTGATCTTGATGGTGAGCACCGGGTTCCGCGTGAGGGTGCGTCGCCCGGTGTAGAGCCCACCGTCCCTCGCGTAGTCGCCCACGAAGAGCGACTTGTCCGGGGGGCCAAGCCCCGTGAATGACTGAAGAATCAGCGAGTCACGGGGCCTGGCGCCGAGAACGGACATCGTGAAGGGGTTGTCGCACTCCACATCGATCTGAGTAAGCATTCCGGCTCCTTTCTATGGAAGAGCACCAGCGAGCTTGCGCTCCGCGTTGGAAAGAAGATTCTTGGACTGCCTGTAGACCTCTGTGGGAGACAGCGCGACAGGCGATGTGTTGTTCTGAACGAAGGTGACTCCGCCAGACTTCTCTGCCGCGGCCGCACTCACTGTTGCAGCGAGCGCCTTGGCGTAGGCATCGAACATGTTTTGCGCAGCAAACACCTTGTCCGACGCGATGTTGATGTCGGGCATCTGAAGTGCCTTGGCCAGTTCGGAAGCGTTCGAAGCCGAAGCACCACCTGTGGTAGTCGAGGTGGAGATTCCACCCGCGGCATCGCTGGCAAGCTGCTTCGCCTGGTCGGCTTCCTGATCGGCCTGATCCTTGGCGGCCTTTGCTGCCTCGACATCAGCCGCAGCAGCATCGACCAAGGCCTGAGCTGCTTGAGCATTCGTGCTGGCAAGAGCATTGGCCTGAGCCAACTTGGCCCTGGCGGATGCGATGAGGTCGTCAGACTTCTTCTGATCCGCCGCGGCCCTTCGCTCCATCTCCGCCTGCTGCTGTTCCGTCGTCATCGCAGCGTATGCCTTGTCGGCCGCGTCCTGGGCGAGCCAGGAGTCGAGGTCGCTCGAGACACTGCTGGAGGAGTTGAGAACAACTTGGACGGCGTACTGCTGGGCAGCTAGAGCGTTGGACTGAGCAGCCGCCGCGTACCTCTGAGAGGAAGCGAGGGCTGCCTGGGCCTGCTTTGCGAGCGCCTTGGCTCTCTTGGCGTCCTTCTTACGGATGAGGTCGGCTTCGTTCTGCAGCTTGATCGCCTGCTGCCGTGCCGCTTCCGCAGACTTGGCAGCGTCTTGAGCACGCTGGTTGAGAATATCCGCCCTACCCGCAGCGTCGGCCTGTGCGAAGGCAACGCGATCGTCTTCCGCCTTGTTGACGGCGTCAACGCTACTCTGAGTGGAAGCAGAAGCGTTTGCATAGGCCTGCGCCCGGTTGTCCAGGTGCTTAGCCTGGGCGTTGATCGACGCCTTCTGCGCCTTGGTCAGCTTCTTGTTGTGAAGCTTCTGACGCGTGAGCTGCGCGGCAAACCGAAGAGCATCTGCCTTTGCCATCTGAGCATCAGCCTTGAGCTGAAGATCAGTCGTCGTCCTGGTCACCATGTCAATGGTGTCCTTGGCCATAGTCACGCCGGCCGCCTTGACGGCGTTCAGCGAACCGATGATTCCATTGACGAAGCCCTTGGCCACGTTGATACCGAGGCCCTTGAACACGCCCGAAGGCGAGTGAATATCCAGGATCTCCTTCGCTGCGTCAATGGACCTCTGGCCGAGACGCATCGAGGCGTCTGCGGCGCCCTTGTGGCCTGCCACGATTCCTGTCGTGAAACCGTATGCGAGAGAATATCCGAGCTTGATGCCCTCCCTTGAGGGGAAGGGCGGGTTCTTGATGTGTTTGTGAATCGCGCTGATGGCACTGCTAGCAAGATTGCCGGCAGCACCCATGACGTTGTTCACCATGCTGCCCATACCGGAGATGATGCCCTGCGCGACAGATACACCAAGCCGCTGAGCGGCCGCGTTGATCTGAGGCGAGTACTTCTGAACGGCAGCATTCAATCCGTTCAAGAACTTGACGATCGCTCGGCCCGCAGCATCCGCAATCTTGACACCATTCTTACCAAGGCCATCGATGAACTTGATGATGAGGTTGGTGCCCGCGGTCGTAACCCGCTCGAGGTTACGGGACAGACCATTGATGAATTTGACGAGAATGTCGCCAGCCAGGTCAATGATCTTAGGCATCCGGTTGCTGATCCCTCGGAGCAAGCCCTCGAGAATCGCCATGCCGGTATTGACCATCTTCGGAATGCTGTTTCGAAGAACAGCCAGGCCCGTGTTCAGAAGGACCTGGAAGGTCTTCCCGAACTTGGGTGCATTCTTCTGGATGCTCTTCAGCAGGTTGTCCAGGAAGATGTTGAAGGTATGGAAGATCTTCGGCATCAGCCTGTTGGTCGTGTCGAGCATGACCGTGATGATCTTCACCATTGCGTTGCCGATCTTCGGTGCAGCCGCAGCCATCGTCTGCAGCCAGGTCACGATTGCCGCTGCAACCTGCACGGCGATCGTCGGCAACAGAGCCAGGAAGACCTGGATTGCCGTCGTGATCACGCTAAAGGCGGCGGTTCCAATACCGACCATGAGAGCCAGTCCAGCAGAGAACAGAGCCATTCCTGTTCCTGCCAGCAGGAGGCCGGCGCCTAGAGCAAGCATTCCTACGCCCAAGATGGCTACGCCCGGGGCAGCAAGCAAAGCCGCAGCCCCGATTGCGATCAGAGCAACCGCGATCATCGCGACACCCTTGCCTAGAGTTCCCCACGAAACCTTGCTGAAGGCCAGGATTGTCCCCAGCATCATTGTCAAGGTCACCGAGAGAATCCCCAATGCGGCCGAAGCCACCAGGATCATCGGACCCACTGCAGCAAGAGCTGCCATGCCGACCGCCATGGCCAGCATAACGACTCCCATTTTGGCGATTCCATCGAGGAGCGTTCCCCACTTGATCTTGTTGTAAAGCAGGATCACTCCAACAAGAGTGGTCAACGCCACCGACATGATCACCATTGCCGCTGCGGCTACAATGACGGCAGGGCCCGCCGCCGCAAGACCAGCGGATGCGGCAACCATCAGAGCAAGTCCGATGCCAACCGCAATGAAGCCCTTCTTCAGCGTATCCCAATCCATGTTGCCAAAGGCAGCGACGGCTCCCGCCAGAATGACGAGAGACGTTGCCATCAGGATCAGAGACGACGCCACGATGGGCAGGCTGATCTTTCCGCCAACCTTCGCCAAGAGAGCCATCGAGCCGACAAGCTCGAGAATCATGGCGCTGATTACGGCAAGGCCGGTACCCAGCTGCTTGGCCGGAATCTTCGAGAGCACCCACATGGCACCAGCCAGGATTCCGACCGAAACGGCGATCTCCAGGATGACCTTCGCCTTGATGCCCTGCTGCATGACCTTCAGGGTGTTGGTCAGCTCCTTGAAAGAGCCAGTGACGTTCTCGCCAAAGCCCTCGAAGTTGAAGCCGTCGAGGAAGCCCTGAAGACTCTTCACGAAGCTGTTCACCCTCAGCAGGATGTAGCCGCTGAAGATGTAGCTGATTGCCGACATGAGGTCGATCGAGTCCATGTTGCTGACCGCGTTCGAGATCTTGTCCCAGACGAACTGGATGCCCTTGCCGATGGCTGAGGCTACGGTGCCGATGACGCTTCCCATGGTCTTCAGGATCGCAACCATCTTGCTTCCGCCATCGCTGAGCTTTGTCGTAGCGTCGGCCATCTTGGTGGTACTGGCCTCGGCCGCGTCCGCGCTTCCGCTCTTGAACGCCGAGAACATGTCCCCGACGCTCGTTGCGAAAGTCTTCACCTTCTCAGCGGCGTTGGCGATCGTCTGAGCGATCTTGCCGAAGGGCCCGCCTCCAGCGGCGATCTTGTCGAAACCGCCCTGGATCTTGGCCATGAGACCAGAGACCATCGTTCCATAGGGGGCCAGGAACGACAGAGCGTCCTGGAACTGGGCCTTGAAGCCCGAAATATCCCCATGGACCAAGGCGCCAAGCGCCTCCACAATCTTCCCGACCGTGGTGATCAGAGGCTCGAGAGCCTTCTGACGTCCGTCAATGACGTGCTGGAACAGCGCGTCGATCTTCCCGCCGATGTCGACCATCTTGAGGAACTGGACAACCACTTCGGAAATATCCTGGGCAAGCGACCCGACTCCACTCAAGAGCGGAGAGAACAGAGGCACCAGAGCGGCGAAGTACTTCACCACTCCAACGATCGCATGGAGCACGATCGTAAATACCTGAGCCACGATGTTGAACACCGGACCCAGACCCGCAGCCCCTCGGGTCAGCTTCTCGAACCAGGCAGTTGCCTGCTCGAAGCCGTGAGTCAAATTGTAGAGGCCAGATCCAGCCTTGCCAGTTGAGGGAAGGATGGACCCAATCGCATCGACGAAGGGGCGGATGATGTTGCCCAGAGCCTTGAAGATGTTGCCGAAGCCCTTCCAAAGATCCTGGTAACCGCCAAGCGCGCGCCAACCAGCGAGTGTGCTGTTGATCTTGTAGAAGGTGGTCGAAATGGCGTTTGTGATCGTGTTGCCGACCGCAGTCCAAAGCTTGGATGCCTGCTTGGCATTTCCAAAGATGTTCTGAAATATCGCTGCCCAACCGGAGCCGATTGACTCTCTGACGACGTCTACGAGCTGACCCGCATCCTTGATCGTCTGAGCCGACTTGAACGCGGCATCGGACATCTTCATCATCTGCTTGAACTGCTCGTCCGAGTACTTGACGCCCTGCTTCTCCATCGCGAGTCGGTTCTTTCGAACCGCCATCTCGACTTCCTGAGCGTTCTTGTACTTCAGTGTGCCATTCGCAAGCTTCTCCTGGCTGAGAGCAGCCTTCGAGAAGCGACCGTCCAGAGCAGCCAGACCCTTGACTAGAACGCCGGACGTGAGCCAGGACTGCTGACCCGGAAGGGACATGATCGAGGTCTTGAAGCTCGCCATGTTGATCTTCAGCGCCTTGCCGGACTTCCAACCCTTGACCTGGTTCTTGTCGAGCTCGCCCATCGCGATCGCGGTCCTGGCAAGTGCAGACTGAAGCTGCTTACCCGCCATACCTGCGTTCACCACCGAGTTCCAGTCCTGCGCACCAACCTTGCCGGCAGCGATCGCCTGCGAAAGCTGGTACATCGCCCCGGAGGCCTGCTGCGCGGACGACCCAGACAAGGCCGCAACGTTCGCGATGCCCTTGATCGAGGATGTCGCTTCCTTCAGACCGACACCAGCCGCTGTGAACGTGCCGATGTTCTTTGCCATCTCACTGAAGTTGTAGATGGTCTGGTCGGAATATCGGTTGAGCTCGCTCAGGTACTTGTTGACCGTTCCGACCTTAGCGCCGGTGTTGGCGATGATGGTCTGGACGGCCTTCAGGTTGGTCGTGTACTCGCGGTAGCCCTGCATGATTGGGTCAATAGCCAAGCTCTTGACCATGTGCAGACCCGCGTTGACCAACTTGTTCGTGATCGTGGCAACCGCAGTGAGAGCTGCGGCGTTCAGAAGGCTGAACTTGTGCTTGACGGAGTCGGTGGCAGCGCCAAGCTGCGTCATCCCCCGACCCTTGCCAGCGGCGTCTACGGCCTTGTTCAGATTGCCGAGAGCGCTCTGCGATGCCTTCACGCCGGGCAGGAACTGCTTGTTGTCAATCTTCATCTGGACGATTCGCTCGTCAACACTGCTCATACCGAAGTCACCGCCTTCCACGCGTTGTCAGCAATCTGGTCAAATATCGGCCGCATGGCCGGGTTGATGAAGTCCCGACCGGCGACGTATCCGCCGGTACCCGTTCCGTGGCCGTGCTGAATAAGCACCGCGATGTACGCACCTTGGTTCTGGTGTGAGTTTGTCCAGTAGATCTCGATGGTGCCGCCCTTGTTCACGATCTCGAAGGACCATGCAGCAGCGGTTGCGCCGGAATCTGCAGGGGTGGCAGCAGACAGAGCACGAACACCGGCTTCGCAGACGCTGCGAATCCGACTTTCGATGGTGTTGGTCTTGGCCGCGTTGGCCAGGAATTTGTCCATCTTGGCCGTCGAGCCAGATGCCGAAACTCTGATCATGCTGCTCCCTTCTAAACGATCGGCTCGTTCGTAGATGCGACGTCGTAAGTGCCGTCGCCGTGGTCGTTCGCAGTGACGTTGTTGATCGAGAACTCGCCGGTGTACTCGTCCACCGAGATGTACTTGTAGGAACCCTCGGCTTCCCAGGTACCATCGCCGTTGTCTCGGATGACCACGATCTCTCCGTAGTTCATCATGTCGAACAGGGTCTGGATGGACGGCAAATATGCATCCATGCCGTAGGTTCCGTAGACCATGTTCTCGATGTCAGCGAGACGGATTGGATCCAGGTTTCGCGAGTCGATGATCACATGGGCCGTCGGACGGTAGCCGTCGATCGGTTGCGGGATCGCGGAGATCTCGAACTCGAACGGCATCGGGTCGTTGGTTCCGCTGTCAAGCGTCTCGTACTGGACGTCGGACATGGCGGCCGTGACGCCGTATAGAAGGTGGAGCTTGTAATTCTTGCCGTCTCCGTAGAGGGTCCGGTAGCAGAGACCGAACTGGTCGGGAACCTGCGAGTCGAGGAATAGGCCATCGGCCGCCTCGGTGATGCCGCAGATCTCGGCGAACTCGTCAGGAAACGTGATGGCCGAGATGGTGGCCGAGTACTCCCGCGGAGTGACGGTGGTGAGGAAACGACGTCCGTCAACGTAGTAGGTCGAGGTCTGCTGTGACCCACTCTCGTTGACGCTGACGAGCCCGTTCCAAGGCACGGCGGGGCCAGATGCAGGATAGAGAACGCCTCGATCGAGACCTCCCTGAACCTGCTTCTCGTCCTCCATGTGCCACTTGATTCTGGTCATGACTCTCCTTTCAGCCGGAGGTGCCAAGCTTCTTCTTGCGCGCCTCGTTCATCTCTCGGTA
>AR_comb_assmDRAFT_10286311_pt1 | contig 22892 bp, 26 predicted proteins | sample ArasoioldDNA_FD_10543 | JGI IMG/M metagenome (IMG submission 10543) | reverse complement strand
CGCCGCCGGGGTATTACGCCGCCGGAATGGCGATTTCATTTGGGATCGGAATGGCGATGGGTGCAGCCTGGGGTGGAGGCTGGGGGTATGGGTGTGGGTGGGGTGGCAACAACAATGTCTATATCAATAACAACAACAACTTCGTAAGGAACTCCAACACCAACATAAACCGCAATACGAATGTCTCAAACCGAACCAACAACTGGCAACACAATCCTCAGCATCGAGGCGGCACCCCCTACCCTAATCGATCGACAGCCAACCAGTTCGGTGGCACGACCCGCGGGGACTCAATGGCTAATCGCCAGGCCAATGCACGTCAAAATCAGGCACAGCGTGGCAACCGGCAACAGGCAGGAGTCAGTGATCGTTCCAATCGACCTCAGCAAGCTTCAAATCGTGAGCGGGTGGATTCAGGCGCGGGTGGTGGAGATCGCGGTAATCGCAATTCTGCCAGCACAAGAGATACCAACAATTCGAACCGGGGTGGCGGCGGAGATCGAGTCGGAGATCGCAGTGTCTCTAACAACGCCGGGGCTCGGAACTCAAGTGCTTTTGGTGGTGGGGACGGAATGAGCGGGAAAAGTACCCGCCAAGCAAGTTCTCGCGGTTCTTCCAGCATGGGCGCATCGCGGGGAGGGTCAAGGAGTGGTGGTGGTGGCGGTGGGCGTCGCCGGTGATTATCGGGCAGCAGGGAGACATTTTTATGCGATTCCAACTATCTCGATCAATGGCTCAGAGCCTCGTGGTGGAACTCACTGCTGTCGGCATCTTGCTCGTCGCAGTGAAGACTGCAAGTTCGCAAGCCACAGAATCGGCCGTGCCGACACCGACGACGCAGCAGGCTTTCACCACGGCCCAGCTTGCTGCTAACGCACTGATCCAGGCTGCCGACAAGTATGACGTTCCTGCTCTGCTGAATCTTTTTGGACCTGATGGTAAAGAGCTTGTTTCGTCCGCGGACCCGGTTCAGGACAAGCAGCGGATTCAGGACTTTGTTGCTAAAGTTCACGAAAGAATGAAAGTCACAACTGATCCTGGAAACAGCGCGCGGGCCATCCTCGTGGCCGGAAACGACGATTGGCCTTTTCCTGTTCCGATCGTGAAGCAAGGCGGGAAGTGGCGTTTCGATGCCAAAGAAGGTCGGGATGAGATTGTCTTCCGCCGTGTCGGAGCCAATGAATTAGACGCAATCCAAATCTGCCGCGGGTTTGTGGAGGCGCAGAAGGAGTACGCAACGGAGATTCGCGACGATTCAGGAATCAATCAGTATGCACAGAAAATCATCAGCACTCCCGGTAAACATGACGGCCTTTACTGGAAGAATGACGACGGAACAACAGGCGGCCCAATCAGTGAAGCAGTCGCGCGCGCTATTCAAGAAGGCTATTCGCCAGACCAGGCCTCCGGATATCACGGCTATGTTTTCAAAGTGCTGAAAGGCCAAGGTCCAGCCGCCCGGCTAGGCCAACTCGACTACGTGATCAACGGAGTGATGATCGGTGGCTTCGCATTGGTTGCGGTGCCCGCAGAATATCGCAGCACCGGAGTGAAGACATTCATGGTCAGTTATGACGGCATCGTTTATGAGAAAGACTTGGGACCGGACTCGCTGAAGATCGTTCAAAGTATGGAGAGGTACAATCCCGATAAAACTTGGCATCCCACGCAGGACCTGAGCACGGCTGAATCTTCAGAAGCCGAATAAGGCTCTTCACGGATCGCGAAACCAAATGCTTTGTGCTCGATGCCCCAGCATTTATGTGATCTGATTCTTGAAGCCGACATTCTGTGCATCGCTGTAAGACCTGACAGTATCTCTTCTCCAACATCTTCCTTATCTTTTTCCTTATCTTTCTCACTGGTGTGCCCTGCGAGGGAGGCCTCGTGAAAGCTACGCTATGGATTTTCCTGGGCGCCGTTTGCGCCATCGCGACTAGTTCGTACGCCCAAAAAGTCTCCGTCGGATATGACAAATCGATCGATTTCTCAAAATATAAGACCTACACCTGGGCTGATCCCCCCATGCCACCGGCCCGTCCCGTGTTGTTCGAAACAGTTTGCGGACGAACGGAAGTTGAACTCCAGGCGAAAGGGCTGACCAAGCTGCCCAAGGATGGCGACCTCACCCTTATCCCCTCGGGTGGAATCGGCTTTGGCTTTGCGGGAGAGGCGAGCACACCATACAGCCCCACTTACGCTGGGCCGCCACCTGTCATGAACGCAACCGTGTGGACGGGCCCAACCGGGACTTCATCGGCCGGAGTCTACGTGACCGAAGGCACGTTCATGCTGACCTTCGTTGATCGTGCCGCCAATACCGTCGTGTGGTCAGGCTCAGTGCGACAGAACCTTGACATCGAAAAAAAGAATAAATCTCTTGAACTGGCGAACAAAGCGGTGACAAAACTACTGGACAAATATCCACCCAAGAAGAAATGAGCGCAGAGCAGTCTTTACTCTACTCTGGATGACTCCAGCATCGCTGTTCACGTACGTCCCGGGCACTCACTGACACCTCGCCACTGGTAGGGCTGCCAGTTCCCCCTTCTCTGAGCCCGGTTGCAGAATATTCGCTCTGGCTTCTGCTTCTATTTTCCGAGCTGCGCATGAACTCAAGATTCCCCATATGCTCGAGAGATCCAAAGGTTGGATGGATCATCACCCTAATCTTTAGTCTCTGCAGCGTAAGTCATGCAAGGCCGAACGTCACTGCGAACACCGAAACGCCCTCACTGGCAATCGCCGGCTCTGGCGACAATTCAGAATCAGGGTGCGACAGCTGGCGAGTTTCCCCGACCACCTCCAAAACATCGCAGAACGACTTCAAGCGATGGCAGGCCGAATGGGCGTTCGGGCGAAAGCTTGCCCACGATATGGAGCAGAACAATCAGTTAATCACCGACGATTTTACGGTTAGCTACCTCAATCGCCTTGAGCAGAAGCTCGTAGACAGTTCAAATTTGCACGGGTGTTTTGTGGTCAAGGTGATTCACGATCCAGATCCCAACGCCTATTCACTTCCGGGCGGGTTTATCTATGTCACTAGCGGACTCATCCAGATTGCCGATAGCGAGTCCGAATTGATCGCGGCGCTCGCACACGAGACCGGACACATAACTGCCCGGCATCTCACCAGACTCGACTCTCAAATGCATGTTTGGGGCCGTATAGCCCTATTTGCCGGGCCAGTGGGATTCACCACCCGTCGATATCTGGGACCTTTGTTGGTTTTGAAACTGGTGCGTAATAAAGAATTTGAAGCTGACCATCTGGGCCTGCAATATCACATTGCGAGCGGCTACGATCCGAACGAATTTTGCAGGCTCCTCGAGACGGTTTATCCGGATGGGGCGAACGAATCGTTTATCAACCGTCTCTACGAACCACATCCCTCGACCAGCAGCCGGGTAGAGCGCCTGAAGTCAGCACTCGTGCGGGCTCAAGTACGAAGCGAGTATGTCGTGGACTCGGGCTCTTTTGCGGAAATGAAGCTTCACCTCACCGCTTTCATCGCAACTCAAGAGACAGAATAGGCTTGTTGAAGCGCGATGCTTACCTCCTTGGCAAGAAACTAATTCAGGAGAGGTGGTTGAAAACTACCAACGTGGGTGCTAGCGCACCACCTCACACAAGAACGCGCCCGCTCAAAGCTAATCTAGAGTTCGAAAAACTCTCCAAACTCTATTGATTCTCAAGCATTTGGCCGCAAGCTCCCTCTGCGGCCCGAATGGCCCTCCACTTGCCATAGTCTCATTGTTCCGATTTCTGACGCGCTGTTTACTTCGAGTGATGGAGGTCATGAAAGAGATAACTCCCATCACACCGGCGGAAGAGCGTCATCCGAATGCGGGACGCGGTCGAACCGAGGGATGAATCAATGCAGAACGATGGCATTCGTGTTTTGGTCGTGGAAGACAACCCGGATTGGTCGCAAGCGCTTGTCTCCATGCTTCAACAAGCCGACTCATTTCAAGTGGTCGGCACGGCATCGAACGGAATCGATGCCGTAGAGCAGGCCGCAAGTAAAAAACCTGACCTGATTCTGCTCGATATTGGACTTCCAAGGCTAAACGGCCTGGGCGCCGCTCGAAGAATTCGTGACGTGCATTCGGCTGCAAAGATAATTTTCGTCACCGAAAATTCAGATCCGGACTTTGTTCGCGCAGCACTCGATATCGGCGGTCGTGGCTATATTTTTAAATCGCGTGCTTCAAGCGAACTGTTAACTGGCATCGCAATAGTTCTCAACGAAGGGATTCTTGTAAGCAACAACTTGTCGGACTCTCTCTGCGAAGCCAGCCTTTGAACTCCAACCCGGCGCCGTCGGTCAGATCTCTCCCCATTCAGAATCGAAAGATTGGTCCAGCGAACACTTCCCCTTGCGAAGCCACTGATCCCCCAACGTGAATGACGCACCCCCCGCCACAGATGAACTGGCCTTCCGGATCCAGGAGGATCGGGAGCCACTCAGCTTGCACTTTGAAACCGATATGACGAGTTGGGTAGAACCTGATGCCTGCTCCTAGACCAAAGGAGAACCGGGTAAAGCTTATGTTGTCGCGACTGGAAAGATGGGTGGCGCCCACGCTCGCCAACACGAACGGCCTGATCCACTGTGGCCAATCTTGCGGTAACGCTTCATGGCTGAAGTCCCCGTGAAACTGGTCGAGAACCATGCGCGCTTGCGGGGGTTGCGGTGCGATTTCCTCCGCGTGCAAATAGGAATCCTGCCTCGCCCACCGCATTTCGATCATATCTTCGTCGTTCAGCCGCACGCCGAACGATACTCCATAGCTTGGACTGTCCGATACGACAACGCGAGGATTTGTTCCAGTCACATGGGGATCAACAGGAAAACTGATGGAAGTGCGATAACCGAAAAAAGGACTCGCCTCGAAACGCTGAAAGCCTGGATCGTGTTGCTGCTGCTGCCCCATCAAAACATGCGGAATCACTGCAAACAGGAGTACCCGCGCAAGGCTGAACCAATTCGTTGTCTTTTCGGACACGTTCTCGATCTCCATCGTTGAAAGTCGAAAACCACAACCGGTCGGTCGCTGTTCAGCTCTTCCGAGACCGACGCAACGGCCTCTTCAATTGGCTCCTTTGAATGTAATACCTGAATTCATCAGTCCAATACTGTCGCTCCTTCCAGTTACAGCATTTTCGGATACCTGGTGACTCTTACTGTTCCCCCACCGAATGCACGTGCGGGCGCCCCCGACCTCGATTTGCTGGCATTTCTGCCAGTGCCCCGCAAGCACTGACTTCGGTATTGTCTGACAAAACCTTGTCAGGAGCATCGGCTATGAAGAAGATCGGAACGTTCGTTGCACTCACAATCGTTTTGTGCTGCACCTCGCTGAGACTAGCGATGGCACAGGAGGAACACTCGGTGAAGGGGCTGATCACCAACCGCAGCGCCGACACGCTGGAACTGCGCACTGACTATGGCAGCCAGACTGTTACTCTCACCGATTCGACCAAAGTGCAGAGCCCGAAGGGGCTTGGTGTTCGCAAAGAGCAGATGTCCTGGGCCAGTCTTATTCCCGGTCTCAAAGTAAGTGTGAAGGGAGTCTCGACCAGCGATGGCAAGTTCGAGGCTAAGACCATAACCTTCAGCAAGGATGATCTACAGACTGCGAGCATGATCCAGGCAGGTCTGAATCCCACCAACGAAAAGGTCGCGGCCAATGAGGTTCAGACGGCCGCGAACAAAGAGGCGATCTCAACAAACGAAGGGAATATCGCTGCCAATAAGTCACAGATTGCAGCGAACCAGGAAGAGGTCAGTCAACGGTTTTCGAATCTCGCCGACTATGACGTGAAAGATCAGACGGTCGTCTATTTCGCAACCGGAAAATCCACAATTCCTGCTGACGACAGGGCCGCACTGAAGACCCTAGCCGGCAATGCGTCGCGCCTGTCGGGCTACATCATTGAGGTGAAGGGATTCGCCGATTCCACAGGCAACGCTGCCGCCAATCAGTCGCTGAGCAAGGATCGCGCGTACGCTGTGGTGAACTATTTAATGCAGGATTGTAATGTTCCACCACGCCACATCGTTTCGCCCGGAGCCATGGGGATATCGAACCCAGCGGCTTCGAATGAGACTTCACAAGGGCGATCGCAAAACCGGCGCGTCGAAGTAAAGGTGATGATCAATAAGGGAGTTTCTTCCGGAGGGAACTAGCTTCAGGCTAGTTGGCGCTAGGCATGAGCCCTCCCGGCGTCGAGACGTAGCAAGACGCATTGCTTCGTCAGTCTCCTGTAGTACGTATTCGTTGCACGGGTCTGAGTGATTCCGTACTTAGGTTCGCTCCTTCACCGAAAAGGAGCCGATAGACTACACCGCCAGCTGCTCCTCCTGCGATGGGCGCAACCCAGAAAAGCCACAACTGCTGCAACGCCCATCCTCTGACAAAGAGGGCTGGACCGGTGCTGCGCGCCGGATTCACTGACACGCCCGTCACGGGGATACCGATCAAGTGAATTAGCGTAAGGCCCAATCCAATCGCAATGGGCGCCATCCCTTGGGGAGCCCTCTTGTCAGTAGCGCCGGCTATCACGAGAAGGAAGAACATGGTCAGCACAACTTCTGCAATAACACAAGCTAATAGGCCGTATCCTCCCGGCGAGTGTTCCGCATACCCGTTCGAGCCGAACCGGCCGAGTTCGAATCCTTCCTTGCCGCTTGCGATCAGGTAGAGTACTCCCGCTCCAGCACATGCACCTGCCACCTGCGCGACGACATAGGGAAGCAATTCCGAACCGGGGAAGCGGCGGGCGGCAAACAAACCAACGGACACTGCCGGATTCAGGTGGCAACCGGAAATGTGACCGATCGCGTATGCCATGGTAAGCACGGTTAGCCCGAATGCCAAAGCTATTCCGGCAAATCCAATGCCGAAGTCGGGAAAGCTCCCGCCAATACCGCACTGCCGCATCCCCCAAAGACGAGCCAGAAGGTTCCGACAAACTCCGCGGCACTCCGCCTACCAAGTGTCATAGCGACCTCCACATGAATCGTTTTTGACGACCACACTCCAACACGAATTTGCTGGATGGCAATCATAGGCAAGACCTGGACCCCTCAGACACTGTTACCGCTGACAGGCCACTTCGCACGTTCCAGCCAATCTGATGAAGCGATGGTGTTAGCTGTTAATCAATCAAGTACGCCGGCGGACTCTGGCAGACTTGCCAGTGGCCCGCGGAGAGGATCGCTCCCTAAACTTTTTCGAAGTTTTGAAGGGCCACGCGAGAGAGACTCAGAGCCGAGCAAGACTTACAGTAAAGGAGAAGTACGATGCCACTTTCTGCCGCTCAACTCGAAATGGTTGCGGGCGAACTAAAGAAGTTTTCTGAGGATCTGAACCTCTCAGACTTACAAAAGCAAAGACTTCATGATTTCCTGAGTGATGCCGCTGAACGTCTCGAGGACTACAAACAACGAAGTCCGGATGCGTCGTCCAGTGAACTGGCAAAGCTCGTCTCTGAGAATCGCGCGGGCATTCGTCGCCGTATGGCCTTCTTTTTGTCGCCTGAGCAACTTTCCAAGTGGGATGGTGAAGCAACGAAAGTCACGGAGTTTCTGGGATTGAAGACAGTAGCTTAAGCGGAAACTCACACTCACCAGTTTCGATGACGGGCATTGACCGGCGGAGCTTCCTGCGGAGAGCAGTGCATCTGTCCGAGCAATTGGCGGAACTGCCGACTCACTTTCGCAGCAATGAGCGCACTTGTGATTGGCTTGACTTACTCTGGGAATATCTTCTTGTGCCCAACCCAGGCGAGCACAATGATGGAAGCGAAGCTGGAAAGGACGATCACGACTGCCTTCGAGACCGCCCACACAAATTCTGCATCATTGATTTGAAACATTTTGACACCTCAACCAAATTCGTGGCGCGAGAGAGAGTGTCTCCGGAGCATGCATCTGGTTCCACTGGCAAGGGTGCCAGTGTGTGGTGTAGTTTCACCCTCCGCTCACTGCAACCTGCGGTTGCGCTCCTTGGAGCAGCTGACTCCTTGGGATCTCCAATGCCTGTTCAGCTTTCAATCGACCCAAAATATCGAGGCTGCACGCAATTGTTCCGGTCCAGCCAGTTTGATGACTGGCGCCCAAGCCCGCTCCGTTATCGCCGTGGAAGTACTCGTAAAAGAGAATATGGTCCTTCCAGTTTGGATCTTCCTGAAACTTCTTGCTTCCGCCGAAGACCGGCCTTCCTAGCTTGGAGTCGTTCATGAAGATGCTCGTAAGACGCCTCTCCAGTTCCATCGCGACTTCGAATAAGGTCATGAACCTGCCAGATCGTGTCGGACACTCCACCTTGAAGTCATCACCGTAGAATTGGTACAGGTTCAACAGAGCCCGCATGAGCAACTGATTGACGGGCATCCACACGGGGCCGCGCCAGTTCGAATTACCGCCGAACATTCCGTTGTCCGACTCCGCCGGAAGATATTGCACTGTGTACTCCTGTCCCCCAAGATCGAAAACATACGGATGATCCAGGTGATAGCGGGAAAGTGAGCGGACGCCATACGGGCTCAGGAACTCTTCTTCGTCAAGCACGTACTTGAGAATTCTCTCGAGTTTTACCTTGTTCACTACAGAGAGGAGTCGCCGATTCTTATATCCGACGAACTTATGATCTGCGGGCGCAATGTGATCAAGCACATCCTGATGACGCCGGCGAAACACTGCGACGAGCTCGTTGAAGCGCGGATGCCTCTCGAAAACCTCTGCCTCAAAGACAGTGGATGCGCAAAGAGGCAATAACCCCACCATCGACCGCACTTTCAAACGCCGGCATTCGCCATTCGGGAGACGCAGCAGATCGTAGTAGAACCCGTCCTTCTCATCCCACAGTTCGTCCTGATTGTCGCCGATACGATCCATCGCATATGCGATCCAAATGAAATGCTCGGCGAAGCGAAACGCGATGTCCTCGTACGCGGCGTCATGCTGGGCGAGGATCATAGCCATCTCCAGCATATTCTGACAATAGAATGCCATCCATGCCGTGCCGTCAGCCTGTTCGAGGGTGCCGCCCATCGGCAGCGGAGCGCTGCGGTCAAAAACCCCAATGTTATCGAGACCGAGAAATCCTCCGGCAAAAACGTTGCGACCCGTAGGATCCTTGCGGTTCACCCACCAATTGAAATTCAGAAGAAGGCTCTGGAAGGAGTGTTCGAGAAATTCGATGTCCTCCTTTCCCTTGCTCTTCTCAACCTTGTGGAGCAGCAGCGTCGCCCATGCATGGACGGGCGGGTTTACGTCGCTAAAGTTCCATTCGTAAGCCGGAATTTGTCCGTTCGGATGCGAATATAGGCTGCGTAACATGAGCAGGAGTTGGTCTTTGGCAAAGCTGAAGTCCACCAGAGACAAAGCGATCGTGTGAAATGCCAGGTCCCACGCCGCATACCACGGATATTCCCACTTGTCAGGCATCGAAATGATGTCGCTGTTCAACATGTGGAACCAATCGACGTTCCGCACAGCGCCGTTGGATGCACTCATCATCGGATGCACACCGTGCTCTTCAAGCCAGCGGTCAAGATCAAAGTAGTAATACTGCTTTGTCCACAGCATTCCGGCCAGGGCTTGCCGGTGTACTCTTCGCTGGTCCTCGTTCAGTTCCTTCGGCGCGATGCAGTCGTAGAATTCGTCCGCCTCCGAAATGCGCAGTGTGAAGGTTCTATCGAAACCTGGACCGAAGGCGTCACCAATTGGTCCTGCGACCAGACGAAGCCGCAGGGACTGGCTTGCACCTGCAGGCACGTTGAGCAGATAGTGCGCCCCAGCTTTCGTTCCTGTGCCCGCCCGATTGATGGCATCCGATTGGCCGCCGATCAGATAATTATGGAATGCGTCTTTGACAAACGGGGACGGATTGGGCTTCTGCCAAATCCGCATGAGGTTAGTTTCGTTCTCAGTGAATAGCTTTTCTGGCACACCTTCGCAAAGCAAGACGCATTCTCCGAGGTCTCGGTGCGAGGCGCGAATTCCTTCCTTCGTCTCGCTGAGTTCGGGTTTCCGTGGATCTTCATCCCACGACCACGTATTTCGGAACCAGAGGGTGGGCAATACGTGCAGAGTCGCGGCTTCCGGGCCGCGGTTGTGGACCGTAATTTCGAATCAGGATGTCTTCTGGCGTTTGCTTGGCGTACTCGACGAACACATCGAAGTAGCGATCCTCGTCGAAGACCCCCGTATCCATAAGCTCAAATTCGAGATCATCGCGTGAGCGTTTCTTATTCTTTTCGACGAGAGTGTCATAGGGGTAAGCTTGCTGAGGATACTTGTACAGATACTTCATGTACGAGTGGGTCGGAGTACTGTCGAGGTAGTAGTAATACTCCTTAACATCTTCCCCGTGATTGCCCTCGCTATTGGTGAGGCCGAAGAGACGTTCTTTCAGAATCGGATCGCCCCCGTTCCAGAGAGCCAGAGCGAAACAGAGCCGCTGCTTGTCGTCACTGATGCCGCCCAGCCCGTCCTCCCCCCATCGGTAGGCTCGCGAGCGGGACTGATCATGAGTGAAGTAGTCCCAGGCGTTGCCGTCCTTGCTGTAGTCCTCGCGGACCGTACCCCACTGTCTTTCACTCAGGTAGGGACCCCATTTCTTCCAGTGGGACCGTCCCGGGCCAGAGTCATCCAACCTTCGTTGTTCGGCGCAATCCGTTATCGTCGACATTCACTACCGCCGTGCCTGCGGTACACAGGCTATTGCGCGGAAGGATAGATAAGGGCCCAATTGCGAATAAGTGTCAGACTTGACAGTTGTTCTCGAATCAAAGACTGAAGACGAACTGAGGCGCATCTACCGTCTGCAGTCAACATTGGCCAGCGAGATTCAAGCCATGCGGCGGACAAAGTGGTAAACAAGCAGGAAGACGACCGATCCGATCACGGCGACGATGAGGCTATAGACGTTCAGCCCGGATACTCCTGCCGCACCGAATGACCGGAAGAGGAACCCTCCTACTACAGCACCAACGATCCCCAACAAGACATCAACGAGAAAGCCCTCGCCGGTCTTGTTGACGAGTTTGCTGCCAATGAATCCAGCAACCAAACCAAGAATGATCCATGCAAGAATAGACATCTTTCGCCCTCCTCAGTTTTCAATCTTTTCTTTCAAGGCGGCTGGCTGTACCGTGCTTGATTTGTTCGGCCCATTCCGATCCACCAAAGTGGCGTAATCTTCTGCGGCAAATGGATAGCGGGCAACCGATTCCTGACCTGTGGGAGTCAGTGTGATATCGACTCGCCGGTTGTAGGCTAGCGCGATGGTGTGCAGCTTCTGCAGTGCCTGCCCGCGCGACTCATCCGTCAAGTCCGGATTCTGTTCGACCAATTGCTTGACTTCGTCGTCGCTGAGGTTCTTCTCTTTCCCAAATGCATTTGTGTCGATGCTCGCCTCTGCCACTCCTTGCTGAATCAAGTATGCCTTTGCCTCCTGAACGCGACGCTCCGATAAAGGTTGGTTGTACTCTTGGGGCCCGCGTTCGTCTGCATGCCCGGTGAGGGCCAGGCGAGCATCGGGTCTGTATTCCAGATACTTCTTGAAGCTCTCAGCTACCGCTGTAAGCGTTGCCTGTTCACTCGGCAACAGTGCAGTTTCGGATGCCGCGCCGAGCGGACGGTCGGTCGGAAAATAGACACTCCGCAGCGCAACTTGAGGTTCCGGCTCAATGCTACCCACCAGGTGTAACGTTGCAGTTTTGGTTTCCGTTCCTCCACAGTCGTTGTGTGCACTAAGCGTGTATGTGATCTGTTCGTCGACAGCTCCCGTGTCGTTTTTTCGAGGTGCCAACTGCAACGAACGGGTGCCGGTAGCATCTACCGTGCCCAGCGGATCTATCGACACGGAAGATGCATTGGACACATTCCAGTTCAACGCCGTGCCCGCATCCTGCATGACCTTGTCACCAATTTTCCGGTAGTGAACCTCACCCGGAGAAAGCTGCAGATTCGCCTGGATTGCGTTGTTCACATTGACTGTGGCGGCTGACGTTGCGGTCCCGCCCGGTCCAACGGCCGTCAGGTTATATGTGGTGTTCTCTTTTGGCTGGATAGACTGCTCTCCCGAAGCTGCAACCGAACCAACCGGAGTGATTTGCACATTCGGAGCGTCCGTCGAATTCCATTTCAGCTGCGACGAGTCTCCGCAATTGATATTCTCCGCCGAAGCCGACAGTTGAGAAGTCGGTTTGGCCACGGCGACCGTCGCACTGGCCGTGCCTGCGGTAAATCGCGGAATTGAACTCAATTGCTGTCCGCGTTTCCAGTCCACCGTCTTCCGAACACCGTTGGGAACACTCAGCACAACGCGTTGGTTCGCAGGAACCTCAACCTGCCCGGCCCACTTCTCGTGGTCGCCTTCCAGAACGGTGACCTGGTAGTTTCCTGGTGGAACGACAAGCTCCTGCTTCCACCACCAGTCATGGTTGAATTCGTCGCCATTCCCCACGAAGAATGCAGGAGACTTTCCGTTGAGCAAAATCGCGTCGCGGCTCGCGCCTTCAATCGTCAACGCACCAAACGGACCAGACACCGTGCTCGCGACCGGCGCAAGAGTCGCATCGAGCGTCGTGTTTTGTCCGGCAGTAATCGTGACATTGCGGCTATCCATTGCGTAGCCGTAATTCGCTAGCTCCACCTTGTGGTCTCCGGCACTGAGATTGATGGAATGGTGCTTGCTCGCCTCCCCAATCGCGTGCCCGTCAACGAACACATAAGCCTGTGGAGGCGTGACATGTATCTTGAGTTTGCCGTCCTGAGCCATGGTGGCGGACTGAATGACGAACAAGGACGCGATGACAGTGAACGTGAGGCGGATCACCTTACTTTTGGGCTTCATACGAGGCTCCCTTGTGATGTTTGGAAGAAGCCGCACTTTCCTTTACGGACATGGCTTCTGAGTGAAATCACTATTTGGGAAACGTATCGGTTCCGATCGTCGTCGTGAACTGGCACATGTGACAGAGGTGATTTGCACTACTAGTGGGAATATCAGGAAAAAGCCAACAGGTCCCCCCCGGGAACCTATCGATCACTCACCGGGGCAAGAGAACTGGGAGTGGAAAGACGCGATACGAAGATTCTGCCCGCGAGCGCTTCTCTTACCGCGAGCGGGAGATCCGAATGCATGCGGGATTTCAAAACATAGCTGGCGCCTAAAGCCTGAGCTGCTTCGAGATAATCTGCATCTTCCTGAATGGTGAGAAACACCAGCTTGGAGGAAAGCCCTAACCGCCTCATTTCTCCCGCGGCCTGGATTCCGCTAAGACCCGGCATACAGATATCAAGAATGAAAATGTCGGGACGGAAGTCTAAGCCCGCTTGGACTGCGTTCGCGCCGTCCTCGACCGCCGCGACAATTTCAAATTCAGTGGCGAGAAGAGTTGACACCCTTTGCAGGACAGCGATGTGATCGTCCGCCAGTGCCACTGTATGTCGAAGATCAGACCTGTCCTTCCGCATTAGGAGAACCGTTTTATCCCCGCTCCAACCGCACGCTTATAGCTAACTCTGATCCTCATTACTATATGCGCGCTGTTGCACTTGCAATGGCCTGAGCGTGCCATCGCTGGCCTCGAAGTGCCAAGAGACGGCACGACTCGAATGGTTCAGGAGGTTCTTCTTCACGAAGGAGCAGCGATTCGGAATCTCTTCGGTCTAGCTGTCGAATTCCCCTTTTTCCAGGTCCTTGTGGCTGACCGTTACTGAGTCTCCAACGACCGTGACGTGAGGGCGACACCAGCAGTCGGTTCCTTCCCAGTGGCCGGGAAAGTTGAAGAGGCTCAGTCCATCAGGAATCGCACCCACCACGGCTAGCATTGACGACAAATCGTCGTACAACATGCTCCGTGTGGCGACCTCCAGCTCGATTGGACTAGTCGGCTGCTTAATCATGGCCGCACAATAACGGCATGTGATCTGCCTTGGAACTGGGACTGTTGACAGGGAGCCAGAGGAATACCAGGACAATTTCCCACTACACGCAGGCGCCACAAGTCTTAAGCTTCGCACTTCATCAGTGACGCCGCGATTCCTTCAGAATGAAGGCTGCTCGCAGAATGGACAGCAGTAATGTGATTCTACCGGGATCCAGACGTAATTAAATCAGCGTCTACCCAAAAACCACGTGATGGCGCACTGCGTACTGGACCAGCTCGGCATCATTTCCAAGCTGCAGATGTTGCATGATTCGGTATTTGTGAAATGCGACCGTGCGCGTTGTCAGATTGAGAACACCGGCTACTTCTTTCATCGATTTCCCCTCGGCGAGCAACTGCAGAACCTCCACTTGCCTCGGAGTAAGCCCCGGTCCAGAGGTGCGATCCAACGACGGTCGCGCATGGTCAGAGTTCTCCAAGCTCGGCGAGATGTAAACTTCGCCGCGCAACGCTGTCCAAATTGCCTGGACTAACTCACTGGCGGTGGCCGTTTTGGAAATGTAACCCGAAGCTCCACCTTGAATCGCTTCTGCTATGAGATCTTCATCGTGATTAATCGTAATATAGATGACTTTTACTTCAGGGATCGCACGTTTGATTTGCTGCGCAGCCTCGAGGCCGTTCAGAAGAGGCATCCCGATATCTGCAAGAATGACATCGGGCCGAAGGCTTTGAGCCGCTGAGATGAGACCACGCCCATCATGCACAGTGCCAACGACATTGAAGTCGTTTCCCAGAAGCTTCGTGAAAGCGTCAGCGATCACGACGTGATCGTCAGCGATCAGAATGCGCGGACGGCTGGTAGAAGACACGGACACCTCACATTACCCAGTAGGTTTCTTGCGAACTCGTTGGACAATCGCGACAGGAACTGTGCCCACGATAATACTCCACGAGTCGGCAGAATCCAATTCCAATTTACGGTCGGAAGAGTAGCTGGGCGCGATATAGAGGCTTCGAATTTGCCTAACCTTTTCCTTGCTCCGTACCACAACGAATCGACGATAATACGAGCCGATGCAGGCACCACTGTCATAGTTAACAGTATGAGGTCGCGCAATCCGAGCGATATTATTCGCGTTCAAGCTGGGGATAGTCAGGGATCGGGCTTTTCGAGTTGGGCCAAATCAGATCCGGCCAAGGAGTAAGGCGGGATGGGACGACCTAGGATTTTACTGGCAGATGATCACACGCTGGTCCTGGCAGCTTTCAAAAAGCTGTTGGAGCAAGACTTCGATGTCGTCGGTACTGTGTCCGATGGCTGCGAACTCGTATCTTTCGCACCTCAGCTGAAACCCGATGTCATTGTTTTGGACATCGGCATGCCCGGTGCCAGCGGTATGGTCGCCGGTTTGGAACTGAAGAAGGTCCTTCCTCGCACCAAGCTGATCGTACTCACAATGAATGAGGACCCCGAGATCGCTCGCGAGGCCGTGCGCTTGTGGGCCTCGGGATATGTGCTGAAGAAGTCGGGTGGCGGCGAACTGATCTCTGCGATTCGGGAAGTGCTCCGAGGCAGAACTTATGTAACGCCCAGCATCGCCCGCCAACTGGAGGATGCTTTCATTCGGGATCCGCGCCCGGACCGCAAACGGGAATTAACTGCGCGCCAGCGAGAGGTGCTGCAGTTGTTGGCGGAAGGCCGGACCATGAGACAGGCGGCTGACCAATTGCACGTAACGACCCGCACGGTTGCCTTCCACAAGTATCGGATCATGGAAGAATTTGGACTCAAGACGAATTCTGACTTGGTAAGGTTTGCCATTCGGGAACGAGTTATCTCCGCTGCCTGACGTGTGTCAATTGTTGATGTACGGATTTTGATCTGCCCAACCCCGGCGAACTCCACTCACTTGTTTCCACATCGACCGCGCAGTTCACCCTGTCAGGGTTGACAGTGTCACCCGATCCCTACCGGAAAATGCCCTGCAATCCTCCGCCATTTCGCTCCGCATCAGCGATTCACGCTAAAGGCTATTGCAAGGGAACCAGTCATGAATCAAAGAGATTTTCTTCGGTCAGGAGCACGCCAGTGTTTCCTATTACTCGTTTTTCTCATCATCGCCCTTACATGCCAGGCACAATATCGGGGCGATCACATTCCGGGTTTCATCGGACTCCAGAGCGGAACGCAGCCCCCTCCCGGCATCTATGTCTGGCAATCTGGTGTATGTATACCCAACCAGTACGGTCAAAGATGATAGCGGGAATAACATCGCTCTGCCAGGAAGCTTGACCACCACCGCAGACATCATCCTCGTAAACGCAGTCTCAAGTTTCAAAATCTTCGGCGCCAACCTTGGTGGTAGTATCGCCTTCCCTTTCATCGAAGACCGAATTCAGGCTAACGCCCTTGACGTGAATACTGGTTTCGCATACACCGACATGTTTGGCGGAGCCAGTCTCGGGTGGAAACTCAAGCGCGCTGACGTCACGGCCGGATACAACATTTACATTCCGACCGGGAAGTTCAATCAGGGCGCAACCGACAACACCGGTCTTGGCATGTGGGGCAATGAATTCACCATCGGAAGCACGGTCTATCTCGATCAGAAACGGCTCTGGAATGCTGCAGCGACGTTCTCATTGGAATTCAATACCAATAAGCATGGCACGAACATCGATGTGGGAGATGTGGGAACGGTTGAAGGCGGATTGGGCAGGACGTTCTATAAAAAAACGAAGGGCCCGATTCCAATCATCATGAACTTGGGTGCTGCGGGATATGCCCAATGGAAGGTCTCCGGGGATAGCGGCTCCGATATTCCTCCAGCACTGCAGGGGTTTAAAGATCACGTCTTTGCGCTCGGCCCCGAATTCAACATCTTTCTACCCGCGCCGCGGCTTACGTTTCTTGTCCGTTACGAACCCGAGTTTGGTGCGCACGTCAGAACCCAGGGACACACGCTGGTCTTCAGCATTGCCTGGGTCGCAAAGTCGCTTGTGAAACACCAGCCGTAGCTCCGGAAAAACTCAGTTTTTTTCAAGAGGAACCGCACCGGATCCATTTCTCTTGAGCTGTCACTCTTGACAGTTGGGATCGTCACTAGGTCTCAGTACTGTCCAGACTCGATGGCGATTATCCGTGACAACCCTTCATTGAGCGAAGCTTCACGTTGCTCCGGATTCCGGTTTCTTACAACTGCAATTCTGGTCGGAGGATTCCTCCTTCTACTATGCTCGCCCCATTCGGCTCAACAACCCTCTGGTGCTTCCTCTCCTGGGCCAGGGGCGAGCGAAGAAGATTTACAAAAAGCCACACAGAATCCTGTTGCGAGCTTGATCAGTGTTCCCTTCCAAAACAATACCGACCTGAACGCAGGTCCCTTCGCGCGCGACAAGAACACATTAAACGTCCAGCCCGTTATCCCAATGCAGCTGAGTAACAGCTGGAATCTGATTCCGCGCATCATCACACCGATTGTCTTTACACCGGACTATTCGCAACCCCACTTGGGCACATTCGGACTTGGAGACATTGCGCCCACCTTCTTCTTTGCGCCCAGAAAAGTCAGCAAGCTGATTTGGGGCGTTGGACCCTCCTTTCTGCTGCCTACCGCTACCGATGACAATCTCGGTACCGGAAAGTTCTGTATTGGTCCCGCAGTAGTAGCGCTAGTCCAGCCCGGCCACTGGACGCTTGGCGCTTTGACAAGCAATGTTTGGTCGGTCGCAGGTTCTTCGGACCGCCCAGACATCAATAGCCTCTCCCTGCAGTATTTCGTGAACTACAACATGGAGAAGGGTTGGTTCCTTACCAGTAGTCCGATCGTGAGCGCAAACTGGAACGCCTCCAGCGGCAACATTTGGCTTGTCCCGTTCGGTGGAGGATTCGGCCGTATTTTCAAAGTTGGCGCTCAACCAGTGAACGGGTCGATCACTGCGTACTACAACGTTGTGCGCCCCCAGCCGATCTCGCCGACGTGGCAGCTACGTCTGCAGCTGGCCTTACTGTTTCCCAAGATGCCGAAGCCGGCAAAGTAGGCGCGGTGCAGAGATGACGAAGATAACCGGAAACTAAGCCATGCATTGAAAGGAGATGTCATGAAGCCGCAGAGCACCTGTTTCACAATCGTTTTAGCCCTTGCAGTGGCCTTCGGAGTATTTGTTCCTCAGGTGCAGTCTCAGGATCGCATGAACGACAAGGATCTTGAAAAGATGTTCGACAATCTGAAGTCTGATTCCAAGAAGTTCGAATCCGCCTTTGACGACGCAGTTGAGAAGAGCACGATCCGAAAGACGAGTCAGGAAAAAGAGGCCAAGACACGCGTGGAGAGTTTTAGAAAGCAGGCAGAAGCAGCACTAACCAGATTCAAGAAAGATCAGCATCCGGAAACCGAGCTCGCCGGTCTGATCGGAAGTGGCACCGAGATAGATAAGCTCCTAACTGCTACCCCTATGGGAGATAAAGCCGATGCTGCTTGGTCCCCGGTGAAGAAGGAACTTTCAGATATCGCACTTCAATTCCGAAAGGAGTTCCCCGCGAAATAGAAGGCCAGAAGGCAGCACGAATCCGCCCATGCTGGTTGTGTATGGGACATGGAGTGCCCACAGAACGCGGATAGGGCCTGTCTAATCTACCAGTGTTAGGGGAGCCCTTTGCCCCATTAAATATGGAGGGAGGAGCTTTCCTGTTTGCGTCTCAACATTCAACAACTCGGTATGGTCGCGACTGAAGTCGGCAAGCTGGATACCGTGCTGAACCTGTCTCCCGAGCAAAGGCAGATCTTGCATGATTTGCTGAGACAAGCGTCTGAACGTCTGGAGGAATACAAGCGACAGAACCCAAGGGTGTCGGATTTGGCCCTCGTACAGAGAGCCATTGACAACCGCTCCGTCGTTCGCCGGCGCATGGCACATTTCCTCACGCGCGAACAGATCAGCAAGTGGGACGCCGAGGCTGCGAACGAAGCGGACTTTCTGGGCCTGAGGCTTGTGGCCTGATCGTTACGCCCGCATCGGACCGCAATCAGAAGGTCCAGCCGATGGTGTTACTAACACCCAGCTCATTCCTTTTTGCGCCCGTAGGCGGGCTACTGTCGAAGTTGTCCCAGAAGGAAAAATCGGTGTGAAAGTTGTTTACGAGCTTGACAGTCAAAGTCGTTTTGGTGGTCAGTCGGACGCGACCCGTGTCTGACAGGCCCGGAAAGACCATGAGCTGCGATTGCAGGTTGTAGCGGTCAAAGTGAAACAACTGGTACGCGAATCCCGCCAAACCTTCCACGTTTTGCTGAGAAGGCTGAGTAGTTGAGGAAGTAAATGTCTCATGCGTATAGACCGCACCGCCTAATAAGGCGAGCAGATTCTTATTGGTATGTATCAGATACCGGCCGTACCCACCGCCTAAAGTTGTACGCAATGTAAGATCCTGCTGGGAACTGTGCAGGAAATCTCCCAGTCCGCCGATAAACGAATTTTGTCCCAGAAAGATCTGGTCCAGCGTCTGAATCTCGAATAGATCCGTTTTCGACGCCCCCGGCTGCCCACTAAACGACGAAGTGAGTGAATTATTGGTACTCCACCTCGTCGTGAGGTAGCCTACGCCAGCGTCGGCATTGAACTGCTTTTGGCTATTACCACTAGTGAAACTGAATCCAGCGTCCATGGAACCAGTCAGTTGACGCCAAAAATTTCGTTTTGATGACTCGATGTTGATGACCTCCGGGGCGGCCGTTTGCAGGGTTCGTTTTTGTCCCTCCACCTGGAAATCTTTGCCTGGAGCTTCCGTTTCCGGCACTTTGCTGATCGTGCCCGCCACGCGGTCACCGTTCTTAAGCTCGACCTGAAATCCGCCAGTGCTCTGCACTCTCTCAACCTGCAGCCAGTCCACGCCGATCGAACCAGAAACATAATCGAGGTCCACATACAAGACGCCACTCTCCAATTTTTTCACTTCCCCGGTGAGATGATCTCCGTTCTTCATGATCACCAGATCCTTCCGCTTGGCTTCAGCGGTGGCAACGAGGAAAAGCACGGTCAGCACAACCAGCAAGTTAAAGATTCTTCGAATGCAGCTAGTAACAAGACGAGTCATATCAGTACTCCGCATTAGCGACCGGGCTGGCCGGACGATCGGGATCAAAGACGAGATCAAAGCGCTAACATTCATCACGCATAAACCACGTGTAGAGTGATCGTGCGTCCAGACTGGGATTCGACGCAGACGACTACCTTTTATCGCCCTTCACGGAACTCGACACACTGGCACAACTGACAGAGGACACGGACGCCACCTGTGTAGCGACAATCAATCATTCATCTTGTCCTAGGAACGATTTCGGATGATCGGCAGAAGACTCACTCTTCTACTCTAGGGCGGCAATCGAAGCATTCGCAGGGTAGCTACCGAAAGACACTTCGCCGTCGGGGAAAGTCGCATGAGCCTCTCGTTTGCAAGTTCTGGCCCAATAGGACTCCAACAAATCTACTCGGACGTTCAGGCCAACGAATCAGGATTCAGCAATTGCAGAATGTGTAGAGACAAAGACGTGCCCCGCCAACGCGTTCTCGATGGCAGGAATCAAGTCCGAATTCACAAAGGACTTGAGCACGTAACCCAGCGCTCCATAGTTTAGGGCCGCACTGATATAGTCATTGTCGTCATAAAGCGTCAGAAACACGATTCTGGTCTTGCACGAACTGTGTCGCAGTTCGCGCGCTGCTCCAAAACCATCCAGTCCCGGCATCGCAATATCGAGCACAGCAACATCAGGATTGAGCTTCAGGACAGCGTCAAGAGCCATATTTCCGTTGCCTACCGCAGCCAGAATTTCATAACCCGGCGTCAGCAGTCGTGAAATACGCTCCAGAACAGCGGCATGATCGTCGGCGAGTACGACCGTCGGACGAGCGTCTTTGATTCTGAGATGGCGCATCGAAGTGAGCTGCATCTTCCCAAGCACGTGCGCAGCATTGCACACCCACGCGACATCGCGAACCACTGACAATACACTCAGACCTGTGTGTTTATGACGTTTTCCCGATACCTGAAGCGCTATTCGCTACGAGTCCGCAACCGAGAACCGCGGTAAGTTCAACATCCGGATTTTCGGTGAACCCGGAGGCTTTAGCGACTGAGGGGCGTTTCAGTTCCAATTCTGATCTGTAATTCTTGCCAGTTACACGCTCCGCTAATCCTTGGTTGGATATGCACGTTGGCCCTCGTAAATAGCTCCGCTCGGGAGGAACTGGAGGTCTGCCAATGGGGAAACCGAGGGTCCTGTTTGCAAACGATCACACACCCGTGGTCGAGGCCTTCGCAAAACTCGAGAGTGACGTCGACGTGCTAGGCAACGTTTGCGACGGGCCGGCGCTCGTCTCGACTGCGCGACGCTCCAAGCCGGATGTCATCGTTCTCGATTTGAGCATGGAATCGCTGGATGCCGTTTCGGTCGGCAAAGAGATCAAACGCCGCCTTCCACAATCGAAGCTAATCGTGCTCATGGACGATCACCATGAGCCGGGCGCCGCTTCATTGCGCCACTGGGCATCGGCCTGTGTTTTGAGTCAGTCGAGCGGAGTTCAACTGGATAGGGCAATTCGTGCAGTCGTGCGTGGAAAACCGTATGTCAGTCCAAAACTCGGGCGTGGTCTTCTGGAGCTTTTTGTTGCGGATCGCCGCAGGGATCAGGCCAGGACCCTCACTCCGCGCCAGCGGGAAGTCCTTCAGTTGCTAGCCGAAGGTCGCACCATGAAGCAGGCAGCCGCTATTCTCAATCTCGCGACCCGCACCATCGCTTTTCACAAGTACCGCATCATGGACGAATTCGGCCTGAAGACAAATTCTGATCTCATTCGCTTCGCCATCCGCGAAAATGTCCTGACTTGATGCGATGTTCTGACCAGCTACGGGTACGTAACTACCTGGTATACAAGCGTTGATCCTTGATAGTAAGGGCGGTAGTACACGTTGCTGCATTGGTAAACCACTGCTGAGCCGTTTGCTATCGTCGTGCAGCCGCCTGGAAGCGCTGGAACGACGGACCCGATAGCAACCGTATTCGTCACAACTGTCGTTGTACTGGGCCGCGTCGCCGCCGCTACAGCCGCTGTCGTTGCAACCCCTACCGCCGCCCCGACTGCGAACGCTCCCCAGTCATTGTCTTCGTGATAGCAGCATCCGCCGTAGTACCCGCCATGCACGTTGACGTTGTTGTTCACATTTACGTTGACGTTCCTATTTACGTTCACGTCGCGGTTGACGTTGACGTTCTGGTTGTAATTTCGGTTTACATTTGCGTTGTTGTTCCGGTTGACATTCGTGTTGTTATGGTTTTGCACCGCTACCCGGTTTCCTCCGCCCGCTCGCTCAACTCGTCCGAACAGCGGCTGGATGCCGGCAATTACGACCAGAAAGTAGACGAGTATGTTTCTCATTTTGATTTCTCCGCCACTGCCTTCAACATTTCTATCTCTTTCGCATCCGCGGGTTTGTTGAATGTGAACATATCGTTGCTCGTTGACGGATTCAGATCCCAATCAAAGAACGTGACCGAGATTCTGGGGTGGTGCGAATTGCTCGTGTCGATGACTTCCAGACGCTTGACCCTGGGCGTGTCCCCGCCGACCACCCACATCTGCCACTCCGCCCCCGGCTCGGTAAAAGCCAGGTGGTAGACCTTTTCGTCGAACAAGTCCACGCTTCCTACCGCATAGGCGGTCGTCAGGGCCTCTGTCAACGACTGGTAGGGATCACTCTCCAGAAAATTGCGAACCGCCATGTTCACACCCTTCTTCGAAATATCGGTAAGCGCCGCATCAATCGTCGTCGGAGTATCCACGCTCGTATAGAACTTACTCGACGGCGAATACAGGACCGTTTTGCCGCTTCCGTCGTAGAACATCTCCACCGGTTCGCCTCGACCTCGGAACTTGATGTGCAGTTTGTTCGGACGCTGCATTGTAATCTCACTGGTACT
>AR_comb_assmDRAFT_10120403_pt1 | contig 22931 bp, 20 predicted proteins | sample ArasoioldDNA_FD_10543 | JGI IMG/M metagenome (IMG submission 10543) | reverse complement strand
GCCGTGCCCTGGGCCGTGCCCTGGGCCGAACCGGCAACCACAACTAGCAGCACCGCTGCCGCGGACAGAATTAGCGCTTTCATTTCTTCTTAGACTCGGCAATCAGGCGTTCGAGCAGCGCGATCGTCGCTGGCTTCCGCTCTGCGCCAACCGCGGCGAGGAACACGCCTTCCGCCCAGCGCAGCGGCGTTCGGCCTTCCTTGTCCTTGATATCCAGGCGCGCGCCCCGCTGCACGAGGAACTCGATGATGTCGTTCGATCCGCGATTCACGGCGCCGAGGAGCGGCGTCAGTCCCATGGAGTTGCTGGCATTCACGTCGGCACCGAGATCGAGACAGAGCTTCACGGCGTCGAGCCGTGCCTGCACGGACTCGGTATAGGTCTGCGCGACGACCCAGTTCACGCCCGCAGCCGCCATGAGCGGCGTTGTGCCGGCAAGCGTCGGGAGGTTCGGGTCCGCGCCATGTTCGACGAGCAAGCGCATCGTCGCCGTATCGGCGGACAGCGCAGCGCGGAGGAACGGCGTCTGTCCGGTGAAGTCCACCCACGAGACTTCATTCAATGAATAGAGCCATCGCCGGACCGGCGCCAGCTCGCGCGTGCGCGCGTTCACGTTTGCGCCCGCGTCGATCAGTTCCTTGATCATCACCAGGACCGGCGCGCGATCGACGCCGTTGTCGGTCGGGCTGTCCTGGTCGTTGTTGTTCATGTCGAGATTGCGATACTCGACCGCCGCCCACAGCGGTGTGCGGCCCCAGAAGTCGTCGGCGTTGACGTTGGCGCGTTTCGACAGCAACAGCCGCGCGACCTCGAGATTGTTGTTGAGCAACGACATGAGCAGCGGCCGGATGCTGTTGCCGTCGCCCAGCTCGAGATCGGCGCCCGCGTCGATCAGCCGCCGGGCGGCAGAGACGTTGCCGTCGCGCGCGGCGTAGAGCAGCGGTGTCATGCCGCCCTTGATCTCAGCGCGTCGGCCGCGATCGGGCACGCCACCGCGATTGATGCCGACGCCTTCCGATCCGCAGCCGGTGCCTTTGCAGGGCGGAACGAACGCGGGCGTGGGTCCCTTGCGCGTCTGCGCGTTTGGCGACGCACCAGCCTCGAGCAGAATCTGTACGGCGGCGTCGTTGCCCTCGCGAACCGCAATCATCAGTGCAGTCTGTCGAAACTCCGGCTCTTTCGCATCGACTGTTGCACCGCGTTCGAGCAGCACACGCAGTGCGGCCGGCGACCCGGTGCGCGCGGCGGTCATCAACGCCGTCTCGCCGCCAGGATCGGCGGCATTCGGATCGACACCGGCGTCGAGCAAGCGTCGAATCAGGTCGGCATTGCCGTTGACGGCCGCGAGGTAGAGCGGTGTCACACCGTAGCGATCCGCGGCCGCCGCTTTCGCACCCGCACGCAGCAGCGCGTCCGCGATGTCCAGACGATCGGCATGCACGGCGGCATGCAACGCGGTCATGCCGTCGATGCGCGGCGCGTTGACGTCGATCTTCTTTCCGATGAGCGCGCGTACAGCCGTAAGGTCGCCGCGAGCAGACGCGTCAACGAGCGGCGCCGCCGGTTCGGCCGCAGTTGCCGGTGCGGCCAGTAGCAGCACGGCGAGGCCTGCCGTGCCGAGGAGTCGCAGAAACATCAGCGCATTTTATCGCCAAGCGCGCGGGCTGGGACCGTGCCACTCATACGCCACTTCGATAACATTCGTGCAGGTGTATGCGACAGAAACCCGTTCACCGCAGGCCTCACAACAGGCCGCAGATCGCGGCGGAATTCGAGGAACACCGCGACGTCTACTGGCGCCGCGAGGGCGCCCGCACCGTCTCGACTGTGCTCGAGGCGGAGCACTTCGTCGAGCAGGTGGGCTTCGCCGCGTGCATGACCGATTCGCGGCGGCCCGGTCCGTCGTTGTACGTCGCCGTGTGCGGCCGTCGCGATGCGGTGCTGCCTCGCAACGTCCAGAAGGATCCTGAATCGTCTCTTGCGTGGAACCTGAAGGACCAGCTCGTCCGCCGCGGCAAGGTCTATTACGCGAAGCTCGCGCGCGGCAAGGCGACGTTCATTGCCCCGCGCATGGTGCCGCACTTCCACGCGTTATGGGGCATGCGACGTGGCGAGGAGGCGAAACGCCTGAGCCGCAACGCGCGCGCCGTGCTCAAGGTGCTGCGCAAGGAATGGGAGATGGCCACGTCGGATTTGCGCGTCGAGTCGGGCGTCACCGATCGCGTGGCCTTTACGCGTGCAATCGACGAACTGCAGGCGGCGATGATCGTCATCCCCAGTGAAGTCGTCTACCTGCCGAAGTTCACGTATATCTGGACGCTGGGCGTCGGTCGATTTCCCGACGCGCTGATGCGTCGCGTGAATCGTCAGACCGCTCTCCGCGAGATCGCGCGCTGCTTCCTTGCCGGAGCAGGCATGACGATCCCCGGCGAGCTCGCGCGCGTCACCGGTCTCTCCCGTCCTGACGCCGGCCTTGGCAATCGCGCGCTCGTTGCGGAAGGTGTGGCGACTCTGGTCGCGAGAGGCACGTACCAGTTGGCATCAGTGGTTCCTGGAGAGAGCGGAGATCTCGGAGCGAACGGATTTACACGGAGCAACGGAGAAACGGAGGATCTCTTTTAAGGAGTTCTCTATACCGCCTGGGGCTCACCCCGAACTCGTTGCGGAAGGCGCGAGTGAAGTTTGAGATGTCGCCGAACCCGCAGTCGAGTGCGAGATCAAGGATGCCGCCCGATTCACGCACCAGACGCACGGCGGCGTGACGCAAGCGTGCGCGCAGGACGTACTGATGCGGCGTGACGCCAGTGATGCGATCGAACGTGCGCAGGAAGTGGTACAGGCTCAGGCCCGATACGTTTGCCAGTCGATTCAACGTCCACGCGCTCGCCGGATAGCGATCGATCGTGCGGACAGCGTGCACGACACGCGCGTCAGCATTGAGCGGCGATGAACGCCGATCGGACGACGATAGGCCTGCTGAGACTCTCAAGGTGGTTCCCGCCACCATCACGCTGAGTTCATCCCAAGGCATTTCGTCCGGCGCGCTGACGCCGAGCACCGCTCGCGTCACCATCGGCGAGAGCGCGCGGATAGGCGGCAGGCGTGGCACGGTGAAGCGCGCCGCGCCGCGACGAACGCCGGCGTCAGCCGAGAGCCGTTCGAAATGATCCGCCGCATACCAGAAAGACACGCATCGATCGCCTTCGCCGTGCGCGTGGCCGCACTCGAAGCACTGTCCACTGTTACCGAGCATCAGCGAGCCGGGCGTCATCAACGCAGCACCGAGCGGTGAGCGGCACTGAAAGCTGCCGGCGACCACGACCGCAATAGCGAACTGCGAGTGCTGCTCCTCGAAGGGACGATCGTCAGGGCCCGACGTGCAGATCACATCGGCAACCGTCCAGCCCTCTCCGCCAGCGATGACCTGAGGTGTTGTCGATCCAGGCGTGCCGAGCCGTCGTCGTCGCGCCAGCGCGCGGTCGAGGTCGCGCCATTGCTGTGCATCACGCGACAGACGGGGCGCAATTTTTGCCAAGACACTCATGGGCGGTTGGTGGTTAGTAGTTGGTGGTTAGTAGTTAACCACGAACCATGAACTCAACCACCAACCACCAACCACGAACCGGAGGAGGATCCATGGCGGCGTATTACATCGGAACCTACGACATCGTTGACCCGAAGGAGTTCCAGAAGTACCCACCTGTGGTGATGTCGCTGCTGCCCAAGTACGGTGGCGAAGTGCTGGCCTCTGATACCTCGGCGTTGCTTGTCGAAGGCACGGCCCGCACGATGAACGCGATCATCCGCTTCCCATCGAAAGAGGCAGCGCTGGGGCTCTACAACGATCCTGCATATCAGGAGGCCAAGCGCATACGACAGGCGTCCACACGGAACGTCAGCATGGTCGTGGTGGACGAGTTCGACGCGCACTGACCTCACCGATTACTGCGACACCCCCAAAGGAAACCGCGTTTGGCGTTCGCGTTCCAGTACGGCTGGTATCTGATCGCCATATGGCACACGCGACGAAGCAACGTGGGATTGATGTCGAGCGGTTCAGGCAACGTCTGCTGCAGCTGGAGCAGGAGAAGACACGAAAGATTGACCGGGACATTGAGTCGGCGCGCGAGTCGGCCGACGATCAGCCCGACGCGGTCGATCAGGCGGTCGTTGACGAGTTGCGCGATGAGCACCTGGTACTCGCGCAGACCGATACCGAGGTGCTTGCCCAGATTCAAGCAGCCCTCGAACGAATCGAGAACGGGACGTACGGCCGTTGCGTCGTCGACAGCGAGCCGATCGAACCCGCGCGGCTGGAAGCGGTTCCCTGGGCGCCCTACTGCGCGAGACATCAGCGGGAAGCCGAGGCTCGCGCCGGTGTGCGCACGCCGCGCGCGTGAGGAGCCGTGAACGATGGCGACGTCCACGCGATCTGACCGTCGAACTGCGGTCGCAACCGAGCCCCGCACCCAACACCTGTTCGAGCCGTTTCAGCTCGGACCTCACAAGCTGCGAAATCGCATCATCATGGCTCCGCTCACGCGATCTCGCGCGCGGCAGCCGGGTAACGTGCCGACTCCGCTCAACGCGTGTTATTACTCGCAACGCGCGTCGGCGGGCCTCATCATCTCGGAAGCCACACAGGTGTCGCAGCAGGGACAGGGCTATGCCTGGACGCCGGGCATTCACACGCGAGAACAGATCGATGGCTGGCAACGCGTGACCGATGCGGTGCACAAGGCCGGTGGCCTGATGTTCATTCAGCTCTGGCACGTCGGCCGTATTTCTCATCCCAGGTTGCAGCCCGATCACATGCCGCCGGTTGCTCCGTCGCCGGTGAAGCCCGAAGGGCAGGCGTTCATCGAGAACGAACGTGGCGAGGGACAGTTGGTACCATTCGTCACGCCGCGAGCCCTGCAGCTCGAGGAGATGCCATACATCGTCGAACAGTACGTCCGCGGCGCGCGCAACGCGCAGGAAGCAGGCTTCGACGGCGTGGAAATCCACAGTGCGAACGGCTACTTGCTCGATCAGTTCATCGAATCGAGTACCAACCATCGCACCGACCGGTACGGCGGAAGCGTCGACAACCGCTCGCGCCTGTTGATGGAGGTTGTTGAAGGTGTGGCTGGCGTGTGGGGCAGCGATCGCGTCGGCGTTCGACTCTCCCCGATGGGCCGTGCGAACGACATCAGCGACGAGGACCCGGCGGCGACATTCGGCTACGTGGCCGAGCGCCTCAGCGATCGAAAACTCGCGTACCTACATTTGGTCAATCCACTTCTGGCGACGATGCAGGACGGAACCGAGCCTGATTCGCGCCCGATCGACCTGCTCAAGAGAATCCGAGAGAAGTATCGTGGAGCACTGATGCTCGCTGGCGGCTTCGATCAGGACACCGCCGAAGGCTGGATCGAGCAAGGCCGCGCCGACTTAATCGCGTTTGGACGAAAGTTCATCGCCAACCCCGATCTGCCCGATCGCTTCCGTCAGCGTCAGCCGCTGAACAGCGACGATCCGACGACTTACTACGGCGGTGGCGAGCGGGGCTACACCGACTATCCGACGTTGGCGCACGAGCGAGGCGAGCAACCCAAGCCGTGTGTTGACGTCCGCTGGCGCTAGCTCAGAGGATTGGGCGGCGCGAGACGCACCAGCGCCGGCGCCGGAATGCGCGCGCCCGTATAGGCGGGCACCTCGCCAAATGTGCGGTGTGCTTCCCAGTCGTTCCGCGCCTCGCGAATCTCTTCGGGCGTTCGTGCGACGAAGTTCCACCACATGAGAATTGTTTCTGGGAACGGCACGCCGCCGATCAAGAGGAGACGAGCGCCGCTGCCGCTTCTGAGACACATCTCTGAGCGTTGCGTTCCGAGATAGTAAAGAACGCGTTCCTCGAGACGCTGTCCTTCGAGCGCGCACTCACCGGAGAGGACCAGCAGCGCATGCTCATGTTGTGACTCGAGTGGAATTGCGAGCTCGTGACGCGGGTGGACCTGAAGGTCAGCGCCGACGAGCGGTGAGAAGTGTTCGGCCGATGACGTGGTGCCGCCAAGCGCGCCTGAGAACACCTGCACGATGCCCCCCGCCTCTTCGACACGCGGCACGTCCACCAGATGCTGAAACGACGGCATGCGATGGCGATCGCGATCGGGAAGCGCCGTCCAGAGCTGCACACCGTTCAGACGGCCGGTGTTGTCGTGAGGCGTGCGCTCGGCGTGAGCGATAGCACGCCCAGACGTCATGATGTTCACGCCGCCGGGACGAAGAAGCGCCTCCTGTTCGAGGCTGTCGTCGTGCACGATCTCGCCGTCGAGCAGCCACGTGACAGTCTGCAACCCGATGTGCGGGTGTGGCGCGACGTCCATGCCGCCACCCTGCGCAAACGTCGCCGGTCCGAAGCGATCGAGGAAGCACCACGGTCCGATCAGACGTTTGCCTTTGACCGGCAGCGCCCGAACGACCGCGAGATGTCCGAGCGTGACCTCGCGTGCCGGGTACGCATCGAACTGTTGATGTGCGGAAGCGATCGCCTCGCAGGCTTCGGCGGCAACAGTGGAGTCGGAGTCGCTCACGAGCGGTTCCCGTCTCGTCGTGTATACCGCACCATCATGACCACAGCAACCAGCCCCACCATCAGTCCGCCTGATGCGAAGCGGGCCTGTGCCATTCCGACGGAATAGTCGATCGTCAGCTCGCGCTGATCGACCGTCCGACGTTGACCGATTACCGAGACGCGCGAGCTCGCCGGAACCAGCGCGTTGGCGAGATACGCACTCTGCCCCGCATGGTGACCGTTGCTGAAGAACAGTTGATGCTGTCCGTTCCGCAACGCGGAATGGCTGGCGTCGAGTTGTATGCGGATCGTTCCGTTACCCTGGCGAATGTCGTCAACGGTTGGAAACGAGACGCCGCGTAGTCGTAGTGGCAGCCGCGCACCGTCGAGTGTGGCGGTCAGCCGACTGAGTACGTCTTGCGCATATGCGTCTTGCTCATCCGCGGTCACGACGCCGTTGCTGTTGCGATCGATCGTGGCCACGATCGCATCGGCGATATCCGCGCCGGGCGTCAGCGCGAGATCGATCGACACGCCGTTCTCACGCAGGTCGATTCGCGCCGCTTGCAGAAACTCGTCCAGCCGATGCGCAGAGACACGAACACCAGCGGCGACGGCGATCGCGACAACGAGCACCGGAATCAGGACGTTACTTGCGCGCAAAGGCCGCTCCGTAGTCATTGGTTGGATCGCGGTAGATCGTGTGTATGTGGTCGATGTCGCGCTGCGGTGCGTATTCGATGACGAGCGTCGGCCCCTGGATGCGAAAATAGATCACGCTTCCGGGTGAGGTTGGTCCACTCCAGCCGAAGTAGGTCTGCGGCAGGTTGGCGCGGATCTCCGCCATCCGCGGTGCGGCATACGCATCGTTCGCGATGCCCGCCCACTCGCGCACGATCTCCATCAGCGCCGTCTGTTGCGCCGCCGACAACGCGGATACACGCAGGCCTTCCGGCTGGATTGTTCTGCCGTCCTGCCCTGGCCCGAGGACGAGATCCGAAACCGCGTAAGGAAAGATTGCTTGCTTCTGCTGTTCAGGACTCAAGCTCGCCATCAGCGCGAACGCGCGATCGTTCTCCTGGCCGAGCGGACGGACGGTGCGGCCTTCGATTGTGTAGGTGGCTGGCTGCGCACCGGTCAGCGTCGGCGCGAGCGTGGCGCGCGCCCCGGCAAACGTCATGTTGACGGCCAGATGATGCCCACCGAACTGCAGGATCCATGGCGTCGTCACCGAAGGCGGGCCGACGAAGGCGAGGTAGTACTCGTCTGAGCCGAATGCCGGGCCACGCCCGCCGCGTGCGGCCCCACCGCCGCGCGGCCCACCTCGGCCCGCGCCGCCGAGGAGCATATCGTCGCCGCGCATGATCTCGGTGACCTTGCGGTAGCCTGACGCGCTGAACGCGGTCTCGAGCAAGGACATCACCGCGGTACGTTGCGGCGGGGTGAGATCTCCGAGTCGCACGCCGTCGCGTGCGAAAATGCCCGTCGGCAGGTTCGACCAGCGGGTTCTTTGCTCGCCGTCGAACGGAAACTGAACCTTCGCGCGTCGGGTGTCATCGAGCGTACTCAGTACCTTCTGCGCCGCTCCGACGATGCGGGTTGTGGCGTCGGTGCTGGCGGATGGCGATGGCGCTGCGGCACGTTGAGCGGGAAGGGTGGCGACGACCGCAACGAACATCGCAAACACGACGAGGCTGGCTCCAGCCGCGACACGCATAGACGACCTCCAGTTCACCAACTGTACGACCGTACGGCGCATGGGCACGAACTTCCCACGCACGGGGTAGCGACGCCTCGCGATCGTTGAGCTTTAGGCCTTCGGCTTTTGGCTATGGGCGAGTTCACCAGAGAACTCCGGCCAAGAGCCTCAAGCCGAGAGCCCAACGCCTCCGGCGAAAGCCGGGCACGACCGTTGCTCTCTGTCGTCGCGAGGTTCACGTGGAAGTTCGCGATGGGTTCATCGTTGGCATCTTCAACTACTGCGATCGCTGGTGCGAAACGTGCGCATTCACGTCCCGATGCCATGTGTTTGCCGATGTGGCAGAAACGCGAGCCGCGCTCGATCCGAATTTGAAACCAGTCGTCGATGCCCCTGTGCTGCCGGAGGAGGCGCCACCACCGCCGCCGCGATGGTTGCAGGAAATGATCGTTGAGATGAACGAGGCGGCCACGAGGATCGGAGCGGGTGAGTTCGAGGAGATGCCGCGTCGCCCGCCTCCGGCCGAGCACAGAGCGATTGAGACGCGGGCAAAGGATTACTGCTTCCGTGTTTATCCCTGGCTGCAGAAGTTTGATGACGCGGTGCTGGATCCTGCGAATCCCCTCGCGGTGATCGCGTGGTTCCACACGATGATTCCGCCGAAGGTGAATCGCGCCATCACGGGTCTCGCCGAGGAATGTTCCGAAGGTCGCGACTGGCCGCCCGATCACGACGGCTCGGCGAAGGTGGCCTTGCTCGGCATCGACCGGTCGCATGCGGCGTGGCTCGAGCTCGTCGAGCGAGGCGTCATCTCTGATGCCGAGGCGGCTCCGTTCGTCGCCGACCTGGTTTGGTTGGGAGAGGCGCTCGAGCAGGTGTTTCCCAGAGCGCGGGCATTCGTGCGCCCGGCGTTCGATGAACCCGATGCGGTGGCGATGTTGCTCGCGCAGGAGCGTCGCGTTGGGTAGAGAGCGAAGGCAGAGGGCCGAGGTAGATCGGAGGAACTGATCGAAGTCTAATGGGAGTGTGTGGAAGCGAATTCCGATCGTCGGCAGCGCTCTGGTGGCCACCGCAACGCTGTGGGCGGCGCAGGGATCAGATGACGCGCTCGTAGCAAAGGCGCGCGCGATTCACGGGCGCGTACTGACGATCGACACGCACATCGATTTCGAGCCTGCGCACTTCACAGCGGAGTGCAACTACACCCGTCGTCTTGTGACGCAGGCGAACCTGCCGAAGATGCGCGACGGCGGTCTCGACGTCGCCTTCTTCGTGGTTCAGGTGCCGCAAGGGCCGTTGACGCCAGCCGGCTATGCCGACGCCTATCGGCAGGCGGTCGCGAAGTTCGACGCGGTCCACCGGCTGACCGAGCAGATTGCGCCGAAGGAGATCCAGCTCGCGCAGACGACGGCCGATGTTCGGCGCATCGCGCAAACCGGTCGCCAGATCGCCGTGATCGGGATCGAGAACGGGTACCCGATTGGCACCGATCTCTCGCGCGTGCGTGAGTTCTACGAGCGTGGGGCGAGGTATATGGGCCTCGCGCACACCGGCCACAACCAGCTCGCGGACTCTCACTCCGGTGAGGCGACGACGGAGGCGCCGAACAACGGGATCAGCATGTTGGGTAGGAACGTGATTGCCGAGATGAATCGACTCGGCATGATGGTCGATATCTCGCACATGTCCCGGATGGCGGCCATGCAGGCGATCGCGCTCTCGAAGGCGCCGGTCATCGCGTCGCATTCCGCCGTGCGCGCGCTGGTCGATCACAACCGCAACGTGGATGATGAGCAGTTGCTGGCGCTGAAGAGGAACGGCGGTGTCGTGCAGATCGTCGGCTACGCCGGCTATTTGAAAGCCGGTGCGCGCAGCGGGCGTGCCCCGATTCGCAACGCCGTTGCGGCCGGCACTCTGGCACCGTGCCCGATCGAGCCAGCGTCCGCGAAGCCGCTATCAGTCGAGGGGCGGCCCGGGGTGAAGGAGCTTGTCGATCACATCGACTACGCGGTCAAACTGATCGGCGTCGACCACGTCGGCATTTCGTCCGACTTCGACGGCGGAGGCGGCATCGAAGGTTGGGACAGCGCCGCTGACACGGCGAACGTCACGATTGAGCTGGTGCGACGCGGTTACAGCGAGGACGACATCGCCAGGTTGTGGGGCCGAAATCTGCTTCGCGTATGGGCTGACGTCGAGAAACTCGCGGCGCGCTAGTGTGACGCGACGACACCACGTGCGGCCCATGCCCGTGCGCTGAGCGTGAACGCATGATCCGGCCCGTCACCGATCAGCCGCTGTCGCAGCGTTCGACGCAACGCATCGCGATCCGATTCCGATAGCGCTGCGGCGTACTGCCCTGCGGGTCCTTGCTTCTCGAGAAACGGATTCCAGTAATCGTCGAACGATGCGAAGTCAGTCGCAATCGTCAGCGCGTCTTCGGTGACGTCTTGCAGATCGTGACTGCGCCAGAGCGCAGCCAACTCGCCTGAGCGGCACAAGCGCATGTGACGCTCGTCCTTGTGCCCATCACGTGGATGCTGCGAGACGACTGCATCCCAGAACAATCGCAGCATCTCCATCCCGTCACCGTAATCCCAGACCGCAGCGGCGACGATCCCGCCGCGTCGCGTGACGCGTGTCATCTCGATGGCGGCCTTCTGCGGATCAGGAACGAAATTGATGGCGAGCAACGACAGCGTGCGATCGAACGCGTCGTCGTGAAACGGGAGCCGCTGCCCGTCACCAACGATGAAGTGTGTTCGTTCGTGATCGTGCCTGGACCGCGCGAAGCCGACATACGCCGCAGCCGGATCGAGTCCAACGATGCGGACCGCTGGCGTTGATGCGACTGCCGCGGCGATCGAGCCGGTGCCGGAACCGACGTCGAGCAGTGTGTTGCCGTCGTGCACCTCGGCGAATCGCACGAGCTGCGTCGCGAGCTCGCGGCTCCAGCGGCCCATGAACCGCTCGTAGGCGGCAGGTCCCGAGAATAGCGACTGATCGTTGTTCAGTGGTGGCGCGCGCCTGCGCGCGGCGCGGAAACACGAGAACTTTCCAAAGGAGGACGTTCGCTCTTGCCACTAATAGTATCGTCCTGACGTGTTCGTAGTTCAAGACTGTTTGTTGTTCCCGAAGGCCGGTATCATCGCCGGCCCATGCCGAAACACCTTCGGCGTTCTCGTTCCTCAGGCCGGCTGCTCGATCGCATCCTGAACACCCCGCAACTCGCGCGAGTTGTTCCACAGCTGCAGCCTGAGGTGCTCCACCGACTGATACAGCACTGCGGCCTCGAGGACTGCGGTGAGCTGCTGACGTTGGCGACGCCTGGGCAGCTGACACGCGTCTTCGATCTGGACGTGTGGCGTGCGTCTGCGCCGGGAGGCGACGAGCAGTTCGACGCCGGCCGGTTCGGCACCTGGCTCGAAGTCATGGTGGATACCGGTGTCTCCAGCGCAGCTGCGACACTCGCCGCGATGGATGTCAATCTCCTTGCTGCCGCGTTTGTCGAACATATCCGCGTGTTCGATTACGCCGCCGTGGCGCCGTTCATCACCATTGACGGCGATGTGACGTCCGGCGCGTCGTTTTCGGACGGCGTTCGTGCCGAGATCGGCGGGTATGTCGTCACCGCGAAACGACTCGACCACTGGGACGCGATCACCGCGGTCTTGAACACGTTGGCCGACGAGCACGGCGTCGTGTTCGACCGCGTGATGCGTGGTTGCTGTGGTTTGTCGAACTCTCGTCCTGAGATCGACGGACTCGACGACCTGCTGACGGCGAATCAGCAGGCCATGTTCGACGTCGCCCTCGATCGCGAGGCACGCGGCGACGCGCAGGGATACGTGACGCCGGCGCAGGCACGCACGTTTCTGCAGATGTCGCGCCGGATCGATCGACGACAGGCGTCGGCGCCGACGCGTGACCCGGTCACCGCTGCGTATTTCAGGGACGCGGAGACGCACTCAACCCGCGCAACGGGCGTTGAGTCGTCGCCGCCGCACGATGACGGGCATGAACAATCGCCGGAGGCCATCGCCGCGATCGTTGAACTCCTGCAGGATGCAGGCGTGATCCCAGGTCCGGCGCGCGCGCTGCTCGAGGCACCGGAGCACACAACACCGCCACGTCTTGCGCGGATCCACGCCGAGTTGGAGCTCGTTCAAGACCGGGACTCGAATGTGTATGCGATCAGAAACACCGAGCTCGCGTATCTCGCGAATGCGATCGCCGCAGGTGCGACGATTCAGTCGCGGCCGGTGCGTGCCGACGAGGCATCTGAGGCGGTCATGGCCGTCTGCAATCTGGGCCTCGAGAACTGGCCGGATCACTGGCCGCCTCGCGATGGCGGCGCACGCGCGCACGGGCGCGAGGCGTTGCTGATCGACCACGACCTGGTCACCGTGTTTCAGGTCGGGTGGACCGTCCTCCATGAGGACGTCTGTATGTTTGCGGCAGACGAACTGGTCCGCGTGCTGACGTCGCTGCACTGCATCAACCCTGATCTCCAGGACGGGATCGAGGCGCTTCGTCGAACGTTGATCCGTCATGCCCGGGGCGGTGCACCGTGGGAGGCCCGCCTCGCGTTTGACGTCCTCACCGCGCTCGACATGCCTGCATGGGCGGCGCTGCTCGGTCTCATCGAGCAACTGCCGACGATGCACGCCGCGGTGGGCGCGACGCTGACCGGCGCGACGCGCCCGATTGAGCCATCAGCGTTCGAATTCATCTCGGAGAACGCGCAGATTCAGCAGGTGCGCGACTTCATGCGGCTCCTGCCGGATCGATTGCGTGCCTAGCCGTAGCTCACGCGGATTCTGAGCGAAGACTGGCGCCGATCATCCAGCACGCGGCGGTGAAACGCACCTGATCGCCCTGCACATACGGATCGTAGGCACTGCGTATGGATTCGGCGACTCGTGCGCGAGTGGCGTCATCGGCATCCTGCAGAAGCAAGCCGACGGGCCCGAGCCTGGTCACGTATCGCGAGAGATCGTCCTCGCGAAGCGAGCAACCCACATCGATCGGCTGGATGTCAATGTCCGACCACCCGCTGTGATTCAGGATGCCGTGGACATGATCGCGATCGGCGAACGCGAACTGTCCGGGACCATCCGGCCGACGCGGCGGGAGATTCGGCAGCATCGCCGCGGCGGCGCGTTCGGCCGTCGTCATGAAAGGATTCTCCGCCGCGCTACGCCAGACAATGAGTCGAAGCGGCGCGCCCTCGCGTGCGGCACGACGCAGGTTCGCAAAGGCCCGGACGGGATCGCTGAAGAACATCACGCCAAACCGCGACACGATCATGTCCACGCTCGCCGGCTCGAAGGCATACACCTGTGCGTCGGCGACAACGAACGCTGCCTGTGCATGCTCCCGCTCGGCGCGAGCGCGGGCCAGCGTGATCATCGGCCCGGAGATGTCCACGCCGAGGCTGCTGCCAGCGCCCTCGAGCGAGCGTGCGATCGCGATTGTGGTGCTCCCGGTGCCACAGCCGACGTCCAGCACCGCGCGCGCTGACGCGGCGCGGACGGCCTCGACGAGCAAATTCTCGAATGGGGTGAAGAGGCGATCGAGCACGTGCTGCGCATCGACCCAGGCACGTCCTGCTGGGCCGTTCCACAGCGCCGTCTGCTCGCGCTGAGTGTCGTCAGGGGCGTTCATCTGATGTCCTCTCTTGGCGTTGGCAGCGTGGATGTCGCTAGACGATGACGGACCGAGCCCGCAGCAGAGCGCGGCCGAGATCGGCGCGTCCATCGATCTGAATCGTACGGGCGGCGTCCTCGTTCGACAATGCGTTGAACAGCAGCTTCCACGCCGTGTCCTCGTTCAATCGCAGAGACGTCGTCGCTGCTGGTGGCATGCCGCACCACAGACTCCAGCGATGCTGCTCACGTTGCAGCGTCCATCGGCCGCCGCTCGGGCCGTTGATGTCGATCGCCACGGTGTGACCGGTGTCCGCCGACACATCACGGAACGCGTGCGGCAAGCCACGCACCGCAATATCGATCACTGCACCGAGATACCGTGCGTCAGCGAGTGCGTCGGCGCCGACCGCCATCCGAATCTGCTGCTGGTGATGCCACAGTTCGGTGAACTCGCGCCCGATATCGAACCAACCGGCCGAGTCGTGCTCGCCCGCCCACGACACGGGAAACAGCGCCGGTGCGTCGAGTGGCAATGACTCGAACCAATCGGCTGATTCGCGGCTCGCCTGCGCATAAAGATCGGTGAGCACTCGCGGACTCAATCGCTTCGTTGACGTGACCCACTGCGCATTGAGTGCGTTGATGAACTCGACGAAGTCGCGTTCGGACGCTATCGCCCGAGGCGGCGGCGTCATCCCATCACGATGGAACGACAGCCTCCGCAGCGTGGTGTCGAGAAGATGCGCGACGATGTCGCGCACCGCCCATGACGCGGCAACGGTCGGCAGCTCCCACGATTCCGGCGGCAGTCCACGCAGCAGTGTCACGACGCCGCTGGACACAGGACGGAACAGCGCGCGGGTGTCGATCGGGACCGGTCGCGTCAACGGCATCTCAAAGTCCTCATCGCAGAGCCTCAGGGCAGAGACACACGGATGCAGTGTCTGTGACCCGGCACACGTACTGCTGGCGTACGGCACTCGCGTGGAGCGCGCGTTTCTCGTTGAGTGATTCGAGCGCGCTTCACCGAACGGCCACGACATGCCGTGGTTGGAGGTACTGCGATGGCGATCATTCGTGTGACAACCGCAGTCGTGATGATGACGTGGATGGCCGTGAGTGGTGCGCAACTTGTGGCCCAGGACCTACGGATTGACCCAAGCGACGTCGCCGCGATCAGAGTAAGTGTCGAGACACTGGCCGAGCACGTTGGACAGTTCGCAGGCCTGCGCGTGCGGTTGACCGACGCCATGGTGGAGCGCGTGGTGAGTCCTCGCGCATTCATCCTGACTGGCCAACGAGACGTCGCTGGCCTGCGTCTCACCCGTGACCGAGTTGGCGTGATCATCCAGTCTGGACGTGTGACTGTCGTGCAAGGCATGCCGATCGTCGTGAGTGGCGCAGCGGGGACCTTCCTCGGCGGCCAGGTCTCAGGAGCCTTGACCCGGTCGGAGGCGCTCACGGAGACCGAGCGCGCCGCGCTGCGCCCGTATCCGCTTGTGGTCGCCCTGTCGGTTCAAACGCCGGGGAACGTCAACCTGATGCAAGTTGCGCCAGCGTCGGCGCCAGCACCGCCAACGACACCGTAGGTCAGTCGTGGCGCGCGCGCGTGTCACATGCTGACACCGTACGGCGAAGTACTCGTCGTCGCCGTCTCGGGGGCTGGCGACAACTGAGCGGCACTCTCCTCAGTGTCTGACAGTTCGGTGGGGATGCTCGCCGCCAGGCGAGTCCCCTCGCCGCGGCGCGAATCGATTCGGAGTGTTCCTCCGAAGGCCTCGAGACGTTCGACCATGCTGACGAGGCCGACGCCATCACTCCAGGCCGCTTCGACATCGAACCCCACGCCGTTGTCCACGATCGTCACCGTCAACCCGTCGCCGTTGCTGCCCACGTGCACGGAGACATTCTTTGCCTGGCTGTGCTTGATCGCGTTTTGCAGCGCTTCCTGGACGATCCGAAACAGACACAACATCACGTCGGGCGGCAGCGTTGCGGGCACGAGGTCGTGCGTGAACGTGATAGTGAATCCCGCTCGTGACAGCTCGACGCACAGATGCTCGAGCGCGGCCACGAGGCCGAGCATCCGCAGCCGGGTTGGATGCAGCCGATGCGAGAGCTCGTGAAGGCTCTTCGAGATGTCTCGCGCCACGGACAACGCCTCAGCCGCGGGACTCTGGGGACGATTCACGCGGCCCAATAACTCGAGTTCAACTGTGAGCACCAGCATTCGCTGGCAGATGTCGTCATGCAACTCGCCAGCGATTCGCGATCGTTCAGTTTCTTGCGCGCTCAGAAGACGAGCTCCTAAGGCGCGGTTTCGATCGTAGCTCCGTCGCAGCTCGCGCTGATTCGCCCGCAATTCCGCCTCCGCTCGTTGCCGTCGTCGTCGCTGAATCAAGAGGCCGGTAATAAGCACCGTCTGCGTCATGACAAGCGCGAGCCCGCCAAGCAGGTAGGAGCTGTACCGATCCCAGAGCGTCGGGTCTCGAAACCTGACGAGTGTCCCAGAGGGAACCCGCCGCTCGTCGATCCGCCATCGCCGGAGCTGGCGCCAATCGACCTCGTTCCTATTCAGATTCAGCGCGACGACCGGGATGCTGTCGGCGGACTCGCCGCCGAGCACGCGCAATGCAACCTGTCCAACGTGCGCGATTGCATCGCTTTGACTATAGAGGCTCCCTCCCACAACTCCGTGACCTATTGCGGAATTGACCCAACAATACGTGGGCGCATTCGCGGCCGCGGAGACTCGATCCACGTACTCAAGTGGATGAAACTTCTTGCCAGCGCCATCTTCCGTGACCAGCACGTGGTAAACGGCGGAGTGAGGAGGAAGCGTCGCCAGTCGATTCTCCAGATCCGTCGTCGTCAACCCTGACAGATACGTCACGCGCATTCGTGAGTCCGAGGGTGGCATCTGCCTGCGGGCTTCGTTTTCGAAGTCCTCATCAGCCGTGGCGGCGCCGGTGACGATGAAGAGGTTTCGAACGTCCGGCTGCAACTCGCGAACAAGATCAAGGGTCGGTAAGAAATTACGTTGGTGCAGTACCCCGGTCGAGTTTGGGCGGCGCTTGAAAGCCGGTGTGTTCGTCAGGAAGACAACCGGCGTCTCATGAAACAGCGAGTTGTCGGAGCCGTTCACAAATTCGAGCGCCGCATTCTGCAGCGCAATGACGAGATCGAACCGGATACCCTGGTACTTCACTTGAAGAAAATCACGAACCCCCTGCCTATAGGCGCGATCAGGGAACCTCGTGATGTCGATGAACTCGGCGTAGTAGTCGAGGTTTCGTGACAAGCCATCGTCGAGAATGCTCGGCAATTCGCTTTCGCCGACGACGGAGAACTGCGCGTCTCGTCGGGTGGAGTAGAGAACGAGCACCTTCTTGTGGCTGTCAATTTGCGCGTGGGCAGTACTCGCGAACAGGAGTTCGGCGAGCACCACGATGGCGGCCACCATCCAGTGCATGTCGATCCTTACCAGTCGAACGCAGCCGTGACTTTCCACAGACGCGGAGTCAGAACAGTGAGCGGTTGGAGCCAGGGACCCTCAGAGACGAAGGTGTTGTTATAAGTCAAAACCGCGTTCGAATTCAGCAGGTTAAAGATGTCGGCGCCAATGACCGTTCGATAACGGCCCGAGCTGAAGACTTTCGCCACGCGCAGATCGAACTCGGTAATCCTATCGCCATACAGCGATCCGGGCGCGACAAGGTTCACGGTAACGGTGTCTGCGTTTCCAGACAGGTTTCTTCCCAGCGATGGCGCCACGACGGAATTGGGCGCCGCATAGTTGGCGGCCAGCATTGCACCCGGCTTGGTCTGGAACGTCCCGGCCACCTCGACCTCGAGCTTCGGAACTCGATAAGTGGAAAGTCCCCGCACCTGAGTTAGCACACCGAAAGCGACGTGACAGTACGGACTTACGGGTGTCACCGCCGACGTCATCAGCCCCGCGCCGAAGGCCGTGGTGTTGGTCATCGTGGTGGCCAGCTCAGGAAGACGTTGGCGCACGGCGCAGTTGTCAGCGACGGTCTGACCGGTGCTGCTGCCTCCGACAATCGTCAGGCGGTCTTGGATGCGCGCCTCGACGGTCAGGTCGAGTGCGTTGGAATACTGAGACCATTCTCCATACTGTCCGGAGTCGGCAATGAAGTTATCGACCTGGCCGGCCTTCCCAGGGACGACGTCGTAAAGGCCGCCCACGATGTAGCCCCCACCGCCGGGGAGTCGTGGATCGCGCGGGGCCACGACGCTGAACGGCGTGAAGTCTGACGAGCTCACTGACAAGTTGTCGGCGACTGTGAAGCCTCGGAAGGAGCGGCGGCTGTAGCTGACGTCCACCGACGATCGTCGTCCGATCTGCTGCTGGACCGAGACGGCGAGATTCCAATCCGACGGACGAACGTCCCATCCCGAGAGAACACCGTCGTCGAACGCGTTTGTCATGACGTTCGTACCGAAGCTCACATTCGAGAGTACACCGCACAGATCGCCGCCACTCGTTCGCAGATCCTGGGCGTTCGGGCTCAGCAGATTGCAGTCCGGCGCGAAATTCCGGTTCGCGTCGATCCATGCGCGTGTCACTCCCGCTGGGCCAAAGACCGGAGTCGTTTGAGGCATGCGCGACGTGGGATTGGTCGAGGCGTAGATCCCTGATGTGCCGACGCCCTCGAGGTATTTGCCGAGGCTCATCTTGAGAGCGGTCGTTCCGCGTCCGGTCACGTCGTAGGCAATCCCGAATCGAGGCGTGAGGTCTGTGTAGCTATCGATGCCGCGCGTTTCGGGAATCGTGATTGGTGTCGGAAGAAATCGCGAGGGACCTTCGCGCTGGGTTGGAAACCAGCTTCCCGCACGATCGAAGCGGAGCGCGCCCTGTAGCGTGAGCTTCCCACGCGTCCACTGCTCTTGCGCGAACAGCGCATCCCATCCGGCACGTGCGTTGTTGACCCACGGCGAGATCGACTGCGTCAGTTGGTTCGGCACGCCGTTGTTCACTTGATAGGTCAGCGCCTGATTGTTCGTCATCCACGTACGGTCGTCGGTCATCAGCGCATGCTGGTAGCCCACTTTCATCGTGTGCGTGCCAGTTACATACGACATTGAGGCTTTCCACACATACGAGCCGGTGTGGGCGTCACTGAAGTCCTGCGATCGATACACCAATCCCGGGATGTTGCCGTTTGCGGCGCACCCGCTCGCGCATTGCTCGACGACTCTCACGAGATCGCGTGTTGGATTGGGATCACGCTCGAAGTTGCCGACGCCAAAAAAGACGCCGCCATACCCCGCCTCCAGGAGCACGCGGTCGGTTGGCGGCGATAACCACGTGACCTGGGTGACATCCAAACGACGCCCGAGTACGCCGACGGCTTCGGGTGATACCCGCTGTGGTTCTGATACGCCGGGCGTTGCACCAGTACACGAGCGACAGAGGGCCTGCGCGTTCCAGTAGCCACTCACTTTGTTTCGCGGCGTCGGTTGCCACGTGAGTCGTCCACTGATGCTTTCGAACGTTCGGTCGGAATACGAGGGCCGTGTCATGTCCGGCGCGTACAGCCACCGATCGGCAGATCCCGCGTTGCGGTTGTAGTAGACGGTGGTGCTGTTCCTGGTGCTGCCGCTCGTGTGCGCGCTGAGGACGTACCACAAACGGTCGGTCACAACAGCCCCGCCGAGCGTGCCTGAGATGTCGTACACCTTCGTGTACGGAGCGCCGGGAATCACACCCTGCGCGATGAGGGATTGACTCACGTCAGATTGAAACCGCTCGCCGGTCCCGCTCGCGAACAGCGAGCCGCGCATCGTATTGCCACCGGTTCTCGGCACGATGTTCATCACGAGCCCGCCGGTTTCCGACTCACCAAGTCCACCTGACATGGTGAAGGTCACCTCTTGTGCCTGGCCGACGTCGACGTCGTAGATCGTGGCGGAATTGCCGCTTGGTGGACTTCCGATGTTCAGTCCATCCAGGAGAAGCCGACCTTCATTCTGACGGCCGCCATGAAACGGAAACGCTGTCGCCGCCGGGCCAGTGACGAGATCGTTGCCGCTCGTGACGACGCCCGGGACGAGGGTGAGCAGCGCGTTGTAGCTTCGCGCCGTAGGGATCGAGGCGACGACACCACCTGAATGAGTAATGGCACGCTTCGCGCTGCGTACGTCGATGATGGGCGGCGCAGAGTTGACCGTGATCGTCTCGGTGCCCGCGTCAACCGTCAGTTGCGCATTAACGATGGCGGTGAGCGGACCGGTCACCTCGACGCGCTCCCGCTGCAGGGGCTTCCAACCGGCGCCCGTCAATTGCACGCGATACGAGCCGGGTCTCAGTTCTTCGATGCGATATTGCCCCGCCCCATCTGTAGTTGTCGTGCGTTTTGTCTCGATAAGCGCATCGCTGATCGCTTCAACCGCGACGCCAGACACCGCCACACCCGCAGAATCAGTCACCCTGCCGGCAATCGAGCCCTGGGCGAGCGCAGTCGCAGGGATAGCGACGAGGTAGAGCAAAAGCCCCAGCTTCATTGCCCAAATTTCAAAATCGAAATTCTCCCACACGGTAGCAGCTCCCGAAGAATCCGAATTTCTTCATCGGGCGTAGATGAGGATGACGCCGTTTGGACAACGCTGCGAATAGAATCGGGGGTCCATCCGTTCCCCCGCGGATGCGCAGGCGATGCGCCACACATGACGTTCCAACCCGAGCGTCGTCCCCGAGTCGTGATTGCCGACGATCATCCGTCGGTGCTCGTGGCGTTCGCCCGCATGCTCGAGGCCTCCTGTGAAGTGGTGGCGAGCGTGCCCAACGGTCAAGACGCGATCACGGCCGTCGAGCGTTTCAGACCCGATATCCTTCTCGTCGATCTCATGCTGCCGGACATCGACGGTCTTGCCGTGTGCCGCACCGTGAGGCAAACCGTACCGGAGACCGATGTCGTGATCGTCACGGCGTTTGACGATGCCCTGGTTGAGTCGACGGCCATGCAGGATGGCGCGTCCGCGTTCGTGCCGAAGCACTCGGCTGCGGCGACGCTCGAGCAGACGATTCAGCGGATCTTTGCGAAGCGCCAGCGTGACCGGGAGCAATTCGATTGATCGAGCGATGAGGGTCGCCGCATAGCGCTCGTCGCTACAACGTCTTCAACACCCGAGTGGCCAACGCCTGCCGGCGTTGTGTGTAGACGCTCGATGACGTTGCTCGAGCGGCGGCGCGTTCGAGCGCGGGAGCCGCATACTTCAACTCCGCTTTTGCGCCATTGCTGTCCATCTCGCTCAGCGCGAGCACCGTGTACCAGAAAGGAAATGTCCGCCAGCCCTCTTCGCCATCGCGTACTGATCGCAGATGCATGGCGCCGCGCTCCAGTCGTTCTTCGCGACGATCGAGACCGCCACCGAGCAGGTTGCGCCACAGGCCCACGCTGCATTTGCCGCAACAGTAGAGGCCCGGATTTTGTTTGCGCGGGTCCTCGGCGGCGCGCGCGAGGCACTGCATGAGTCCCTCGTCTGCTGCGTCGAGCGCGCGTGTCACGCCGCGATCCCGCACGCCGAGGGACCTCAGCGCGCGCGACGCTTCCTCACCCAGGATGTGGCGCGCGGATGCAAATGCGATGCGCTCGCCGGTGAACAGAACGATGCCTTTCGAGCGTTCCGACGGGAACCCGGCAAAGGTGCCCCCGTAGGCGCCGGGCAGCCCCTGTCGCGCGGCGATCCATCGCGCGACGTCGCCGCGATCGGCCGCAGAGAGCGTGTGGCCATCAACGTGCGCCGCATTGATCGCATCGACCGTCCGCGACAGGCTTGTCCTGTTGATCAGCACGCCGCGATTCTACTGCCGCGCCCGGCCGATTTGCGTGATTTCAGCCAACGCTATTCCGTCGTCAGGCACGGTATTTCGGAGGTCCTGACTTCAGGCGGCCGCCGATCCTGAAACGCTCGCTCGTACATCCGGCACGCGTAGTGCAGCGCTCGACACCACACGATTCACGTCATGAAGGCTACCGTGCGCGCAGATGTCCTGGCCGGTCTGACGACAGCCGCCGTCGTCGCGCCGAAAGGCATCGCGTACGCGACCATTGCCGGGCTCCCGGTTCATGTTGGTCTCTACACAGCGATCGTGCCGATGGCGGTCTACGCTGTGCTCGGCACATCACGTCCGCTGAGCGTCAGCACCACGACGACGATCGCGATACTCAGTGCGACCGTGTTGACTGCGGCCGCGCCGAATGGATCGGGCGCCGATCTGATCCCGGTGGCGGCGACGTTGTCGATGCTGGTCGGTGCTGTGCTTCTGCTGGCCGGGGGGCTTCGTCTCGGCTTTCTCGCCAACTTCATCTCAGAGCCGGTGTTGACCGGATTTAAATCCGGCATCGGTCTGGTGATTGTGGTGGACCAGATTCCGAAGCTGTTGGGGATTCACATCACCAAGACCGGATTCTTTCGCGACGTGCTGGCTATCCTCGAGCATCTGCCCGCCACATCGGTCGCGACGCTCCTGGTGGCGGCAGCAGTGATTGGGGTGATCTTCGCGATCGAGCACTTTGCGCCGCATGCACCCGCACCGCTTCTCGCGCTGGGCGTGGCGATTGGTGCGTCAGCGGCGTTCGACTTGAGCCACTCGGGCGTCGCCGTGATCGGCGCCGTGTCAGGAAGTCTTCCTTCGTTGATACGTCCACGATTCGAGCTTGCCTGGATCATGTGGCCGGCAGCGACCGGTATCGCGCTCATGAGCTTTACGGAGAGCATTGCCGCCGCGCGCGCGTTTGCGTCGCCGGGAGAGCCGCGGCCGATGCCGAATCGCGAGCTCCTCGCGCTTGGCTGCGCGAATTTCGCCGGCGGGCTGTTCGGAGCGATGCCGTCTGGTGGTGGCACCACACAGACCGCAGTAAATCGGAAGGCCGGCGCGCGCACGCAGCTCGCAGCACTCGTCACCGCTGCGGTCTCGCTTGCGACACTGCTCGTACTCGCCCCGCTGATCGGCGTGATGCCGCAGGCCGCCCTCGCTGCCGTGGTGGTCGCCTACTCGATC
>AR_comb_assmDRAFT_10023399_pt1 | contig 22957 bp, 29 predicted proteins | sample ArasoioldDNA_FD_10543 | JGI IMG/M metagenome (IMG submission 10543) | reverse complement strand
ACGCCTAGCGCCTCATCCCAGCGCTGTGCGCGCCACGTGGTCTCCGCGATAGTCGATCCGAGCAACGCGACACCCCGCCCGAACGCGGGAAGGCCCATAGCAGACGCCTCAGAGGCCCACAGAGGCTCGAGCGGGTACGGGTCGCCCGTCAGGTAAGCCCACTCCCTGCTAGGGCCTCTAATCGCCGCTTGTGCGCTTGTGACGCCCGGTAGCCGGCGCCGCGCCGCCCGTTGCCGCCTATCCCTGTCAAGCCGGGTCACTGTGCCCATATCGCGGTTCCCTAATAGACGTAAAAATCTAGCGGCTTTTCGGCCGGAATAGCCGTATCGGTTACCGCCCATGCGGCGGCATGCAAGAAATCTGCCCGAATACCCTTATGCGCCTGCGTCAAAGCGCCGGAAGCGGTAGGCGCCAACATCACGGTTGCCGCCTGCCGGTTAAGCGCCTCATCGCCCGAATGGGCAAGCCGGCCCGCTCGAGCAAGCGAACGCAACAGCGAAAACGCCTGCCCGGTTATCTCCGTGGAAACCCGCGACACTTCCGCACGCGGACACCACTCCGACGCCTCACGGGTCGAAAGACTCCGCCCGACCAACAGCCGGCAATTCGGCCGCGTGCCGATAGTGAAAGACGCCCACGAGAAAGCATCTTGCACAGAATCGAAAGCGCCACCCCACACTAAAACCCGGCCGTCCGGCAATTGACAGGCAGCGGCGCCGGCCGCTCTCAGGCCAAGATAATCCGCAACAGCGACCGTTAACGGAATACCCTCCGCAGGCGCCGCGTAAAGGTCGGTTAAGTGTGCCCACGCGTCTGAGTCAATTAAAGGTTCCACAGCCGTGTTATCGGTAATCTGCCGCAAACGCCATATGTTGAGGTATTGCGATTTGAAACCCTCCACCGGGTCGTCTTCGTCCGGATCATCCGAACGACCCAAAGCTTGCCGGGATTTCTTTTCAATAAGCCGTTGCCGGCCCGGAGTCCAATGAGGCGACGCGAGACGCCACCCATCGATATCGTCAATATCGGAATCACGCGGCGCCGACCACTCGAGCAACAGGGACGACGCCTCCGGGTTCCCGAAATCGCGCATCATGCCGGCCCGTCTCACCGGCACCAGCGGAGAGCAATACCGATGCGCCGTGGAAAAGAAAATCAATTGCCCGAATTCCTGCTCCGTCAAAGTCGGTTCAATACCGTCTTCCACAATGCGCGGTTCACAACCCCACGCCTCATCGACTAACGCCAGAGTCGATGCATAACCATAAACCGCAGACTTAGCCCTAATCAGCCAACGGTCGCCGGCCTCCGACATAATTTCCTCATGCCCATTCTGTTCCCGCGTCTTCCACCCGAAATCCCTAGCCCAAATACGGGCCGGCCGTTGAATCTCCCGACAAATCGCAAGATCCTTCGCCGTATGCAAAACCAATTGCTCGAGGCCGCCGAAACAAGCCCTACCCTCCGGGCTAATCCGCCACAACGCCAATTCCCTAAGCGCAACAGACTTACCGACCTGCCTCGCAGTCGATAAAAGCGCATCCACCCAGACAAGATGCCCGTCGTTATCGAACTCGAGCAAACGCATAAGGGCAAGCCGTTGCCACCACCGGAACTCAATACCCCGCGAGGCCGCAAACCGAAACACCTTAGGCCCGTGAGAACCAACAGCGGCCGAATGAGGCGGAGACATAAGACGCGGCCACGTCGCATTAGCCGGAACAGCCCGCAAATCGTCAAGCCACGGCGCGATATCCCAAACCGGGTTATCGAAATCGGGCGTAATAGGCTCCGGGATATCGATAATCGGACTATCGCTATCGAAAGGCTGTTCGATTCCGGCTGATTCTGGTGTAGGACGGATGACTAAGTCGCGGAGCGCCGGCACGACCGAATGTTGGGTAAAAAACTCAACTTTATTTTCTTTCGGCTCGATATCGTTATCCGAATTTCTCGAGCGCAATTCTTTTTGTAATTGCTGCCTTCCGTATTCGGTTATTGCGGCGCCTAGTTCGGCTCCGGCTTTCTCATTGCAACTAGCGTGGGCCGGCCGCACAATATCGTCTTCGCCTGTTGCTAATGAGTGAGGGATACCCACGTGGTCTAATTGCCAACGGTCATAGGGGTTGATAGGTAGGCCGCAACGCGGACAGTCAACGGGTAGGCGAGACTGCCAGCGTTTGCGTAGGGCTTGCCATTGTCCGGAGGTTAGGCGGATTCCACCGGCGTGTGTCTTTGCACGGGTGGTCTGGTGAGGCTTGCGTCTGCGTGCGATGCGCCTCATCCTCTGCCTATCTGTGTCGGTTGTCCACAGTCTCGAGCGCCGGCCTAGCCGTAACAGGTAACCGTTACTGCCGGTAAGTGGGTAGTGGTTATGTCTGTGGTTCTATGTAAGTAGGCCTGACACTGTTGTCAGGCTAATTTACCGTGTTTGTCAGGCTAACCCTGACACCACTGTCAGGTAGAGCCTGACACTGTTGTCAGGCTATGCACAGATAGGCCGCCTGTTATCCACAGCCTGTGGATAGATAACGTCACACCTTTAGCCGAACACGTCAGGCACCGTAATTAGGTAGGCCTGCCGCCTGCCGGCGCCTGCCTTGCCTAGCGTTTCGATATAGCCGGCGTCTGTTAATTCGGCTATGACACGGGCCACGGCCCGCTCTGCGGCCGGCGTATAGACGGGATAACCTAGGGCACGGGCCAACATATCCCACCCGCCATAGTAGATATTTGCCTCGATATCGCCTTTAGGTTCGTCGCGTGAGATAGCGGCCATTGTGAGTAGGCCTATCGTGCCTTTGTCTGTTGCCGTCTTTAAGGCGCCTAGGGTTGCTAGGTTTACGATTCGCGTACACAGCCGGCCGCCCACTATTACGGGTCTTTTCGTTCATAGTGGGTTGCCCTTTCTACCTCGAGCGAGCGGACTAACTCACAGCGCCGGCAGAGCGCTCCGGGCGTATCCCAGGACGTGATGGTGCCGCACCTAGGGCAACGGTTCCCGTTGCGTGTACGGGCCGCGTGAGGCGTCCTGGTGACGTTTCCGTGGGCTGTGAGGCACGGTTCACCGGGTACGGCGCCGCATACGGGACACGGGTACGTCTCGAATATTGTCCGCCATATCGATTTGTCGTTAGGGCCGGGCATGAGGCGGAACCTTGATTTCGTCGTCTAAGACTTTTTCGGGCGTTTCCTTGACCCGGTAGAGGGTTACCCAGCCGCGTTTCTCACGGGTTGCTAATAGCGGCCGGGCGCCTCCCTGTAGGGCCTGTTCCCGTATTGCTTGCCGCTCGAGGGGTGGAATATTGCCGGTGGTTTTACAGGCGATGAGTAACGGCTTTTTGTCCCAGCGGAGCGCTATTAGGTCTGCGGCGCCGTATGAGCCGGCCGCACGGATCACTACCCAGCCTAGGTCTATTAACGCGGCTTTTGTTTGCCGCTCGAGGTAGTCGCCTCTGTCTTTAGCCCGGTTCGGCATCGACTAGGCCCGGATATACGTAAAGTGGTCTAATCGATTCGGGCGCCGGCTCCGGGTTGTGTCTGTCTTCCGGGCGGTATCCGCCTAGGTTGTGCATCCACGTTTCGTCGTTTTCGAGCCGGCTGATTCCTTCCCGGCAGATAGCGCATTTCGCTACCTGGATTCGAGGCGCTTTCACTTTGCCTTTTCCTCCGCTAGCGCGCCCACTGCGGCTACATAACGGGCCTTTGCCCGGCTGTGGATGGGCCGGGCCTTTTTGCCCGTGTTTTTGCCGGTTCCCTTATGCCGCTTGCCTCCGTTGGTGTCCGCGTATCGATCCGGATATGAGGCGCGCCTAGGTGAGCCTTTCGGGTCACGCGGCACAGAGAGGCGGAGCGGGCCGGGCGTTGCGGACGCGGTTACGTCGTGGGCCGCGATTTCGCGGCCGGCTTCTTTGTTCAATTCATAGCGGACGGCATGAGCCGGCCGGCCGGCATCGTCGAGCGCATCGACAATATAGACGCGCGTTTTAATGGTGGAGACTAGGTAAACAGGGTGCGGGAAAACGTGCCGGTTTCTCTGCGCCCGAATACAGCGGGAATTCATGCATTCCAGGTCGTTTCCGGGAATTGCTTTGAGTATGTCGCCTAGGCCGCGTTCCACGATAACCGCGTCTGTTGCATCATCGTAGGGCACTAGCCATTCTCCGATTCGTACCCGCCTGCTAACCATTGTTTTCCTCCGTTTCTTCCTCCGGTTCCGTACGTGCGCTGGTGATAATGAACGCCGGCTGTGGCTTTGTTAGGTCGATATCGAAAGCGAGAGCGCCGGACTCGAATTGGCCTAGTACGTCTAGGGCCTGTAGGCCTTCCGCGCGGGTGAGTGTTTTCGAGGTATCGACGGGCCGGCCCAGAATTGCGGCTAGTAGCGCGTGTCTTTCTTCGGGGGTGGCTACGGTGCCTAGTTCGCGGGTAAGGGAGGCCTGTAGGGCACGCATGGGTGCGGCGCCTAGTAAGGCCGGCCCTACTCCGGAACCGTCCGGTGGGGGAGGCGGTTCCGGAGCGGGCCTCTCCGGCTCCGGCGTAGGCATCGGAGGCGGAGGCTCGAGTGGTAGCGGTCTGTCTTCTGTGTCTACGCGCGTCGGAGGCGTCTTCCTAGGCCTTCCGGGCCGGCGCTTGACCGGAGGCGCCACTGGCGGTTCGGGAGGCGCTGTGACGGCTTCCTCTACTGCCTGCCGGGCCTCTGCGGCGCGTTGCCCGGCTAGGGCTTCCGCTTCCTCATCGGTTAACCATCGGGCCGGTATCTCTCGAGCCGTGCGCTCTGCGTCTGCGGCCTCTGCCTCTGTCATAGCCGGTAGCGGCACGTCTTCGGCCGGCTGTGCCGGCGCCTTCCGCTTCCGCTGTAGCGCGGGCCGGCGTGCCTGTTCCGGTTCCGGTTCGGGCGCACCCCAGCCGGCGTCTGCTTCCGTATCGTCTTCGGCTACGTAACCTAATCCCTTGATTACGTCCGGGAATAAGGCGCGGGCTAAATCTCCGGTTGCACGGGCTACCAGCATGGCGCGCGGATATGTCTGCCAATTGCGTCGGCTTAGTAGGCCGGCGCTCCGCGCCATGTCTAGTGTCCACTCCACCGGGTAACGCTCTGATTCGGGCCGGCCGCGCCGTAGCCCGGATACGCGGCACCTAGTGCCGGTGGCTTCGTGGATAGTGACTGTGTGCCCGGCCCGGTAGATCAGGGCACGCATGAGTTCGCTCGAGGGAGACGGGCGCCCATCGACAATATGCATTCCCTGTAGGGCTTGCATAGGCGTAACGCCTATTTCCATCCCGTACATAATCAGAGCGGTTACCGCTTCGGGCCGGCCTCTAATCGCGGCCGGTACGAATTCGGTATCCGATACGGCTTGACTCATGCGGCCGGCAAAAAGTAGGGCTTCACCCCAGGCGGGAATGTCTAGGGCCGGCGCGTTATCGACTAGGGCTAACTCTGTCACGGCTCGAGCGTTTCTCTGCGGTCTAGCAATACTGCGGCCGCGAGTGCCAGGGATAGTGTCCGTTCGGCATCTTCCCGGTTGCCGCCTTCCCGGAGGATTCGCACGGCGCGCCGGATGCCCACGTCTAGGATATATTCGGCGGACGGCAGTAGCGTGGTCACCGGATATCCCTAGGGTCGAAAGGCTGTGCCGATACGGCTACGGGCTCCGGCTCCGGCTGTGCGTTTTCCGCTTCCTGCGAGGCCTCCACTAGCGCCTCATGACAGGTGAAGAATTCTCGAGGCGCCTCCGGGCTATCGCCGGCCGGGCCTGCCGCGTCCGCGTGACAGATACAAACCGCATATCCGCCCGTGGTGGTGAGGCGCCGCTGATTCTTTTTCGCGTATTTCTTAGCCCGCATTTCGGAGCCGTGCCGCCTGCTGTGTCCGCAGTCTGTGACCGTGCAATTCGGCCACGTGTAAACCTTTGCCATCCTCATGCAACCCTTTCCGGTGGAATCGGTAGCGCCGCTCCGATTGTGTTTTCTCTGCTAAGCCTTAGCCACTTTGCTATTTCGAGTGCGTGCTGGAAGATGCGCCACATTTCGTCGTCGATGCGGCACGGGATTAGTTGCCACTTATCGGGCCGCACCCATAGGGCCGCGCCTCGAGCGATAGGCGGCATTAACATATCCCGGTCACCTATTTGAATATGGGTGGCGTGCGCGTAGCCGGTGAGTTGTAAAGCGGTTTCGATCCAGACTCCCGACTGCCCGGTTTTATAGTCGATTATCCAGCGTTCCCGGTCTTTCATTTCGCACACTAGGTCAAAGGTGCCGGCGTACCTTAATTCTTCGTGGAAGACGGGCGCCTCTACTAGCGCGCTATCCGGGCTCACGTTCCACGCATCCATAAACCGTGCGGTCTGTTCACCCATCCGGATAACATCATCCGAATAAACCTCACCCGTTAAAGGGTCTGCCGTGTCCACCGGCTCTCCGAAAATGAGCCTTTCCGCTATGGAATGCACTTGCTTCCCGGCTAACGCGGAGGCGTCGCGTTCCCGGTTTGCGGCGCCGGCGCATTCCCGCACCCATGCGGCCTCACCTAGTACGGGTACGGCTTCCGTGTTTGCTAGCGCCCAATTAGCGGCCGCTTTCGCGGCCCATCCAAGTAGGCCGTCTTTTCCGCCTACCGCGTTTTTCACTGTCGAGACGGATAGCACCCTTTCTCCGTCTAGGCTGTAGGTGTGCCAGCGGCCTCCGGTATCGACTACTAGCCGGCTACTCATCTGACTCCGCCTTCCGCCTCATCTGGGTCCGCCACGATTCCTAGCGGCCGCTTAGGCGCGAGGGTTTCCGGGTTAGGGATATCCGGGTTTACCGTATGCATTTCTACGATCCGGGCTAGGTGCTCGTCTGATAGGAAATATCTGCCGCCTACCCGCAAATGCGGCCATAGGTTGCGCCGGCATTTTTCACGGAGCGTCATACGGCCTACATGCAATTTAGGCGCGGACTCATCGACGGAGTAATAACGCACGTTTTCCGGCTTTCCGTCCGGCGCGATAGACGGAAAGTAAACAGGCATAGCGGTATTCCTTCCCGGAGTAGATAGCGGCGCCCGTGTTTGCGGCGCCTCCGCCTCTCATGAGACACCTTGCCAATAGCCAGGTCAAGGCCTACGGGCGCGGTTACCGGGACGTAACAGGAACCTGTTATCTGCCGGAGGCTTCCGGGCACAGCTGGGTCACACGAGCCTCACCACGCCGGCCCGATTCCTAGCGCTCGAGGCCGCTCCGCGTTACCGTGAGACTCGAAACGCAGCAACTCCGCTACGTAAGGAAGGAACAGCATGGCTAAGACGCGAGAGGCGCCGGAGAGCCTTGACGCCTTTATTTCGGGCCTCACAGACAGAACACTTGCCTGCCGGGAACTAGGTCACACGTGGCGCCCGAACACAGTGACCTGGGAGGCAGACTCCGGCACCTATCACCGGACGATGCGCTGTCCCGGTTGCCGAACCGTGCGGGTACAGGTTCTAACGCGGACGGGCCACGTGGTGTCTAACGGCTACCGCTACCCGGACGGCTACCTAGCGGCCGGGCTAGGCGCCGGCAACTCTAGAGACGCCTTCCGGGCGGAAGCCGTGCAACGCTTCCTTGAGACTCACTCCGGGCATGAGGCGGCATGATGGCGCAGACGATTGTGACGATTTGTGACGCCTGCCTTGCGGACGGTACAGAGCGGCAGGCGGAGCCCTACAGATTCGCGTTTGCCCAACCTGGGCTGGGGTTCCGGCGCATCCTGACTGATCTTTGCGCGGAGCATGCCGGCCCGATTCTGACTGTGTGGGAGACGGTTCTAGAGGTAGGCCGGCCGGATCAGGATGGGCACGCGCCGGCTAAGGAAGCGCCTGCCGGAGAGCCCGTGTTGTGCCCTATCTGCGGCAAGGCGCTCAAGTCACGCGGCTCTCTGTCTGCGCATACGCGAGGCCAACACAACACGCCTCTAGGTGAGTTGTCCGGCAGGCGCGACGCGCCTAAGGGAGAGCGTCTGTCCTGTCCTGTCTGCGGTCAGGAATTCGACTACGCGCAAGGCTTAGGCCGGCACGTCTCTGCGCTTCACTCCGTCTCGCTTGCGGAGGCGCGGGCTCGAGCCTCTGAGGCGTCCGCGCGTGCCTCTGCGGCCTCCCGTCCGGCAGAGTCCGGCAAGGCCCGGAGACGGGCGCGTGGCGCCTCTGAGACGGCTTCGGAGTCGGAGTGACGCCGGCCGGGTCTGAGAATCGCGCGGAGCCTTCTCACCCGTGCCGGCGTCAACTCCGGGGCATCCGCCGCGAGGCGTGCCGCCCAGGCCTCCGTGCGCTCCGCCTCTGTCACGTCTCGCACAGTGAGCGGGCCGGCGTCCGGATGGCAAACGGCGCCGGCACGCCCACCGGCTCCGGATGCCGCCCGGCGTGGCGCGCGCCGCACGGCTATGCCGGCGCCTACAGCATAGGGAATTCTGTCTGCCGGTGACCGATACCGGCATCCCCGTGCCTTATTGGTATCTCACTAAGCGGACAGATAGAAAGGCCCGGACGGCTTGGAAACCGTCCGGGCCTTTCGCCTATCTCCCCTAGCGCCAGATGATAACTAGGTCTCTCGCCGGGTCAAACTCTGCCGGCTTGCCTCCGCGCCGGCCTACTCCCTTGACGAATACCCACGCGAGGTGGTCGATAACCGCGCGGCGCCTGTCGATATCGGCACTAGCCCACGCGGCCTCCGCCTCCGGGCCTGTCATGCCGGCTAGCACCCTTTCCGGCCGGCGCGCGTCGGTAGCGGCTAGGGCTAGTTGTGCGCGTAACGCGGCCTCCCGTCCGGCTAGCGCCTCCGTCATATCCTTGCGCTCTGTGTCCGTGATTTCGTCTGCGGCCCACTGTGCCGCTATCGTCCGGCGCTTCACCGGGATAGCCGCTAACAGCGCTTCCGCCTCGCGTGCGCGGTCTGCGGCCTCCGTATCGACAAACACGCCGGAAGCGTCGATCCGTGAGAGCCGGTGAATCATGAGCCGGCCCACGGCTGTGTCGATAGGCTCGAGCGCCCGGTGGATATGCCGGCCCGTCTCGCAGGCGTAGGCCACCGGCAGGGTGTCTTTCTTCGGGCCGCTAGGTAGCCGGCCGCGTAGGACGCCTCCACAGTGTAGGCACATGGCGAGTCCGGCTAACTCATATTTGCGCGCGTTAGTGTACGGCTTAGCCGCGCGCGCCTTTTTCGCTTCACCTAGTTTCGCCTTGATAGCCTCATGTTCCGCGACTGAGATAATCGGAGGCCACTCGCCTATGCCGATAACCTCACCCTGGTGGATTCGCAAACCGGCAAGATGCGGGCCGGCTAGGAAGCGGCCCATATTCGGGCCGGACCACGTTCCGCCTTGCGGAGTTTTCACGCCGGTATCGCGGAGCCAGCGGGCTAGGCTGTAAAGGCTCTGCCCGGTGAGGTAGCGGTCTACCAACTCACGCACAATCGCGGCTTCCTTTTTGTCGATACGCAAGCGACCTTTCTTTAGTTTCGCTTTGTACCCGAACCGCTTGCGGCCGCCGTGGGGTTGCCCGGCGCGTGCGGCATCTTCCTTTGCGGATAGTTGCCTCATCGACATTTTCGCCACTTCGTATTCCGCGTTATTGCCGGCGTCTTTCGCGTGTTTCACGTCTTCCGGGTTCCACGGGTCGATGGTGGTCCGGGTAGCGGTTTGAATGATGATAACGCCACCCTGCCGGCACGCTTTAATAAAAGTGTTTACGTCTTCCGACTGCCGGAGCGTACGGTCTAGCAGGAAGATATAGGCGTGGGTGAATTCGCCGGAGGCCACGGCCTCGAGAAAGGCAGGCCAATTCGTGCGCGGCTTCCGCGCGAACTCCGACGCTGATTCGTCTTCGTCCGTGAAAGCCGTAACCGGGCCGTGCCCGTTTTCCTCCGATAGCCGGTTAGCGTCCCTTTCCTGCCGCTTGACGCCACGGGTAACCGCGTAGCCGGCACGCTCTCCCTTAGAGATAGTTAGCCGGGAGACGCGGAAGTATCCGATAGCGCGGGAAGCCCGCTCCGGTGAATTCCGGAGCGGGCTAACAGCGGCTTGCGCGAGGCTCATCGGGCCTCATCCCACGCGAGGATTTCGCCGAATTCCTCCGCGCCGGAGTGGTCTTCGTGGTTGCCGTCGTGCCCTAGGGCAAGGGTGCAAGCGGCCGGCACAGGTCCGGCGTACCGGATGCCGCAGAGGCGGACGCCGGTAGGGGAGGCGTAGCGGCCGGCCGGCTCCGGCTCCGGCTCCGGCCGGCAAGTGTGCCCGTGGGTGACGCTGTAGAGGATTCCGCAGGTAGGGCAAAGGTTCGCGTGCAAGGTCTAGCCTTTCGGTAAGCGTGGCGCCGGCCTCTCCGGCGCTACGCGCCTACCCTAGCAGGCCCACGGCCCTAGACGTATGTTCCGCCTCATCCGACTACATGCCTAGGGCTGTTGCCTCCGTCACTCACAGAGCGGCACTCACGAGCGTAACGACGACGACGACACCCACCAGGGCAAGCCCGGCAAGCGCCGCGAGGAACAGAACCGCGACAATCCACCCTCCGGGCTCATCCATAGCCGGCACGCTACGCCGGAGCCTGCCCGGCCGGCTACTCCCTCCGGCCGCGCCTCCCGTTGCGGTCGCGCCTCATGTAAACCTCTATTCGGTAGCCGCGCAACAGAGCGATAATCAGCACGAGAGACACGGGCGCGAGAATGAAAGCAAGCGCTATTACCACGCTCCGCGTGTCATTCATACGGGTTAGGGCCTTGCCACGGCCGGCCGGCTAACTCCGTACGAATCGACTCCGCTACGGCTTCCGCCTCCGGATCATTCTCGAGCGGAGCAAGGTTCACTAGATACCGCTCGAGAATCACGCGGCTTGAATCTAGGGGTGGAGGGTTAAGGGTCATAGCAGACCAGCGTAAAGGTGAAAGCGTGCCCGTGGTCGGAACAGAGTTGCACGTCTCCGGCCGAATCGAAATAGCGCGCGTCTTTCCCTTGCTTCACTTCGTTACCCCGGTGGCAGGCTAGATCGATCTTCTCGCCGGAGTGATAGCCGTCTATCCGGTTGCACAGTGTTTTAGGGCCGGGTCCGTCTTCGTCGTGCCTCCGGTTCGCATCCCATAGGATCACCCGCGCCTGATCCTTAGCCTGCGCCTTTTCCTTATCGGTTTTGTCGTCCCAATCTTCCCGGCACCACGGAGCCATCCGCGCCTCGAGTTTGTCGATACCCTCTAATTGCGCGTTATGCGTGTTATCGGTTCCCTTAGGCGGCTGGTGTGCAACCCACACCTTTAGCCGGCCGGCGCGAAACTCGAGGATAGACCTAGGCCAATGTTGCCCGGTAGCGCCCGGATTCGTCTTAGTCCACGTTTCCTCACAGTCAAACCATTTGATATCGGAAACCTCGAGGTTCTGTTTCACGTACGCGGCTAGGTTCGCACGGCCCGGTTTAGACGTATTCCGGATGAGTCGATAATCAGGGTCGTCCGGCAGGCTGTAGCCGTTAGCCTCACAGACCGCGAGGATAGCCGGCCGCGCCTCTAACAGCGCTTCAACCTCACGGCTCATTTCGTCATTAGGCCGGTTGTTATCGAGGTTATAGAACGTTAGAGGATATTCGCGGGCCATGTCAGATTGTCAGATTCGCTACCCGTTGCCACGTCTCCCGGATTACTTGCCGGGTAGACTTTTTCTCATCCTTGCCATTCGGCTTGGTAACGGTCGTTTCCTCCGACCAAACCTTATCGACCAGGGGTGGGTTATTCGCGGCGATTTCTTCGGCAACAATATCCCGGAGTTTCTGCCAATCCTCACTAGTCATTTCCTCATCGCCTAAAGGTAGATCGATTCCATTTAGATCCTCTGTCCACCCTAGATAGGTTTGACCCCAATTGCGGACGGGCCAGTTAGTGTCCGTTTCCGACACTTGCCCGGAGGATTGACAATCCGTAGACCGGATATCGTCCGGGCCTTCCGCGTTGCAAACAATATGGCCGTACTTACCGCCCGAATAAAAGACGGGCGCTCCGATAGGCGGGTTACGGTCTCCGGGATGCCTTTTGATAGCGCCGTGCCATGCGTCAATAGCGCTTGCATATAATCCGCCGATTTGCCACGCCTCCGCCCGGACATACTTAAGGCAATAGCCCGGAGGGTAGGTCCGGACCTGGCGCGCATTATCTAGGGCCTGCCGGCCGCTATCGGCCGTCACTGTTGCGCCGCCTTTAGCCGCAACAGCGCGCGGCCTAGCGCATCGATAGCCCGTTTTCTGTCCCCTAGGGTGCGCTCCGGATCATTCAAGATTTCGCGGAGCCGGATAGCGGCTTGCACCACTAGCCGGAAATCGGGTGGGTCCGGATCCTGGGTTTCCGGCCTAGGTGTCTCTGTCGGTTTCGTCATCCTTATTAGCCTCCGGCATTTCTTGTGTGTCCGGCCCGTCTAGGTCTGATTCGGTAGCGGCCGGCGCCTCCGCTTCCGCTTCCACGTGGGCCTGTTCCTGTTCCCTGTCTTCCTCACGGGGGTCTACGGGCGTCTCTGACATTTCTTTTCCTCCCTTTACATTCCCTAGGTGGTTACCACGGGACCGATATCTTCAATTGAAAGCATCGCTGGGTCGAGCGGGGCGCCGTTGAACGTGACTTGCCCGGTACCCGCTGCGCGCAACCCGACGACCGAATATGTGTGCGAGCCGGCCGCAGGCGAGATTTCCGTGACTAGGTGAATATTCAGCCCGAGGCCCGCTGTCACGGGCGGCAGCACGATTCCGCACGCCGCTACTTGTGTCCCATCCTGCCGTACGACAATCACGGGGATATCGCTGGGCACAGTGGATGAGGCCGAACAGCGGGCGAGAATACGGATACGGCGCCCACTGCCTAGTGTGACGGTTCTCTGTAGGGTGCCTAAATCGACACCACCGCCTGTCGATTGTCCTAGTTGAACTGTGTTTTCGATAAAAGCCAACACACCCCACGGCACGCGCGCGTCAACACGTTCGGCTAACGCTTGCATAGCGTTATCACCATCGGCCACCCGGTCTGTTCCTACCGGATAGGGCATCTTTAGGTTCGCGGTAGTGCTACCCATAACAGTGTTCCTATCCCCATACTGTCGTGTTTGTAAACAGGGTGCCTATAGGCGTAGCCGGCCATGCGCCTGCCGCTTTAGGCCCGTACATTTTCCCGGTAGCGGTATCTAGGTATATCGATCCGTCTAGGCCTACGCCGGCCGTAGGCGCGCCGGAGCCGGAGAGGAAAGTGGAGGCGCCGGACGGGCCGGTGGCGCCTTGCGGGCCGGCCGGGCCTTGCGGCCCGATATTGCCTTGCGGGCCTTGCGCTCCGGTATTGCCGGTGGTGCCTTGCGGGCCTTGCGCGCCCGTGTCTCCCTTATCGCCTTTCGGGCCTTGCGAACCTATGGCGCCGGGTACGCCTTGCGGGCCTTGCGGGCCGGCTGTGCCGGGCGTACCGGCCGCGCCCGTGTCTCCCTTAGGGCCTTGCGCTCCGGGCGCTCCGGTAGGCCCTTGCGCGCCTGTAGCGCCTTGCGCTCCGGTAGGGCCTGCCGGCCCGGTTGCGCCCGGAGGCCCGGTGGCGCCTGTAGGGCCTTGCTTTTCGGCCGGCCTAGGGAGTGAGAGCGGCATTAGGTAAGCGCCTCGTCCCACTTAGTTGCGCCCATCTCATCCCACCGGGTTGTCGCCGGCGTATCGTTCCACCGGCCTAGGGATACGGGAGGCCCGAAACAATAGGCACCATCCCACGTGCCGGGCGCGCTATCCCACGTCATAGCCGGGTCAATATCGTCCCATCGCGGAGGCGGATTAGTCCGGCAATAGTCGCTAACCGTTAACTCGATTTCGTGAACACCCCATGCGAGACGTTCCGTATATCCCTCTACCCAGGCGAGAACAGAGGTAGGCGTCTGTCCGGTAGCCGGCAGGCCCGTAACCCGTAACAGCCCGTGCAACTCGAGGCCTAGAATCGCGCCGGTTTCCGTTTCCGTGAGGCCGGCAATATCTACGGGTAACGCTTGCAGCATCCATACCGGGTAACTATTCTGACCCAGGATCATATAGACGGTTTCTTCGGCATCCGCGAGCGTTGCTAATTCCGTGGTAACCGAATATTCATAGCGCCCGAACCGGGCTACGCTCTCCGGCGCCTCCGCGTAAAGGCGCGGCGCCTCCGTGGATTCGCCTTCCGGTGGGTCTACCGGCCGCACCCCGTAGCCTAGGGAAATCTGATTCACTAGCCCGGAGATATTGCGCAACCACGATGGGGTCACCAAGATATCGCAAGCGTCTAATTCAAGGGTGACCGGAGTATTCCGCCTATGCTCCGAATCTGCGTAACGGATTTCGCCGGCACGGGTTTCCCACACTAGGCCTCCGGCGCTGTTAGCCGTGTCTTGCGCTACCTCGAGCGCCGCCCGCGTGTCGATATCTCTGGGGATAATCTCGACTGTTCCCGGATCACTATGGGCCGGGTCAAGGGTGACGCCGGCTAACTCGAAAACACGAGCCACGCGGGCTCCGTCTAATTCTTGAGGAAAAGGCACGTCACCCACCACGCGCCGGGCGTAATCCGCGAGAGTAGAAACAGCGACAATCTGTCCGATACCGGCGTCCGGCGTATCCGGGCCGGCATCGTCCCAGCCGATAGTTAGGTCTGTGACGCGGCCGGTAAAACGCCGGTAAGCCGTGCCGGCTAGGTGAGTGTCGATAATCACCCACGCTCCGATATCGACAATCGGCGGCAGAGGCGCGCCCGGACCCACGGTTACCTCGAGCGTCGCGGAAGCGGCCTCCGGCTGGTTAGCCGTGTCCGTGCGCCCGTACCGGATCGAAACTCCGTCTAACAGGCATGAGATATCCACAGGGGTGCCGGTAGGCGTCTCCCTATCCTCATAGACGTTAACGGTATGCGTCCCGATCATCCGGTTAGACCCATGCGTCTGTCGTGCCCGGCAAGGATGCGCCTAATCTGTCGTGCCGTAGCCTCCGGATCGATAGCGCCGTTAACCACGACTGTCGGGCCGGTAACCGTCCGGCCGGCGCCTAGCGCGCGCGGGTTAGCCACGGCCGGCGCTACGGTGCTGCCCGTGAGAGCCGGCACTAGGGAAAGGGTGTCGGAGCCGTTGCCGCCTCCGCCTCCGCCTCCGGCACCCTTGACAGCCTTCCTAATAGCCTTTTTGAGTGCCTTAGCGAGATTAGTGGCTAGCGTTTCCGCCCAGCCGTCTAGGGTTTCCTGCTTTATTTCGAGCCCATCCACAATTCCCTGTTGTGCTACTTGCATAGCGTCATAGAGGCTAGTTGCCGTATTCGTGCCTAGCGCCGCTGAGGCGGCATCCAGTGACGCCTGTAGCGCGTTAGCCTCCGCGATAGCGGCCGGGCCTCCGGCCGCGAGGCCTTCCGCGATAGCGGCGCCGCCTTCCACGCCGGCATTAGCCAGGTCGCGTACGGCTTGCGGAGATAGGCCGGCCGCCGCGAGGGTTTCGATTAGGTGCTGGAAATTCTGTGTCGCCTCTACCCGTGACCGCATATCCGCCAGGATTCCCTCTGCCGTGGTCTGTTCCTTATCCGACAGATTAGAGATAGCGCCGAAAGCAAGCGCCGCGTTAGTAATGCCGTCCGCGTACGCCTTCCGCTCGTCTTGAATAGCCACTAGTTTTTCGCGCGCGTCCGCTAGGTCTTTATAAACCTTTTGACGTTTCCTAGCGTTCGCCTCGAGCGCCGCTGTTTCGTCGGATGCCGCCTTGATTACAGACTGGCTAGCCTGCCGGGCCTTTTTGTCTGACTTGAATTTCTTTTCCATTGTCGCGGACACGGTTTCCGCTACCGCTTCGGATATCGCCTTGACGCCGGCTAGCCCGTCTTCCATGCCTTTCTTGAGGCCACCCATAACGTCTTTGCCGATATCGACCATCACCCGCGAGGGAGAGTGAGACTTAAAGGCACCCTTGAAAGCGTCCGTCACCTTATTCGCTAGTTCGTGGGCCTTATTCAACAGGGAACCGGCCATAGAGGAAATGCCGTTAAGCAGGCCACGGATAATATCCGCTCCGATACTAAACAGCCATGTGCCGGCGCCGGCTAGCATGCCTTGAATCTTCGTGCCTAGCGTCCTAAAGGTTTCCCACACTTGACCTATTTTTGACTTGACCCCATTTAGTACCTCTCCGGCTTTACTCTCGAGCCCGGAGATAATGCCTTTGACGGTTTCTACCGCGTTGCGCCACTTTGTCTCGAGGAAGCCGGTTACCTCCGTGACCGCGTTACGGATAGCGGTGACGGCATCGTCCCACTTATTCTCGACACCTTTAATAATCGTCTTGACGGCATCGACAGCATTACGCCACTTAGTCTCGAGCCAGTTAGTAACCGTCGTTACAGCCGTTTTCACGGCGCCGGTAACCGTGTCCCATCCGGTTTGCACGCCTTTAATTGCACCCTTGACGGCATCCACGGCGCTCTGCCAGGCGGTTACTAGGAACCGGGCTACCGCTCCGATAACCGTTTTAATCAGGGTGAAAGACGCATCCACGAAATTGCGGAACCATGAAACCTTTTTGTAAGCGACAACTAGCGCAACACCTATGGCGACAATCGCTAGGGCTACTAGGGCAATAGGCGCGGACAGCAGAGCGGTTACCGCTAGCGCCGCGTTCATTACCACGATAGCGGCAGCAATTCCGCCGATAACTCCGATAAGGATAGACGTAACCGTCTGATTCTTTTCCATCCACGCAAAGAGTTTGCCTAGGGCCTCGACCACGACGGTTATAGCCGGCAACAGCGCCGTACCTAGCGCCGCTTGCATATCTTCCATTTTCGCGGAGGTACGTTGCGCCTGCCCGGCCGCAGTATCGGATTCGCGTGCGAAAGCGCCGTGCGCGTCTGCGCTCTGTTCCGTGACTAGGGCTAGTAGCGCCGCTGTTTTCGCTTGCTTAGCCTGCGTTCCCTCGAGTTTGTCGGTTCCGTCTGCCGCCATGCGGGCCGCAATATCCGCCTGTTTGATTGAAATGCCGTACTTTTCGATGGGGTCGGTTTCACCACGGAGAGCGGAGCCTAGGGCCTCGACCGCTTGCGCCGCTGTGCCGCCGAATTGTGCGGATAGATCAGCGCCGGTCTTAATCAGGCCTTTAGTCTTATCCGCTACCTTGCCTAACGGCACGCCCATATTCTTGAGTTGCGCGCCTAGGACGGTAGCCATTTCCTCATATTGCGATGAGGCTAGGCCTACGGAATCAGCGGAGGTTTTAGCCCACTTATGCACACTGTCGGCACTAGACCCGAAAACGGCATCGACTCCACCCATAGCCTGTTGGGCACGGGAGGCGGCATCGAAAGACGCCTTGCCGAAAGCGATAACGGCTGTTGCGGCCGCAGCGGCAGGGATAGCGGCTTTAGCGAGGCCTTGCCGCATTTTGCCGGCCGACTCATCGACTTTCTTTAGGCCGGCCGCAGCCATAGCAGTATCGGCAATTACCTTAACTCTAAGGATTGCTTCACTTGCCACGGCGCCGCGCCTTTCTCATCTTTGCGGCTTGGTCATTCAATAGTGTTATCGCGGTAGATAGGGTTTCGTCGGTTTCGGCCCACCAATCTGCCGGCGCCGTGCCGGTTGCTAACGCTATTTCGATGATTAGCCGGGCTCGAGACCCGGCTGGATAGGGAGTCCTAATTCGGTTACGTCTTCCTCATCGACTGCGGCAACGTCTAAAACCTCCGCCTCCCACTTTTCGAAAGTGTAGGCCGGGTCAATTGCGCCCGTCCGGCGTGCCGCAGACCACGATAGGAAAGTGAGCCACAAGAATGCGGCCTCATCGAATTTCGGCCACCTATGCTTTACCCGTGTCCTATCCCATAGCACTAGGTCACGGTTATCGGTTTGAATCTCGAGCGGTTCGTGGCCTTCCCGGATTACCTTGACGCGCGGGCTGGTTAGTTTCACGTCACCCATATCTAGATTCCTCTCACTGTGCTAAGCGCCTTATTCGCGGAATCGGTAAACACTCGCATAATCAGCGGTTCCGCGTTAGCCAGCGCCGGCCTCAGAAACGGCTGGGCCGGGATATTGTTTCCGCCTCCGTATTCGGTTACTGCGGCATACGGGAGAGCGGAGGTCACTTCCACTGTCGGGCCGCTCACAGCGGCTCTGAGGCTTCCGGCTAGCCGGCCGGTACGGACGGGCGCCCCGGAGCGTCCGCGCGTCTCTAACAGCCGTCCGGAGTCCTGTAGCGCGTCCGTAGGTTCCCGGATGCGCTCGAGAGCGCCGGCAAGGGTGATGCGGAGGCGTGCGAGGCCTTCCACCTCCACCCTTTCCGGCATTACGCGGCCGGCGCTTCCGCAGTCTTGCTAGCCGTCCGGTTTCCGTTTCCGGAGGTGGCTTCCGCCTCTGTTCCGGTTACGCCTCCGTAGGTATAGGTAGGCGCTCCGACTAGCGCAAATTCGAAATCGCTTGTCATGGTTTCGCCGGTAGTGTCACCACCGAAATCGAGCGGATCGATAATCAATTCACCGGCCGCTACGGTGCCGGCATCGTCGGAAGGCGTATACGAATAAGACTGCTTAGTGCCCGGTGACGCCTGGGAGAGCGCAAAGAAACCCGTGGATTCGGCAATATCCGTGTCCATATTGCCGCCTAGAGTGTAGGTATACTTCACGGCTCCGGGCCTTACCGTGCCGCAGAGTTTCGTGGTGTCGTCCGCCTGTTCCTTATCGGCAGAGATAACCGCGTTATTCACCAGGCATGAAACATCGATTTCTGTCCCGGTGGCTCCGATCTTTAGGACGCCCGGACCCAGCAGGAAAGGTTCACCGGCCATTGTTACTGTCATGCGTCTATTCCTTATCTGTAGGTGAACCGGAGCCGGAGGCCCGGCATGGTTTGCCTATCTTGAAACGGGATTAGTACGGGCTCCGCGAAAGTGACCACGCCGATTCCGGTTAGCGCTTGCGCGACGGTATCCACGAAAGCGTCACCCTGGTCTACCGTGTCCGCGATATATGCGGCCGGCAGGGTGACTAGGATTTCATAGGTTCTAACCGCTGTTTCGCAGAGCCGGCCGTTATAAGTGTTTTGCACCCAATTAGGCCAAGCCGCGCCGGCAACCGGACTATCCGGGTTCACCGGATATGCCGTGATGCCTTCCACTGACTGTAAGGCGCTAACAATCGCGGAGCGGGCGGAGCCGGCGCGGCCGGCCGGCGCGGACAGCGAAACCGCGCCGTTTCTTAGACTCATGCCAGCACTACCTTTCGATAGGCCCTTTCGTGTTCCTCCACAAGCGAATCTAGGAAAGGTAGCCGGGCAGGCCCGTATTCGGAGGCGTCTAAACCGACCATCCCTAGCGGCAGATTCCGTGCGGCCACTTCCCTTTGCACGCGCCGCAATAGCGCTTGGTCTAGGGCCGGCGCCGGGTCTGTTTCCGGGATATCGCATCTAGCCGCCTGGTCTGCGGCGCACGCCTCGAGCATCCGGCCTAAATCCTCATCGGATAAGGCTGTTGCCGGTATCGCTAGATAGGCGCGCGCCGTAGCCAGGTCGATCACTATTCGCCGGCCTCTTGAACGGCGCTTACGCCGGTAATCTTCGAGAAATGGGTAGGCGCCACGTTAAGGAAGGCGGCATATCCCGCGAATCCGACCAATTGCCCTAGAACGTCCGGTTCCTGCACTTGCATTAGACCATCTACGTCTTCGTACCATTCCAGAACACGGGAAGGCCCGACCACCATTGTCCCGGCCGGGAAATGCGCATCGACAACTAGCCGCAAACCCAGCGGGTTTCCGCCCGGACTCGTGACCGAAAGGGTAGGGAATGACGGATTACCGTTAGCGCTATTCGTCATTCCGCCCATAGCCGCCCACTGATCCGGGCTAACCCAGATAGTGTCCGGCAGCAATTCACCGTTGGTTACGGAAGCGGCCGCCGCGTCATAGAGGCCGCCGATAAGTGAGGCGCCGGTGGTGCCGCCCGGCACGGAATCTGCGGCCGCCACGGAGGCAAGGAATTGGGTGCACGCATCGGCACACGTTCGAACCGCGTAAACGAATGCGAAATCGTCAAACACTAGTTGCAGAATTCCGGGACTAGTCCACTTAATATCCTGCCGGGAAATATTCAAATGCCCGGCATAGGTGGCGGCAGTCACCGGCAACAGGCCTACGGTCATCTTCTGGCTAGCAGTCAAATCCTTTTCGGCCGCTTGCTTTTGAATGTCCACGTGCTGTTGCACCAATGGCCGATCAAACTTTCCGGCCGGCAGAGCCTTCCGGGTAATCGAATTGATAAACGGCCGGGTGGAGTCGATATTGTTAACTAGCGGGCCGACAATCGGCCGGGGCACGATACCCGGATTATCGGCTAGTTTCTGGTGAGCCGTGGCGCGGCTAAGCGCTTCGATAGCCTCCGGGTCGCGCATCGTCTGTGCCCGATGCACCGTAATTGCATAATCAGCGATGGTCGGGAATTCCCGCGCGATATCGTATTCCGGCTCCGCTTCCTTGCCGGTTGTCTTCACAGCCGGCGCGGCCGGCACAGTCGCCCGGAGTTGCGCCACCTTGCCTGCCTGCGTCTCGAGGCCGCTGTAATGTTCAATAGCGGTCTGCAAATCGTCAAGCCGGGCCTTATCGCGGTTAACCTGCTTTTCCTCCGCTTCGGAAACGTCTCTGTTTTCCTCTGCGGCGCGGTTAATGAGGGAGTCGATACCCTCGCGCAACTCATCGAATTCCCGGTTAAGCCTGTCAAGATATGCACCCATAACGGGTCACCCTTCCGAATAAGTAACGGTCTATTCATTCGGGCCGGGTGGCGGCTCATGAGGCCGGGTGGCGGCTTCCGTGACAGGGTGGCGGCTCGAGGCCGGGTGGCTGTTCTAATTCGGCACGTTATACCCGGCCGGCCGGCCCGTAAAGGGTTGCGCCATATGGGTCTGCGGCAGAGAGCCTTTCGGCCGGCTCTGTGCCGACGCCTCGAAAGGCCACGAAACAGTGTTGCCGGAAACGGACGCGGCCTCCGTTATTGCGCGGGCCGGGAACCGCCCGGTGGAATTCCACGGAGATAAAAGACACGGCATCCGACGCCTCGAGCACTCGAGGGAACCAGAGAGTTTCCGACAGACATAAACCCATAATGACGGCTGTAGGGTGCCGCCGATACCGCTCCGCCCAATAAGTGAACTCCGACCACGGAGGGTTGCAAAACACTAAACCGAACCACGGCAGGAATAGCCCATCGTCGGCCGGCGTATAAAACTCTTCGGCCGGCACGTGCCACGGACCCTCGAAAGGTGAAGCCGGGTCAAGATCGAACTCGAGGCCCATCGCATCGAATATCCACTTAGGTGTGTAGATATCGTCAGACGTTTTCGCGTAGGCGTCGCCCGGCAAATCGAAAAGGGTATTTAACACCTTGCCGGCAGACTCTCGAGGTAGGCCCGCAACGCATCCCGTCTAGGCGTAGGGCTAGGCGCTACCGTGAGGCTGTGGTCACGCGCGACTAGGACGCCGGCTCCGGCGTACTGCGGCGCCGCTGTAGCCGCAACGTGGGAGAGGCCGCAGGCCTCACGGTAGACAACCCTTTCACCTAGCGCCGTCATAATTGACGTGGATCGATAGACGCGGGTGGAAACAGACCATCCGGTCAATTCTCCGGCGCGCGCCTTTTCCGCGTCCGGGTGGCTCCGGTCAAGCCGGAACGATGCGAACAGGCCGGCGTCCGTTTCCCGCAAACCGATACAGCGCCCGATATATCGGTCTCCCTCATCGCCGAAATGACCCACCATTAGGTTTACCCAGCGGCCGCCTTTCTGACAGTCGCGGGAATAGGCGCCGGCGCTGAAAGCCTCGAGGTAGGTTGTCGCGCCTCCGTCGTCGGATACCGGGTTAGGCACCCCGTAGGGCACGGCTAGCCCATCGACTGTCCAGCCGTCTCCGGACGGCTCGAGCGGAGCGGTAGCCCGGTTAATCAGCAATTCACTCATTTTAGGTAACCTCGATGGGAGTCAATTCCGGGACGCCGGCAGGCGTCTCATTAGGCACGGTGGAGGCCTCGAGCGGCGCCCGGCCGATAACCGCGCGCGCCTCATCGACAGTGAGGAAGCCGGCCGCGATAGATGCCGACAGAACCTCCGTAGTGGTTTTCTGATCCGCGCGCATCCGGCCGGCGTAATCCCACGCCACCCGCGTGCCTCGAGGCATAAGCCACTTTGTAAAGGCCTCAGATATCGGCTCCGAATAACGCATGACACTATCCCGCACGAATTCGATATCCGCGGTTTCAATATTCTGGTACGTCATAGACGGGCCGGCTAACCCTAGTTTGTAATTCGGGATTCCTAGGATCATCGCTACAGCGGCCGCATTCCACTGCCGGCTTTCGACTAGTTGCGCCTGCTCCGCGTTAGACACAATCGGAGTTAAGACATACCCGGTGGGCATAACCACCGGCTCACGGGTACTCGTGAGCGCACGCCACTTGTCTTTCAATTCCTGGGCCTGCTTATCGGTCAAAACCGTTGGCGACTGTAGGACGGCAGGCGGCAGAGTGCCTCCGGCAAAATATTGGCCGGCGTGATTCTCTGCCGCTACCGCTCCGCCCAACCACTCCCCGTATTGCGATAGGACGCCTCTGCCGAATACCTCACCGGAGCGGTTACCGGCAGAGACGTGCAACAGCGAACTAGCGTCTAACAATTCTCCGTTAACCGTGAAAGACCAGAGGTTAGTTTCCGGATCGACAATCACCCATACATCATCGGCCGGCAAAGGCACCAGCCAGCCGGGCCTCAGCGTACGGAAATCGATATCGCCGAATAGCGCAAAGTGATTCCCGTAAAGGATTAAATCCTCCGCGGCCGCATATTTATAATTCCACGGAGGCACGGTCGGATCAGGGTCCGTCAAGACGGCCGGCTGGTCTGCAAGCCGGACGTTCACGCCTAGCGCCTCATCCCAGCGCTGTGCGCGCCACGTGGTCTCCGCGATAGTCGA
>AR_comb_assmDRAFT_10066611_pt1 | contig 22976 bp, 52 predicted proteins | sample ArasoioldDNA_FD_10543 | JGI IMG/M metagenome (IMG submission 10543) | reverse complement strand
TACCTTGAGGATGTCGCGTTGCTTGACGCCAATGAGAGCAACGAGGGCAAGCGCAAGGCGCAAGCTCGCACCGATGAGCGCGTGGTGGCAGCGCGTTCATTGCAGCGCCAGTCCTACCACAACTACGTGCGCTTCCGCGACCTGGCGAAGACCATCGAGATCCGCTGGCGCACTGTCAGTCGTATTGGCGGATTCGTGGGCGATGAGGTGGAAGCCGAGACGGCGGGGGCGATCAAGAACTCGACTCGCGGCAAGGCTCCTGGCACCGCTCGCGGTTCCGGGCGAGCAGAAATCCGACGAAAGCCACGTAAATAGTCATGAAGCTTCCAAGCGGGTGGGAAGAACGGCCAGCCCCCGAGGGCTACAACGAGATGTGGATCAGCCGCTATGGCACTACTGTGCCGTCGCCACGGTTCTTCTGGCATCGGGACGGCCGGGTGGCACTGCTGGGGCGCGAGCCTGTGCAGGGAGGTGAGTTGCGCTGGCACATCAGCGTGCGCCACGGCGATCCTGGCATTGATGGCCGGGTCTGTACGTGGGAGGAACTTGTCGAGACTGCTCACGCTTTGCGCCCCGGCGTGCCGTTTGTGATTGGCATCCCGCCGTTGTCGTGGTGGATCAACCATCACCCGGACGTGCTGCATATGTTCGAGATCAAGGACGAGGCGTTGGTTGCGTCATGGCGCGCTGAACGCGGAGGAGCAGTGCCATCATGAGTGACGACATCTACAACGATCCGCACTTCACCCGGTACGCCGAGCACTTCCTCAAGGACGTACTGCCGATGTTGGATGACTCTGCCATCTCGCTCAGCATCGCTCCGAGCTATGACGGCCAGACTCATGGCGTGGGCGATGTCAAGTACTGGGTCGAGCTTGGAGCCAGCATCATGCTTGACAAACCGATCATCGCCATGATCGAGCCTGGTGCGAAGGTGCCGGAGCGCCTGCGCCGGGTGGCAGATGCGATCATTGAGGTTGATATGAAGACGGAGGCAGGCCGTGAGCGTGCCACTGAGCAGATCGCCGTGGCAATGGCGAAGCTGGAAGAGGCTGGCGTCCTGGGATGATGACGGCGTACATCATCTTTGTTGCGATCTTGGTCGGAGTCGATCTGGCCATAGTGACAGTAGTGATTCTACAACACTTCGACGTGATTGGACCGGTGCCAGTGCCATGAAGGAATGGATCGCGATTGTCCTGTGGGCGATCACAAAGAGGCGCAGCATTGCTGTCAAGATGATTGGCGAGGCGCGAGTCAAGGAGATCGAAACCTCGGAAGGGATGTTCGGGTGACGTACACACCGGGCCGCTACATCCTGGCTGATACCGATGCCTACGGGATGCGCGACATGCCTGGCCTCACGGCTCAGGTCAGGCTCATGCGTGAGACGTTTGAAGCTGGCATCGAGAAGCCGCCGGGACTCATCATCATTGCTGTCGATGACAGCGAGCGTGAGTCGGCCAAGGAGCGCATTCTCAGTGCGCTGGACGACCAATGACCGAGATCGCGCTTGCTGTCGTCTGTGTTGGCATAGTGCTGTACCACACGTTCTTTGTCTGGCCACCGGATGACCGGCCGATGGCGAAGATCTACTACATGGACGACTACCGTGACCGACATCGGTTACGGTGAGCTACGGAGGGCACGGTCGAGCGTAATCAAGCAGGCCGGTGTGTTGGCACCAGGCCGTGGCAGCATGGACACGATGACGCCGATGGTCAGGCTCGGACTTGAGGTGGTCGAGTTCGACGTTTCTGACACAGTTCGGTTCGCTGGTGAGATAACTGGCAAGAATCTTTTCAGAATCAAGGTGGCGAAGGGCAACTATGCAATCGACCTTTTCACCGCAGCAATCTGTTCCGGCATCACCTATGGAGCAGCCGCCGAGCGACGGCGAGGCTAGGCGATGGGCTGTCATCGCTATTGACTGGGGCGCACCCAACGTCTTGGAGTGGTGGTCTGACGAGGAGGCGGCAAAGAAGTCGGCCGATGGCTTCGATGCGCTAGCCTTGCGCGCGGTGGCGGTGCCAGAGGGGCATCGTTGGATCAGGGAGTAGCCATGGATCTTGACAATATTGTCGGCATATGGCTGATCGGAGGGCCGGACAAGATCAGCGGTCACAAAGGTGCCTATCGCCTCGATGAACTGGGCGGCTGGCCCTTGCCTGAACATCTTGCCGCTCTTGTTGTCATGAACAGGGTGGCGGTGGCGCTGCCTGCCAGGGTTCCCCTCGATTACCAGAGGGATGTGACGATCTATCAGAAGATCGGGGAGTCCAAGCTCCCTGATCTCGTGACCGGCCACCTCATGCGGGGTGCGACCTACGAAGCCTTGAACTGATGCGTGCTTGTGGTATTGACATCGCTTCGGCAGGCTGGTCGTGCGTTGCCCTGGCTGTCAATGGCGTGCCTGTAAAGGCTGTTGTCTGGAAGCCTGGTGACAAGAGAGATAGTGCAGCACTCAGGCTTGATCAGCAATACCGTTGGTTCAAGCGGTACCTGAACATCTTCAAACCTGACGTTATTGCTGTCGAAGAACTGGCAGTGTTCATGAGCAAGCCAACGATCCGTGCATTGGCAAGGCATGAAGGCGTTGCGCTCCTGGCAGCCAAGCAGAGCGGTGCCATCGTTCTTTCGCCGTCTGTCGGCCAGTCGAGAGGTATAGTGCTCGGCAATGGGCGACTCTCCAAAGACGACGCATGGCTAGCTTTCAAGAAGACCTACCCCGATTTCAGGCTGCTCGCCAAGAAGAGTGGAGGGTCCGACCAGATGGATGCACTCACGCATGCGCTGGCGGCTCCTACTGTTCTTGAGCGTAAATGACAACACTACGACGACGGCGAAACCCGCAAGGGCCAAAACCTCTTGTCTGGCGCGGCTACCGCAACTGTGATGTCTGCACGCGATGGCGACCAGTAAGTGACTTCACTGTTTACCAGACGCGCACCGGCTATGAGCAGATCAAGGGGACGTGCGATGCGTGTAAGCGCCGGGTCGAGCGCGAGCGTTATGACCGGCTGACCCCTGAGCAGAAGAGAGCCAAGGGGAGGAAGGCCAACAAGCAGGCGCAGAAGCGACGTGACAAGGCACTTGTCTACATTGAACGTCAGCGCGCCATTCTTGACAAGCAGAACGAGAAGATCGAGCGGCTTGAGAAGCGCGTCGAGGCTGGCCGGTCACGGATCTTGCATCAAGAGAACCATCTCGATGGCCCCTATGTTGACGCAGTGCCATTCCGGATGTGGCTCTTGCGCACACATCGCGAGGGTGGCTACAACGTCCAGCAGCTAGCTGATCGGATCGGCAGAGATCACACGCAGGTACAGCGTTGGCTCAACGGGTTTCAGTGGAACGGGGCCGGTCGTGACCCGGTTCCATTCCGCTCGATACAACTCAAGATTGTTGACGAAGTATCAGTAGCGCTCAACGATCCCGGATTAGTGACAAGACTGTATCCGCTACTCATTGAGGATTGATGTCCGATAGAATGCCCTGCAAATGGCTGGTGAGGAGATCATCAGAGCCGAGGATTCGGGGCTGAACGAGCGCCAGATAAGCGCGCTGGGGCGGCTGCACCGCCTTGGGTCACGTCCGCGCATCGAGAACGAACCCTACGATTCAGACCCGCAGATCCGCGCGCTTCAACTCGTGTATGAGGGCAAGATGGGTGGCAAGGGCCTGGGTCAAGGCCGTCCTCGTACCGGCGTCAGCACTGCCGATCAACGCCAAGCTCGCGCGGCCGAGGTGATTGCGGCTGAGATCCGCGAGCGCTTCACCGGCAGAATGATCAGGGCACTTGACAGAGCCTTGAAGAAGGATGCTGGGACACGTGCGAATCTCGATGCTGTCAAGCTTGCTCTTGATATCGAGAACCGCGAGGCAGCGCTTCAACTCAAGGAGTACGAAGCGGACTTCGATACCAAGACAAAGGAGCAGTTGATTGCCACCCTCTTCGAACTTGTCGCAGAACCGCAGACTGCGGCAGCCATCGAAGGCACGGCGTGGGATATCACCGACGCCGAAACCATCGAAGACGAAGACTCATCCGCTGCTGGAGAAGCTGGGAGTAACGGAGATACCCCCAGTGTTGACAGCAATGGGCATCACTCCCGAGGCGCTGGATCGCTTAGAAGTAAGCGACTTGCGCGACATCGTGAGCAGAGTGTCAACCCTTTCACGCAGGCTGCGCTACGAAGGACCGAGCAATGACGACGAACTTCATGCGTGGGTCAAGGTCAACATCGGTGTTGACATCCCGCGTGAGCCGGTCTGTGAAGACCATGTAGCACCGTTTCAGTTCCTGGCAGATCTGTACTTCGAGCGGGTAGGCTCGGCGCTTGCGCTGGCGAATCGCGGTGGCTCCAAGACTTTCATCGTCGCCTGCCTGCACTTCCTCAATAGTACTTACAAGTCTGGTTGCGAGTCCCTGTCCTTCGGGGCGACGGAGGCACAGGGCAACCGCTGCTATGGCAACATTGAGGACTGGTGCTACGAGCGCGACAAGGAAACTGGCAGGCGTACTGACAAGGTTCTGCCGTTCATCCGCGACAAGCCCAAGAAGTCGAGCACGGTGTGGAAGACCGGCTCCACCGTCGAGGTCGTGGCAGGCTCTGAGAACGCCGTCTCCGGCCCGCACCCGGCCAAGTCGCACGCCGATGAGATCGACCAGATGGAGCGCGGCGTCTGGAACCAGAGCCGTGGTATGGCTGTCACTAATCGTTCCACCGGCCCGCTGCCGCACTGGATGGACTTCGACGGGATGATCCCACCGCAGGACATCGCCACCAGTACGCGCAACTCCACGAAGGGACTGATGCAGGAGCTTCTTGACGAGATCGAGGAAGATGTCAAGGCTGGCAACATCGCTCAGTTCATTCTCTATTCGTGGTGTATTTGGGAGACGATCAAAGAGGTGCCGAATTGCAGGTGTGCTGACCCCCGCCTGCGGAGGAAGCGCCTCAAGGATCTCGGCATGGACGAGACTTCGCTCTGTGACTGCAACAGAGTTGTCAAGGGCCGGTTGCCAAGTGGCAAGCAGCGTACCCTCGAAGTCGTCTGCGGTGGCAAGGCGTTCCGCGCTCGCGGTTGGAAGCCGTACATCGATCTCGTCCAGACATTCAAGCGCAACACTCCTGGCACATGGATGTTGCAGCATGAGTGTCGGCACGGCCAGGATGAGAACAACTACATCCAAGATTGGGCGCTCGGTCTGTACGGCATCCGCCACTACGAGCCGCACCCGATGTACGGTCCCATATACAGGGGTGTTGACTGGGGATCGACACACCCGGCCTGCGTGCTCTACTTCCAATATCTGACAGCAGAGGTGCCAGCGCTCGGATATGAGTACGAGCCGATCTGGCTCCAGTCTGACATCTATGTGGCCTTCCACGAGATCTACGTCGCCGGAGTCGGCTCTGACACACTAGCCAAGCGTGTCGTCATTGCTGACGAGCAGTTCAAGCGTGAGTACGGTGGCGGCTGGAAAGTCCGGGGCACGTTCTGCGATCCGCAGGGAGCCGGTGACCGGATCATCTTCCAGAACCATGGCATCCCGTCCTCCTGGCCTATCAAGACCCGTAACAAGGTGCGCTTCATCGAGACGGTGCAGAACCTCGTCATTGATGACAGGTTCGCTGTCGATGTTGACTCCTGTCCGATGTTCTGTGAAGAGGTCGAGGGCTGGCAGAAAGACCCGAAGACTGGCAAGGAGCTTGACAAGTTCAACCACGCGATGGCGGCATGGCGCTATGGGATTGCGAATGCCGAGGCCATTGAAGGCAAGCGTCGTGACAAGAAGAACAAGAAGGGCCAGGGCAGCGCAGCCAGCAACGGCGCTACGGCTCAGCGTCAGGCAGTCGTGTCCCGCCGCACCCCCATGGAGGCTGAGGCTGGCGAGATTGTCTACGGTTCGGTAGCATCGCGCGGTGGATCGGCAGTTGAACTAGACCCGCGCTTCACCCTCAACGTGAGATGAGACATGGCCGACGTAAATGTCAAGATTGATGAGAGCGGCGTCGAAGAAGAAGACGTTGCCAAGATCGAGAAGTCTGTCAAGGGTATTCCCCAAGCGCCCACGACAGCACAGCAGACACCGACGCAGGATCAGTGGACTGCATTCAGTACGCAGCTTGGTCCTCCGTTCGATTCCGAGCGCGTCACGCTGTACCAGATGCGGCAGATGCGCAAGGATGCGATGATCGCGTTCGGCCTGCACTACATCAAGGTGCCTCTGGTGCGGGCTGAGTGGCACATCGAGGCACGCGACAAGAACGGCCCGAATGCGCAAGTTGCCGCGTTTGTTGACGCCGCTCTGCGCCCGATCTACGCTCGCTACATCTTCCAGCGAATGCTCGCTCTGGACTTCGGCTTCCAGGCAATGAGCAAGCGCTTCATCATGAAGAACCCTGGCGGCATCTATAGCGATCCCGCCGAGGCCGACCAGACCAGGCAGATCAAGCCGATTTGGGACGAGGGTTCGGTCGATCCGGTGATCTGGAAGGCTCCCGTCCCGCTGCGCCCTGAACTTGTCAAGCCTGTTTTCGATGACAAGACAGGCGAATTCGCGGGCATGACCTACGACGCACCGCAGGTGACACGCGCCAGCACGAAGACCAGCCGTAGCAAGACCGGGCAGAAGGGCCTGATGGAGATCGACGTGTATCACAGCTTGTGGGGCACGAACGCCAAGGACGATGAGCACGGCTCGATCTACGGCTTCCCGCGCACCGGCCACGCAAGGGACTACTGGTGGGCCTACAAGTTCCTGTTCCAGCTTTCCAACCGTGGCTACGAGCGCGTGGCCATCCCGCCCGTCATCGCCTTCCATCCGGAGGGAAGCAGTGTCATTGATGACACAACCGGTGAGACGCAACCGAACTGGCAGATCGCGCTTGAGATGGCAGACCGGCTCCGCAGCAATGCGGTCGCGGCCGTGCCGTCAACAATGGCGGAAGCCGGACTGGGGGAAGCGTCCAACTCGCAGCGTGCGTGGGACTTCAAGTTCCTAGAGACGCCATGGCAGAGCCTCCAGGGCTTTGACACACGCTTCAACTACCTCAACGTGATGAAGCTGCGTTCGGTGTGGGTGCCCGAGCAGGCGTTCATCGAGGGCGAGGGCGGCACCTCCTCGCGCAACGTCGCGTCACAGATGGCTGAGATCTTCACGGAGTCGCAGTCACTGTTGATGGAAGAGGCTGACGACGAGATCAATCGCTACATGATCCCGCAGCTTCTGATCGTCAACTTCCCGGAGTTCATCAACAATGGCGGCGTGGCGTACAAGGTCAGCCACGGCTTCCGCAAGGAGGACATCGAGTTCTACAAGCAGGTGCTCCAGCTTGTCGGCCAGAGCCAGCCGGATCTCCTTGCCAACCAGCTTGACATCACCGAACTGCTGCGCCGGATGAACGCGCCGCTGAGGGACGCCCGAGCATTGGAGCGCGAACGCCAGCAGGTTGCGGCGCAGAGTGCCTTGGGTGGGCCACCACTGGTGACACCAGGCCCTGGCAATGTCGGCGTGATCGCGAACCCGAATGTCAACCCTGGCTTCCAGAACGGCGGCTCGGTGCCCGCTCCACGTGGCGGGGCAGCAGGGTTCTCCTACGACGCCTCGATCTACTACCAGCAGCCGACGATCTACATGCAGCCTCCGGAGCACATGGACGCCTGGCTGGGAGACGCCGACGACTTCATCACAAACCTGCCTGTCAGCAAGCATTACAGCGACAAGACGCTGCGCTCGCTGGCGCTCCAGTTGCGGCGTGTGTGGGAGGCGCACTTCCGCCGCCTGTATCCCGACTTCGCCAAGTACGTCAACGGCATTGACAAGCTCGAACTGGCCGACGAAGGCAAGCGGGTCAGGATCACGAAGAAGACGGCCGAGGCAGCGGTGTCCAAGCTGATGAAGGGATGGACCGTCGCCAGCGAGGAGATGGAGAAGCTGCGGCAGCGCTCGACAGAACTCATTCGCAAGATGGTTGACAGGGGAGCACGGCTCGACCAGAAGCGAACGAGGGTCGATGCCGAGCTTGACGAAGATGACATCAATAGCTTCGTCACTGAGCAGGTGGGGAGGTTGATCCGCCTCACAGATCGCACGTTCAAGGAGGAGATGCGTGGATTCGTCATCGACGCCATCAGAGATGGACAAGGCCCTGGCGAAATTGCGGACGGCATTACGAGCCATTTCCAAGGCTTTGAGACGACTCGCGCAGACCGTATTGCGCGTAGCGAGACTCGTGATGCAGTCAATGCTGCCACCTTGCTGTCGGGTCAGGCTGCCGGTATCCGATACGTCCGGGCGACGGATGGCGAGGATTTCGATGAGGACTGCAAGGCTCGCAACGGGCGGCTTTACACCGTCCGTGAGGCTTGGCGTGAGATGCGCAAGGAGCACCCGAACGGGACACTGGGATTCGATCTCATCCCCCGAGCCAACTTCTCGGTCGAGTATGTGGCGCAGATGCCAGAAGGAACACCCGACGACAGCGTTGCCTACTTTGACGAGGATTCGGAGACGGCCTTCGTAGTCTTCAACAGTGATGGCATCGATGAGTACCTGATGCAGTTGGCGGACTGGCTCATCCAACAGAACGGAAGCAGGAACGGAGTCCCCGCATGAAGTACATCGTGTTGACATACGAGAACAATGACAGCCAGATGGTCATCGAAGCGCTCGGACCAGAGACGGTGCTCGGCATGGTCGCTGACGTGATGCGTGGCAATTACGTCAGTCCTGCTGGCAAGAAGGTTGTCAAGATCGAGATCGGTGACATGATCGACATGGGGCGTCAGTGGCGCGTCCCCTACGGTGCTGGCGAAGTGGAGCGACAGGGAGAACCATCCGTTGTCAGTGGAGCCAGTGGGTGAGGGCGCGGCGTACCCACTTCACGAAGCGCGTCTTTCGACTCCCTGGTGGCACGGAGGACAATGACCTGTGGGTCTATGACATCGCTGATGACAGCGGCAACAATGTCATCGCCTCTGTTTGGGAGCCGACGCCGGAGGAGCGGGAGCGGATCGCCAAGGGCTGGAACATCCGGTTGCTTGTGTGGGGCCACGGTGTCCCGCCACTAGCCATTGACACCACTGATGAACCGCTGGGGAGGGAGCCTGATGATTGAAGACGAGGAACTGACATTCAGCATGATTGACAGAGATGCTGACACCGGCGCTCCGATCATGCTGGCTGTCAGAAAGCCAGGCCAGGTGGCTGCTCAGCCCGATCCCTCCGGCGCTGTCCTCCATCGCGGCGCAGCGTCTGGCAACCCGAACTTCGATCCGATCACCGGCAAGTTCGCTGGCAAGAAGCTCAAGGGCCTTGAGGTCGTCGCTGAGACGGTGCAGGCCGGAGCACTGCCGACACAGAGCGGTATCCCTGCTGGCGTCGATCCTCTGGTGTGGGCGCGCAGGATGGCAGCCGTGCGCGATGCAGCCAGGACGCTTGACGATCTGACGGCAGAGACGGTCGGCACGTTCCTCCAAGCCAGGGTGGCAGATGTCAATCAAGTTGACATCCAACAGTTCCTGGCTGATGCGCAGTGGCAGCGCATCGCGGACCTGGCCGACGCGCTCGATCAGAAGCTCAAGGGCAAGCAGGCGGTCAAGGTCGGCGTGACTGCTGGCTTTGCCAGGCGCGTGTTCGCCGGACTTGACGGTGCAATGGCCGGACATCTTGTCAAGATCCTTGAAGGAAAGGGGTGGAGCGCAGAAGACATCAAGAACAACGTCGTCAACAAGGTCAAGAACCCCGAACTGAAGGGGCATCTCGATGTCCTCTACGGCACGCCGTTGCCGGAGGGCAAGAAACCAAAGGAAGGTGAACAGTAGTGGCAAGTAACGGAAGACTCCCGGCGTCAATGCTGGGGGAGATTCCGGGCGGGCGGCTGGAGGAGCATGCCGCCAACTCCTGGCTGCGTCTACGCGCGCACATCGGCAAGGAGGCGGGCATCTGGATCTGCCCGACTTCTAGCAGGACTGCTTACAGAACGTATGCTGAGCAGGAGTACTTCTGGAACCTCTACATCCATGGCCATGGCGCGCTCGCTGCACGGCCGGGGACGAGCAACCACGGCTGGGGCGTGGCCGTCGATGTCCCTCAGACGATCATGGCAACACTGATCAACCGCTTCGGCGCGAGCTTCGGGTGGCAGAAGCGCTGGAGTGATGCCCCGTCTGAGTGGTGGCATTTCAAGTACGCCCCGCAGTACGATCAGCACAAGGGTGACAAGCCTGGTGGCAACAACTCCCACCCGTACCGCTTCCTGATGGACGACGAGAAGCACTGGCGCAACGTGCTCATCCGTGAGCGCAAGCTGGCTCGCAAGTACGGCGGCTGGGACAAGATCGGTGACGATCACCTGGCAATGGCCAAGCGCGCCAAGGCGTGGCTGCGTCGGCGTATGTCACACATCAAGAAGGTCGCCAACACGCAGTCCGGCGGCTGGAAGAAGTACCACCGTCGTGTCAGGTACAACTACATGAAGAAGGTCGTCAATGGCTGAGAACGAAGCAGCGGTCAAGCAGACCGAGGACCATCTCGAAGAGGCTGTCCCTCACACCGAGGTGGCAACAACCGTGTCAGATATCCCGGTGGACTACGGGAACCCTGGCATGGCCGACTTCCCGGACCCGGTGTTCGATGAGGTCGATGACGACGAGGACGAGACGCCGAGCGAGGGCGAGCCGAAGGACGACGACGGCGAACTGGACGACGACGACGAGATGGACGAGGACGAGGTGCCGGTCGTTCCGCCTGGCATCGAGCCGGATCAGCAGTACGATCACGATCCGGAGGACTGATGACACTCCCTCAGACCCCGAACAGATCGATTCCCGAATCACTCAGGAAGGGGGATGAGGGCTGGCCGGTCTACGGCCTTCAATCGGGCCTCGATGCGCTCAACTACAACCTGACCTACGACGGCGACTTCGGAGTTCGCACTGATCAGGCGGTGCGCGAATTCCAGATCAAGCAGAAGCTCGGCGTTGACGGCATCGCCGGTCAGGCCACGCAGTTGCGGATCATTTCGTTGATCGATGCCAAGACGCATGACAAGTTCGACAGTCTGCCTGCTGGATTGCTGCGTGGCTTCAGTGAGGCAGAAGGTGGCAACAATCTTGGCGCTGTCAACTGGAATATCAAGGGTGGCGTCGATTGCGGTGTCGTGCAGGTTCGCTGCTACGGCCCGCCGTTCAAGTCCAACGAGATGTACGTCGCCTACGATCCGTCCATGGCGATGGAGCGCATCGGCCACAACTTCATGGGGCGGCTGAACGACTTTCGCCAGATGCCGTATGCGAAGACGCATTCGGTCCAGTTCGCTCAGCGATGCGCGGCGCTGTCATGGAACTGGCCGTGGGGAGCCGAGGAGCTTGCCAGGAACGGCAGGTTCCCAAACCCCAACAAGGACGCGACGTGGGCCGTCATCAACGGCAAGCGCATCAAGTTCCCTGACGGGGCACCAGTGATGACATACAAGGACTGGTCCGAGTTCTACGCCATGGGTGGCAAGCATGGCGAGGGCAGAGTTACGAAGTACGTCCGCTGGTGAAAGGAGTATTGCATGGCAGGACTGACAGCGGGACCACGGCCGGATATCACACCGCCACAGCTTGTGGCGATGGTCGCGGCTGGCATCCCGATCATCGCGCAGCTTCTGCACGCCTTTGGGATCTACGATCTCTCAGTCGAGGCACAGGTCGCGCTCAACAATGCTGTCACGTGGGCAAGCGTGCTGGCAGGGTCGCTGATCGGGGGTGACGCTCTGCTGCGGCTCGGGCGCAATCTGCGCAAGGGCAACGTCGAGAGCGCGCTCGCGGCTGGCGGCGAGGGAGACAGGCTGGAGATCGTGAAGGACATCACGCATCCTGGCTCCACTGTTGTTCCGACCGAAGGCCGTTCTGACACGACGACGGGGTTCGAGAAGACACCATGAGCATCCTGCGCGGGCACGAAGATCTGAGGCCGAAGGCAATCGTCGGGTTTGACATGGGGTTCGCCCTTGTTGACTGCGGCGAGCAAGGCGTGAAGCACTACCGGCTCACCGTGGGTGCCGCTGGTAACCTGCACGCCGAGCCGGTTGAGGACAAGCAGCACAGCTTGCCGGATCAGCTTGCCCCGGAGCTTCGTGCCCGTCGCACCCGTACAGTTGACCAGATGTAAGGAGTATTGAATGGACAATCACCCGCGCCTAGTGCGCAACTCAAAGAATCGGCGGTGCCAGCGTTGTTCAGGTGTTCACGAGTTTCTGACACGTCTCAGTGACGACATCTCCTGTGATGCCCCCGTCGCCTTCGCCCCCGACAAGGCACTCAAGATGGCAACCCTACTCGCCAACGGCGCTCAAGATGTGGTTCGTGTGCCTGATGACACTGTTATCGTTATGGATGACAGCGCTCGTCGGCTGCCACGATCAGGAACCGGCACGGTCAGGCTTGCACAGTTCACCTCCACTGCACAGTCGGCATGACCGTTGACACGAGAGTGGACGATGCCTTCATCCTTCTCGTGTGCGTGGTGTGCATCATGATTGTTGGCATGATCACCATCGTCGCCCTGCTGCCGGGTCTATAGCGATCCGGTGTATGATCGCACCCATGTGCTTCCTATCTGATCGTGACCTGATGGTCGTGGGGCCGAGCCTGGTGACGCCATTCGATCCTGAGTGCGTTGGACCGGCCAGCATCGACCTCCACCTGTCAACCGAGTTCGTGGTGCCTGACGTGAGCGCACGGCTGGCCTACATCGATCTCGATGCCGGTGAGGACAAGCCGAGACTCCCGATGAAGGATCTGGTCGATCTGCATGACGAAGACGGTTTCGTTCTGCACCCCGGCGAGTTCTGTCTCGGCGTGACCATGGAGCAAGTCAACTTGCCTAACAACATTGTTGGCAGGATCGAGGGCAAGAGCAGCCTCGGGCGATTGGGGCTGATGGTTCATGTCACGTCGGGCTTCATCGATCCCGGCTTCCGTGGTGGACTGACGCTACAGATGACAAATCTTCTGCGTATCCCCATCGTGCTGCGTCCGCACAAGCGGATCTGCCAGGTCGTCTTCGCCTACCTCAACAGCCCTGCCATGAATCCTTACGGTGGCAACTATCAGGATTCGCAGGGCGTCGTCGCCTCGAAGGGCGTGACAACATGATCTTCTGCGGGAAGTGTGGCCAGCGCAACGGGTGGCCGATGTCATCAGTGAGGGCAAATCGCGTGCCGTGCGAGATCTGCGGTGGCTTCGACCAGCTTCAGGTCAAGTCGCGCTCCGGCACACGAACGATCAACCTGCCGAACTACTCCTACCCCAGCAACCTGCTGCCATCTGCTATCGAGAGAGATGACGAGAGTGTCGAGCAGCAGTAACGACATTGGTCGTGGGCTTGAGCAGCGCATCAAGGACGCGCTCGGTGGCGAATTCGTCAAGCAGTCTGGAGGTGGCAAGTTCGAGAAGCTTGATGTCAAGGATGATGCCAAGTTTGTCTACTTCGCCAGAGCGACGACGCGGATCAGTGAGGCTGGCTTCCGTGCGCTCTGGAAGATGTGGTCTGAGACGAAGCGGGGCACGCGCGGTCCTGCCGGTCATGGCAATGATGCCAAGCCCGCGATGGTGTTCGAGATGAATGGCGAGTTGCTAGTGACGACACGTCTGGCTGATCACGTGGCGATGGCGACGGGCGAGATCCAGCCGTATGTGACAACCAGCAAGGCTCAAGACCGAAGGGCGCGAGCAATCCAAAGCCCAAGGGATCGTTGATGCGCGCATTCATCACTATCAATCTGAAAGCCAACACTACTGACAAACCAGACAGCCCTGTGCGGGGGATGAATCTCCCGTATCTGACAAGGCAGGGCCTGCCGGTGTTCACGCTCGACACCGAGCCAGCGTTCTTCGTCGGCCCTGATTGGGTTCAGGTTGATGCGTTCCCTGGCATGATCGGCATCGCACAGAAGGGTGATCAGATCTACTGTGTTGACGCCGATGAGGAGGTTCAGCCGCTTCCGTTCCACATCATCACCCACAAGCAGTACGAGCGGTTCCTGCACCTTGAGGAGTCGTTCAAGAAGGAAACGGTCTAGAATAGGCCGTGGAGGTGTGTCAGAAATGGCCAGAAAGAAGTCAACACACAAGACAACCAGGCGGCGTAAGCGCGGTACGCCGAGGCCAAAGCAGAAGTCAACGGCCAAGGGCGTCAAGCGGCTGAAGTCGAGTCAGTTCGCTTACCCCAAGACGCGCAAGTACCCGATCAACACGAAGAAGCGCGCTCGCGCTGCCCTGTCATACGCAGCACGCAAGGACACCGCAGGCAGCTATGCTCACGTAGCTCGCAAGGTGCGCAAGAAGTACCCCGGACTTGTCAAGAAGAAGTAGAAAGGACAGCACTAGTGGCAACAGCCAAGAAGCCCCTCCACCCTGCGCTCCGAGCCAATGCGGAACGGCTCAAGCGCGGCGAGCCTCTGCACGGAGGCAAGCGCAAGACCACGGCGAGCGGCGCACCGCCAGCGCGCCCGAAGATCCGTTCAGCCAAGTCGAGGAAGGGATAGCCATGGCCGGTGCCGCCGCAGTTATCAAGCGTCATGTCGCCAAGTGCGGCACGAAGGGCAACAAGAAGCCGCCCTCTGTCAGCAGTCGCAACCAGAACGCTGCCAGCCAGCGCGTCGGCGGCTATGCTGGCGCGAGCTTCAGCAACGACATCGGTCGCCGGTAGTGGACGCCGACCTTGAGCGGATCACCCGCATCGCTCAGGGAGGTCTTGAGAGCGGGAGAGAGGAGTCAGAAGACGAAGAAGATCTGCATCTAGACACATTCGCCATTGTTGGCGTGTGGGCCTGGAAGGATGCAAACGGTGATGACTGTGAGGGCTACAGCATCTGGTCAGAAACTCGCCGGACCCACGTGCAGGCAGGCATCCTCATCGCCGGTCTACAGCGTCTTGCTGAAGGCGGGGGACATTCGTAAACACTAGTGAGAGGGACGATCATGGAATCACCAGAGGAGAAGGAAGAGAAGGAGGCCGCTGAGGCTGCCGCGTCTGATCAGCAGGAGAATGATCCGCGCGGAGAGGGCATCGAGGGCGGAAGCAGCGGCATCGGCGGCGGCGTTGCGGACAAGATCTCGGCCGAGGACGTGCCGGACGATCTGAAGCCGGACAACGAGTAAGTAATCATGACCGACCCCCTACAACCTGTGAGTGGAAACTGGCAAACACTCACAGTGCGTTGGTTGTAGGGGGCCGATCAGTCTCCGTTGAGGGGCGCTAAGCAGCCTACTGTCAACAGAGAAGACAAGATGGCATACATCAAGATACCAAGCATCAAGATCCCAATCCACATTCCAGAACTGGAGAGAGTTATGGCCAAGATCGATGACGTTGTGAATCAGGTGCAGCAACTGACCGAAGCCGTTCGCGGGTTCGTTCAGCGCCAGGCCGACCAGATCGCGCAGCTTCAGCAGGAGTTGTCAACACTCCAGGCTGACGACGACGTGGAGAACTCGAAGCTGGACGGCCTGTCGAACGTCGTGCAGAGCCTCACCGACGAGGTGAACAGCTTCGGCCAGACGCCGGTCCCGGTCGATCCGGCTGAGCCGGGAGGCGAGACGGAACCCATCGCGGACGAGCCGGTGACGCCTCCGGACGAGGAAGCTCCCGCCTGAAAGGAGTGATGACATGGCCGGTCTGACGGTCAAGCAGACGCCGCTCAAGGGAGCAGGCGGCTACACAACCACGACACCGACGCTCACGCCTGGGGCTGGTCACCTCAAGCCGTTCGGCGGCGGCGTGCCGGATGTTCGTTCGTCCTCGCACGCAATGCCGTCGCCGTACTTCCGTGGCCGTCGCGCAGCACCGCGTGCTGACACGGAAGCGCTGCTCAAGAACCAAGAGCGCGTGATCGTGCCGTGATTACTGATGACATCTCCGACGACACTAGGCGCTAGTCACAGCACGACTGAACTACGGTGAGGCAACTCGGGCACGTCCAGTGGCCGTGAACCCGAATCAGCGTTACGTGCTGTAAACATGCAGGACACTTGATCACTTCATCCACCTCGCAGGGGCACGCCGGATCGATCTCACCGGCAATGCAAGCTCGTGTGTGGTAGTAGGCCACCTGCGCACCACTCTACCGAACTGTGTACTATGCGCCGCTGCTAGGGATGGCAGCGCGCCCCCGGAGCAGACCAGGGAAGGGGATATGCCTGCTCCGGGGACGCATCTGTCAAAGCCTACCTACGCGCGGCTGCGGATGCGAGTGCGCGTCTTGCCAGCGGGCTTGGCGGCAGCCCGCGTGCGAGCCGGAGCGCGACGGGTGGCAGCGGCGGGCTTGGCCGTGGTGCGCTTGGCGGGAGCGCGGCGGGCGGCGGGAGCCTTGGCAGCAGTCTTGCCATTGCCATTGCCGTTGCCTGCGGTCACGCCCTCGCGCTCAGCGAAGTCGCCCATCTTGTAGAGCCACTGACGGCTGATGCCGGACTCGTCGGCAACCTTCGCCATCGAGACACCGCCGATGATGGCCTCGCGCGCTGCGTCGTGCAGAGCGTTGATCGACTCCTTGTGCTCCATCTCGGCCTTCTTGCGCCGCTCACCGGCCTTGGCGACGGCCTTGAGCAGACGCGCCTCGGTGCGGGGATCGACGTTCTTGCTGGCGCGGCGGACAGGCCCGTCGCTGCTCTTGGCGGCAGCAGGCTTGGCCCGCTCGGTACGCTTGGCTGAAGCACGTGCCGGAGCCTTGCGGGCCGGGGTCTTGCGGGTACTGCGGGCGGGCTTGGCAGCGGGCTTGTCGGTGGACTTCCCGGCGACCTTGATCTTGACTGGCATGATGATGCGTTCCTCCTGTGAGGGGTTTTGTTGGGTATGTTGCCGTCATGATAGCAGACGGCAAGAGGGTTGTCGGCAGACCTGTCGTCTGCCTTGAGAGGTACTGCTAGAAGACGAAGGCGATGACCGCGATGATCATCAGGATCGTCAAGGGGAGCCTGAGCAGTTGAGGGGCGAACTCGGCCGTCTCCTGCTTGCGCTTCTGGCGTCCCACGTACTCGTCGTACTCCTTGGCGGTCATTCTTCAGCGTCCTTGTCGTCGGTGTTGTCGTCCTTCTTGCGCTTCTTGCGCCGTTCTGCCTTCTCGGCCTCCTCCTGCATGCGAAGCTTCTCCTCATGCGTGGGGATGCCGCGAGCCTTCATCTCGATCTCCTGACGGGCGATCAAGTTGCGCGCCATGTCAACCTGACTGACGCTGGTGCCGAGCGCGAGAGCCACCCACGCCGGTTCCTTCATGTAGCCCTCGCGGTCGCTTAGGCTGTGCATCCACGATCCGTACCGATTGTGCATCGTGTACGTGATGTCGTTGTTGCTGACATCGATCTTCCAGTAGCCGTTCTCCTGCACCACGTTGTGGTAGCGCAGGCCACCGATGGTGAAATCGCGCTTGGCACTGGCGGCTGCCAGCTTACGCGCCTTCACACCGGCAAGGCTGTTGTCGGGCTTCTCAGGCATGAGCACGATCTGCTTCGCCTGCTTGCGAGCGCGCAGTTCGGCCAGCGTCTTCGGCTTGTCCTTCTGCTTCCGACGCTGGTTCACTACGTCCTTCAACCCCATCAGTCATCCCTTCTGGAAGTAGCCGTAGACGCATCGTGTGCCATCACGGCCTGGATTGTGCATGTCATGTATGACGCCATCTACCACAGCCGTCACGTGCTTGCTGAGCCGGACAACCAACCGGCCATCCGGTAGCTCCTCCTTGCGCAGATGCACGGTGCAGCCGGAACCGACCTGCATCGTCGGCACCCACAGCCAGCCGAGATCGAGCAGGTACGGCTCGTAGACATCGCGGAAGACGCCGTTGCGGGCGCTCCGGTGGCCACGTGTGCGATGCCTGCCACGGCTGTTCCGCATGCCCTCAGCGAGTGCGTCGTACACCTCCTTGTACGGGAGGCCGGTGGCGATGGCGATGCTGCGGGTCACGCAGTCGCCAGTGTTGCCGACATAGCCAGCGGCGGCGCGGCCACCGTCGTCCTTGACCCACATCATTGCGGCTTCTTCGGCTGCTTGCGCTTGACCTTCGGCGGCTGCTTCTCCCCGGCCAGGCGCTTGGCGTTCTGAGCTTGAGTGTGGTGCTGGCGCTTGGCCAGCGTCTTGGCACGCAGCTTCCTGTTCATCGCTGGGATGATACCACACTTCGTCAGGAGTCCTGACGGCCAGCGTGCAGGCCGATGCTGATGCCATCCATCGACAGCGCCGTCAACGAAGGCATCAGTCGCTCGATCTCCGGCGACAGCTTCACCACCGTCTTCTCGGTGCGCGATAGAGCACGTGGATCTTGGCCGTCAAGAATCATTGCAGCACGCAATGCACGCTGAGCGGCGATGTACTGCAAGCCGACGAAATCGACGTTGAGGAGGTTGTTCACCCAGTCCATGTTGTCGCCGTCGTATTCATCGCTGAGCGCATCCATGTAGCGTGCTGACACTGCAAGGTCGTCCTGGCCGATCATGATTCACCTCTCGTTGTGGGATGGTCTTCTTCGGCCATCTCTTCGATCTCCTGTATGACCTCACGCACGTTCTGGAAACGCGGCGGGAGATCACCCTCGTTCAGTTCATCGAGCTTGTCGGCATTCTCTGCCAGGAACTTCTTGATCTCCGGATCGTCCGGATCGAACAACTCGTCATCAGTGTAGAACTCTCTGACGAAGTGCATCGGCACGTCGATGTAGCGCTCAATCGCCTTCGGCTGTCCGAGCAGCTTGATGTGGGCGTACATCCGTACATGCGGATCGACCGGTACTTCATGGGCGTGCTTGTGGATCTGGCGCGGCCCCAGGATGTGCGTGCCCTTGGGGTCCAGCAGCCTGAATTGCGCAGGCTTGAGGTTGCGGTTGTAGTTGAGCCGGTGGGCCTCGCGGGCGATCATGCGAAGCTCACGAGTGTTGACGATCAGTGAACGACCGTCGCGTGCTCGTTCCATGTCAGTCTCCCATGTGGTCTAGTTCATCACGCAGCAGCGCGCCGTCAAGCTCGCGCTCTGCCTCGTACAGCGGCCCTTCCTCGCGTCCGCCACAGCCACTGACGGCTGCGCCAACGAGGTTGGTCACGGCCTCCAGTTGCAGGCGGGTCAAGGTGATCAGAATGCTGTCACTCATGTTTCTCCTTTTCATCAAGCATCTTGCGCCAGCGGTCCTCGGCTTCTGCGCGCCGATGATCTGGCCAGGTATCGCCTACACCGGGCTTGCGCTCGGGAGGCTCGGGGTGCCGCCGCTTGTTCCACCAGATCTTGAAGTCGAAGATCTCGACAACTAGATAGACAATAGCAGCGACAAACGGTACACCGAGCAGCGCTGCCTCAATCACTGGTAGGGAGGCTCAGGTTGCGCCGGGTTCAGGTCGTTGAACTTGAGCAGGCACGACCAGCACAACCCATCGGTGAGGGTCGTGTTGTTGAAGTAGTCCTCGGTCGGTGTGCATTGGTACTCCTTGCCACAGTCAGCACACTTGACCATCTGCCAGCGAGCGTCAACCCTAGCGGGTGAATTCGAAGGCTCGCCGGACTGGCTTGATCGGGGCATCCTCCGGTCCCTTCATGTAAGGCATGATCCAGATCTGCCGGTAGGCGTTGGGATCGCCAACGTCACCGAGAGTGCTGTAATACTGATTACGCCAATGACCTCTCACGACCCACTGCCACTTCCAGTCCACCTCGCTCGGGTCATGATCGTCATACGGCTGGCGTTGCCTGCGAAGAGTGATGACAGTCACGTCTTCGGTGCGGTAGTGGCGCTTGCGGTCACGCCGTAGCTGCCGGGGCAGCGCATGCTTTGTCGGCACGATCTGCCGTGACAGACGCCAGAACGACTGGAGCAGCAGCCACGTGCGTGCTCGTAGGTCGATCTCTCCTGCATGGTCAGGACTCTTGGCAGTCATCGCGATCCAGTCCTCAAGCTGACCGAACGGGATGTAGCCGGAGAACAGAATCGCCCAGTTCCCCAGCGCTTCCCAGGAGGCACGCTCGTCCGCATTCAGATTCGGACGGTTGAAGTCGTCCAGATCATCGATATGTGACCACAGTGTGTACCACACACCGTCAGGTGGTCGCTCGGACCAGGCAACCTCGCCAGCACCAGCCGGAATCCAACTGATTGCGCGGAACGAGATCTTGTTGCCATCGATGTCAGTCATGACCATCTGCTTCGGCAACAGCGCGAAGCTGATCGGCGTGGGAAGATCCCAGGCGTGCAGCACCTCGGCCTTGAACGACTCGCGGGCGTGGTCCCACATGTCCACGACCTCCATTGACACGTACATCGGATCTGCCTCTTGCAGCAGATGCTCGTGAAGTGTCAACATCATTCCATCAGGGAAGCTCTCCTCGTAGGCGCTCTCCTGAAAGTCCGTGATGTACTCACGGAACAGCGGATTGTGTCTGAGCGTTCCCAGTAGGCGCTCCTGTTCGAATGCCGCGTCACTCCATCTCTGCATTTACAACCTCCGGGTCGTACAGGCCGACTTCGCCCAGCGCGATGATGACCGCGTTCTTGATGCCCATGGCCATCTCATCGGCACGGTCGTACTGCTTCGTTGTGACATCACCGATGACACGACGTATGGTCGGCTTGCACCTGGCGACGACCGTGAGGGCGATGGCTGCCACGTCGTCTGAGTCCAGCACCTTCTCGTTATGAAGCGCCTTGTAGGCGTTCTCGATGTCGGCCTGGATCTCGGCACCGATGGGTAGAGCGCTGAGCGCTTGGCCGTTCTTGAAGTCGGCTCTCAGAGCGGTGACGATGGTTTCGAACTGCTCGTCAGTGAGCTTGACGTATTTCATATCGGGTCTGTCCTCACGATGTGTTGGGAGTTGAATGTGTCGCCAATGAAGACAGTTACTCGCAGTGTCTTTGCGCTGCCTTCAGGCATGATGTTGTCGTCTTCAGTCATGACAACAAAGACTTCATCGTGCAGCCCCAGGTGCGTCCAGTCAATGACATCGACGGGACGGCCGAGCGACTGCTCGATGGCGCGCTTGGCTGTGCTTCTAGCTATCAATGATCGTCCTTGTCGTCGGGTTGTCCCTCTTCTGGATGCGCGCAGCGATCTGCTCTACTTGCTGGCGGCGGTTGCTTGAGGCGATGTCTGTGACAATCGCCCACTCCCCGTCATCACGCTTGAAGATCGCGTTGTGCGGGGCCTTGTCCTCATGGGCGATGGCGACCTGATCGCGGACGAAGCTGTTCTGCGATCCCATCAGTTCGCCCCATGCACGGATAAGGATGTAGTCCATGTCACTCCCTCAGATCTCGTGTGATGACAGAGATGTCCTGCGACAGCACCCACGGCAGATCGTTGGCATCGTTCTCCAACACAGCACCCGCCAGGATTGCTGTCAGTTCCTCGGCGGATGAATCGCGAGTCATCCCATCGTTCTTGATCTCGATGGCGATCAGGAATTCGAACGTCATAGCACAACAGTATCAGTGCTGACAAGGACCACTGCTGTCAGCAATAGCGCAATGAGCAGGAGGATTACAACGGACAGCCATGCCCGCACTAGCCGCCTATGGGAAGCGGCCTGGCGTGCGCCATCAGCCCATTCCTGAGAGATGACGCACGCCTCCTGCCACGTCTCATTCGATGGCTCGCTGCCACCGTTGTTGACGTATTCCGGCCGCGACATGGCTTACGCCGCAGCCTCTGCGTAGGGGTCAATCGCCGTGCCGGTGAGCACGAAGTCGAGCACCCTACGGAACTCGGCCTGGCTGCACTGCGCGCCGAATCGGACGTTCCATCCGACAACCATGTTGGCGACGGCTTCGGTGGAGATCGCCGGGTGCCGGTAGACCACCGGCTGCCAGATCACTGGCAGGCGATGCCTGTAGGAGCCAGCGTCGTCCTCGCGCTCCCACTTGTTGTCGGTACTGGTGATGCCGATCAGGTACAGGCCACGGCCACCGTGCCCGCCCATCGCGATCATCGGCGTGCCGTAGGGGATGTACGGCTCATCCGACTTCTTCCAGTAGTAGCCAGCCTCGATGATCACCCCCATGTCCTCCAGCGCCTGGTAGTAGTGCGGCATGCGAGGAGTGTTGACACGAACGATGCGGTACATCACGCCTCCAGTGCCGCGAGCAGCTTCTCGGTCTGGTACGCAGCGTTGAGACGGCAGATGTTCTCGACCGTCCCCACGACCTCCTCGCTGTCCCACACGATAATGTGGGTGTGCGTCTGGCTCGTCGGCAGCCAGATGGCCCACACGACACGGCCATCGGCCAGGGTGTACTCACCGATCAGGCCATTCCAATAGCGCTGATCGGCGGGGCGCATGCCATGGGGGTCGCCCAGGACAGGCACGTTGACAGTCGCGCCGGTCACATTGGGCGAATGCTGCGGGGTTGTGTGAATACTCATGCTGCTATTCCCTCTCGTCGTCGGTATGTGTCTCTTGTCCGTCAGGGTCGGTGAGGATGGAGACAAGGAAGCCTCCGTCCCAGCCGTGGCCCTGCGGCATTGATCGGTCGTGAACACTGCTGCCATCGAGGTTCACAGCGGAGGACAGGATAGCCGCCGCCTCATCGGCAGCGCCGGACCTGTCGTCGGCCACCTCGCAGCGCTCCAGCGCCTGTGCCATGAGCTTGCGCAGGTGGTCAGCCTCACCCTCGAAGCCAATGGCTCCTCGCCCGATCATCGAGCGAGCCATCGTGAAGACACCCTGACCCTTGACCTTGCCAGCACTGTTGAACTGGCGGATGTCGATGCAGAAGTGCGGGTTCTCCGCGTCTTCATAGTTGACGAAATCGAACAGGTTGAGCCAGATCACACCTCCTTCCCACTCGATGGCGACATGACGCTGGTACTCACGCCGACCAGGGCCATGAGCAGGCGTCTTCGGCTCGTCCAGCAGGTTGACGTAGGTGTCAGCCGAGATGCCAATCGACTCCTCGGCCTTGATCATGTTGTCTGTCGTGTTGTCAGACATTCTTGTTCATCTCCTC